>Ga0157378_10000954_pt1 | contig 26547 bp, 26 predicted proteins | sample M65metaG_FD_115309 | JGI IMG/M metagenome (GOLD analysis project Ga0157378, IMG submission 115309) | Miscanthus rhizosphere microbial communities from Kellogg Biological Station, Michigan, USA - M6-5 metaG | ecosystem: Host-associated > Plants > Roots > Rhizosphere > Soil | place: USA: Michigan... | reverse complement strand
CCGTCTGCATCTTCTTTTGGATCATAGATACGTTTGGTTTTAATCATTTTACTTCTTAGTTCGACTGTCTAACTTTTAACTAGATCTTGAATATTCCATGAGCATTTTCTAGGTGAACTTTGAAGGTAGAACGGTTTTTCCCAATAATCACAGATTTTCATTTTCTTATTTAGTGACTAAAATAACAAGGCCGATTATCAAAGTGGCAGCTGTCAACCCTAAGGACAGCACTGTCCATTTCTGCAAGTCATAGCATAGAATCATTTCTTATTCTCCCTATAGTATACATAAATCATCGTCACGACCGTCACGACTCTCCTTGTGAGCGTGCTTGATTTAAAACCTAAATCACATTTAGGAAAAGGAGAGATACTTTCCAGTAACTTGGTCTAGGAAGGCATATAAGGACTATCTCGTCACCCTAAGCCTTCAATGATTTTAGATAACAACTCAGAATACACAAGAAAGACGATACAGGGTTTCATAGAAATGCAAGAGGATATTTTGAAAATTCCAGACCTTTCAGGCAAGCAAATAGGTGACATACAGAAACTAAGGCAAGGGTTAAACGCTCTGAGTCTAGAATCGAACGATGCTAAAATTAAACTCGGATTAGTAGACTTTATGAACAGTATGAATTAGTTAATTATTGAAATCATCATTGTTTTGAATTATTTGTTTTAAAACCAAATTCAAATGTAGAGGACCCAGAATAAACATTTTCCTTTTTATTAATTCACTGATGGGCTAAATATCCAAAAGCCCACCAGAGAATGAACGGTCGTTGCGTGTTGTCTATAGGATTAGTCTTGGTGTTCTGTTAATTTATGCTCAACAAATTATAAAAAAGTTAAACCACTTAATAATATGTATATGCCAAGCCCAATAAGGAGGGAAATATTATGTGTCCTGTCTTCATTCTTGTTGCAAACGGCAATAATCGTTGTGAGTTAATTATTGACAATATAATATAAGGAATAAAACTAGTGGACCGGCTTTGGCAAGAAGGCCCACCAGAATTGTATTCCTCTCACTGGTTGAGTCAGTGTAATTAAATGCAAATCAGCAAATTATAAAACGGTTATACCAATCAAGGGGAAAAAGGAAAGGTAAAAAAACCTCAAATAGAAGTGCATTTTCCAAAAAAATTGAAACACATAAGCAACATTAGTCCAACATTCAATTATGTCTGAAGAAAGAATCGGAGATAAGTTTCTTCGGAAACTCTATGAAAAGACTGTAGATAATGGGATTAAAAGTATCGACAAAAACGAGATTGGAAAAGAAATTGGAATAATAGATGTGCATATAAATAACCTAGTAGACGAATTGACTTCTGATGGTTATATAAAGAAAGTAGGTCGAACCAAAATTTACTTAACCGATGATGGAAGAAAGAGAGCAGAAATCTGATGAAATTAAAGAGCAGATAAGACAGGCGCTTAACGAATTTCTCGACGAATTATGGGTTGTCTAGTTGTAAAGCGTGTAAGACAGTTGTGTTAGGATATTGCTGAGTTTCACGTCTTACTCTGGTCTTGTTTCTCCTCTCTCTATTCTTACCTTTAATAGTAGCAAACGTCTTTGAATAAATCCTAGTAAGGCCGTGCATTGCGTCCTCCACTGTGATGGAGAACTTTTCACCGGCGAATTCTGTCAAAGAGTCTCTGCCAAAATGCCACATGGTGATTATCCAGGTTTTGTAGTCGGGAATTGTTACTCTGTTACCGTTTGATGGCAACGACAACAAAGAACGCAGTCTTTCTTCTGTTGTTGCAAGCAATGTAAAGAAGGCAATGATGCCATTAGAGTCAAGGGCAATGGGACGCAGTGAACAAGAGACAATAACACTAACAACATCAGTCTTGTGAATCGTGACTTTAACCAATGCTCCTTCCCTGCTCCAAGACGGGATTAGAATATCTTTGTTGCTGTTATTGTAAAAGTTAGAGACAGAGGCAGACGTCCATATGCCTGGAGCGGTGAAGCGTAGGCGAATGTTGTGAATGCTTTGCGTGTCGAGTGGCAGACTTTGGAGCATCCTGTGAAACTTGTTAGAATTAGAGGCAGGCGCCCCCCGTATGGTCAGGTGTCATCGCTTTTGTGAATGGGTGGCCCTTTAAGGTATAGAATGCGCACCCTGAATAAAATGAGGATTCTACAATTCCGGCCTTCCTGAATTTGGATATCTTGTTTCGAAAGGTTCCGTGCGTGATTCTGTGCTCCTTTTCAGTTTCACCGGCTTTAAAACTCAAAAAATCTTTAAAACTAAACGGCCTGTCCAGAGATAACACTATGTAAGCCATGTGTTCTTCCATAGCGTCATCAAGGATACTCATGAGGTGTCACTACAATAGGGAGGTGTCACTGTCATCGGAGGTGTCATCGTGTCGAAGTAAATTTTTCCTCCAGCGCCAGGGGTCTGGGCTTGTGGTAAAGCCCGGCTCAAAATTCTGCTTAATCAATAATTTTCAGCTTCCATTCTTCTAGAACTTTAGGATAATTTTTACTAAGAAACGATAACAGATTCTTATACTCGATTATATTTGATAAAACTTTGTCAAGCTCAGTCATTTCAGTTCTCGACCTCCTTGACCTGAACATCGTAAGCCTTCTCAATGAGACGCAAAACATAACGAGACCTGGAAACATCGCCCCTGGACTCGTCGATTTTATCAAGCATTTCTTTAGGAAATGTGAGGCTTACAATCGGCTTCATAGGGGCTCATAGTTATATTAAAACTATTTAAGGTGTCTATTCTGTAGACAAGTGTAGCCAATGGACGAAATTGCAAACAGAATATATGATTTTATTCTGAAAAATGAAAATTGCAATCAAAATGCTATAAGAGAAAGCAAAATATGTGCATCCAAGACGGCCATAAAGAAGGTTAACGGTCTTGTAGAAAATGGATATGTGGAAGATTTGCAAACTGGGAAAAATGGCTTTCACAAATATCGGGTTAATGACAAAATAAAGTTTACCCGTCTCAGTAAAGAACTAGAAACTATCGAGACTCGGGCTAAAATAATGGAAAAGCCCTTATTGAAAATAGCAGAACTGCAAGATAGGTTGGGTCCGGCTTTTATAGCTGGCTATTACGGACAATTTGTAGTTCCGTATCGTGAGTTAACATTTACAATGCTTTTCAGACTTCTGAAGATTAGTAGCGTTGGAATACGTAAAGAAGACTCATTCAGACTGCAAGCGAGAATCGTTTCATTGATTGCCAAAGCTACCAAACAACCGTTTTATGAATATGAGTATAAGAAGATAATCTCCCAAAATAAGACGAGATTTAATGAATTTATACGCAACCAATCTGTGACTGGAGCTAGTAAGTTGGTTTTTGGAATCGAGGAGTTAAAGGAAGTGAAAAATTTTGCCAAAGAGGTCGACAGATTTGAATCAAAATTTGGTTAGACTAGACTAGGTTAATCCTATTTGTTTTTTCATGTCTTCTATCTGACTTAGTGCAAAGTCTACCTTGCTTTTCTCTATTGTTAAAACTTCAATAGTCTCGCGCAATCTGTTCTCTTCGTTAATCGTCAAATTGTTAATCGCCTTTTGATATTCTAAAAACATATCTTCCTCAGTTGGTTTGTAGTAAACAGATGCTAGCCCGATCTTATGACCGAGTAACATCTCTCTAATTTCAGGATTTATTCTAGCGTTTACTAATTGGGTTGTAAAGTATTTACGAAAGCCGTGACAAGCAGGAATATCGCTTTTATCAATTCCGGCTCTATTACACAAGTCGGCAATTTTTTTCATAATGATGTTACGGTTCATCTCTTTTGGCTTACCGGGATTCCTCACATCAAATTGTTCTCTGATTAGTAAAGTATTGCCAGTGATATTTTCACCATATCTTTTTCTCATTTCTAGATAAGTTTCAATTGCCGCTTTACATTCTTGTGTTACAAAGGTAGTATATTCTTCATTATCACCCTCGTAAATGGTAAGTTTATTTTTTTGTAAATGTCTGATTCTAAGAGAGCATAAAGCAGTTATTCTAATACCACTAGACGCTAAAATGTAGATAACCACCCGCATCCGCTCGTCGGCTATATCTAGGAGTTTATGAATCTCTTCACGGGTATAGCCCCTATCTCTTTTTACTTTCTTATACGCTGGTATGAATTTGCGTATCTTTTTCTTGTTTAATATTATGTCATTAATTTCATAAAATGTTAGGATAGGAGTAACGTAGTTTAGAATTGCTGCATGACCTAACCCCTTTTTCTTGAGAAGTGAAATAAAACTTATAATTTTCTCTTCAATTAATCTAGGATCTTTTCCGCAGAAAAGGTCTTTTGATCCCATAAATTCCCTGTATTTTTCAAACGTTAGCGTATAGATTTGCTTTGTATATTCGGACCTTATCGAGTTTATGAATAGTTCGTATTGTTGCACATTAGACGTATAAAACCCGTATTATAAAAGGTTAGTATATATTCATCTAATAGATAAATTAGCGCTAAATATTATACTAGTACAGCTTACACTAGACTTATTAGCTAAGATATCGCAATTATTTTAATGCAATTGGAGCTATAGCGACAATAATTTTTGCGCACTGTTTTCAAGATCAATAAGATTGGATCCGATGAGGCAAGAAAACATACACACTTGAAAAAATTTAGTCAATATTTGGTTAGAATTCTTGAGAGCATATACTAATCTAGGCAAATGCTCTCATACTTCTATAACCATATTTTAGTTTTAATTTAATATATCATAATAGTTGCATAGTAGAGCAGATGCTACCGTAATGATTAATTTAGCTGCAGAATCAATCCATTAATGCCCAGTAATTTTTTGTTATGATTTCTACAAGATTACCTGCAGGATCTCTAAAATATATTGACTTAGATTTGATACTATTACCCCATTCCTTTTCTTTTTCGATTTGAATGTTACTTTGAATTAGCATTTTCTTTGCGGTATCGTATTCTCCCGATTCGATCTCAAATGCGATATGGATTACTGATGGCGGTGTTGATGCACCATGACTAGTTTCATTTTCAGTTATTGTTATCTCATGATTAAAAATGAGAAGCATGTTGTTATCTGTCTTTAAAAAAACGTGTCGTCCCTTTTGCTCAGATACAAATTCTAGACCTAATTTATCAACATAAAAATCCTTCATGTCTTCTAAATTGGATGAATATAAGGAAGTTTCTACAATCTTGCTAAATTTCATATTACATTATATAGACATGCTTTAGTAAAATGTTTGGTTATTAAGCTTGAACTTCACAAAAAAATTGGAATTTAATTAAATCCCACTTAATTTAATATCCTGGTGAGCCTGATTGCTGTCCAGACGCTGATGAAGGAGTTGATGAATTTGCTGCCGATGACTGGCTTCCTGTTTTGTTACCAGTTTAATTTCCTGCTTGAGTAACATTACCCTGAGCAAAAACAGCCGTCGTGTGGATTGCCAAGATACCGCTCAGCATTGTGCTTATTGCTAGTGCCAATAATAGTGCGAGTGTCCTTTGTTTGTCATGTGTAGTTAGCAGCTCTAAAATTTATTAAGAGGTTAACTTGATATTTTTTCTTCGCCAATCTGGAACTAAGTTAAGTAAAATTATTATAGACTTCTGACTGTACCGCACGGTCTTTTATCGGTAGTGCAGAAGATTTTGAGTATTGCATTTATAATCTTTTGATTATTTTTCTGCATGCTTATCAAGATAATATAATAAAAGATAGTATTGGAGGCCTACCAGTTCTTATGTTTTGCTTAAATTGGATCCTTAAATCTTATTTATTTTATAACAGATAATTAAGTGCTGTGTTCTGGTGGGCCATGCTCCTATTTTGTGACACTTAATCATGGCCCATCAATTCCAATAATCAAAAGATTCTGAACAAATTTCCCTGTCTTAGGTACGGATAGTTGCTGAGTTAAAGTAATAGTTCCTTTCATCATATTAGGAGGATATTTACAATCGTATCCTGATTAAACAACATTTCTTATAAACTAAATTCTAGATAGCAAACAGTGCCAAGTGGAATGAAACTAGTTAAAATAATAAAGTAACCTAACATTTGTCACTTTTTTTGTTACCATTAAATTCTTCCAAATCTTTATTTTAATAACGCGTCGAGTTAAAAATGTGCTAAAGCTTACCACTTCAGATAACAAGAATAACACAAATTTTCCATTTTTAATTGCAATATTTGCAATATTTGGGTTTTTTATCATGATAGTTGTCTTAGCAATTCAAAGTGTTAATGCACAGGCAGCGGATCTCGGTTTAACCAATTTACTTGAACATAAATTTTATATTAATTTCAAAGGTGCCGACGGTTTCTATCATAACGCCACCTTGGTTCATGTGCTCTATGAAAGTCCAAAAAAAATCATCTTAGGGGGATATTTGATAGAAGCCGGCAACTTTAACTCAGACCTTTGGCAGGCAAGAGACTTGCTTAAAAATCAATATGGATTTAAAATGGATCAAGTCATAACCTCCGGAATTGGAACTGAAGCAAATCCCACTAAAGTGTATGTCGTAATGACAAAATAAATCTCAAAGGAAAAAATATATTTTAGATTCATTTATTTCACAATAGCTCGATATCTTTATTGGGTTTACTTGATTGGAATTAGGTATTTGTGATATGATAAAATGATTTATCGATCATTTTCAGTCAGATATGTGAAATTTCATCTTCTTCTAAATGATTGTACCAATATGCTAAAATACTAAATTTATCCCTTCTTTATTATGAAATACAGAAGTAGAACAGAAATAGTGTCAATGATTCTAGAAGCGGCAAACGGTAGTGCAACAAAAACAAAAATCATGTACAAGGCATTTCTTAGCTATGAACAATTAAGAGAATATCTCGCTTTACTTATTGAAAATAACTTAGTGGAATATTTGGAAGGATCACAGACATACAAAACGACAGAGAAAGGACTGAATCTATTAAAGATGCACAACGAAATCGGTGAACTTCTACAAACCCCGATGAGAGAGTCAAGAGTACAATTAAGTTAAAAATAACCCCATCTCGCATGATGGGACATTAATCTTTTCAGGGTAACTAATTAACAACAGGTTTTTAATTAAGTATTAAATTTTTACGATGATTTCATAGAAGTCATCATTGGAAACAGATATTTAGATTGAACCAAATTTTTGACAATCATCGAGGTTTCAACATATTGAAGGACATGGATAACTACCAAACACCTTACTATAGAATTTTTTTTGGCCTCTCAATATCATCTGTTGGTATTTCAGAATGAACAATTGTGGGCACGTCACATACCTCTGGACTTGTAGATCTTGTCCTATTTTTCTTTGTGTCATTGGCTATCCATTTCGTAATCAATATCAATCCGAGTACTGGAAAGCTCCCTAGAAATAGATATGGAAACATCGCAAGGAAGAGTGAAGGGTGAAATATTTCCATAAGTTGTACAACTATCGTGTAACCAGCAAAATATAATAAACTTAAAGCCTTATGGATGATGGTTTCACGTCAATCCTGTTTCTTTGGCATGATTAGTGGGTATGATTAAACTCTCAATAATAAAGTAGGCCTACCGATAGAATTAAGTGAGTTTCTGTTCACTCCTTCCTTTGTGCAATTGAGCTTACATTCTCGAGCAATATTGAACAATGGAGTAGAGATGCCCCGTCTGGGCCTAGGGGTTTACCAGTCGCCAATTGGAGAAAAAACATTGCGGTCAGTTAGATATGCATTGAATGTCGGCTATAGACATATCGATACAGCTTCGCTTTACGGGAATGAGGGAGATGTAGGTAAGGTAGTTCAAGAATGCGAGATACCAAGGGAGGAGATCTTCATTACCACAAAGGTCTGGAATACGGATCAAGGATATGACACTACCCTTAGGGCATGTGAAAGAAGTCTAAGACGTCTAGGACTCCCATATATTGATCTGTACTTGATCCATTGGCCCGTCGAAGGAATGGGCAAAGACACTTGGAAGGCTATGATCCAACTACTGAGATCTGGGAAAGCGAGGGCTATCGGGGTAAGTAATTATGACGTTTTCCAGTTGCAAGAAATACTAGAAAATTTTGATGTTGCGCCATCAGTTAATCAAGTTGAATTTCATCCATTTCTATTTCAAGAGCAGCTTTTACAATTCTGTAATGATAACAGTATTCAGCTCGAAGCTTATAGTCCATTAACTAGAGGAAATAAGCTCAATCATCCATCCTTAATAGCCTTAGAAGAGAAATATAGCAAAACATCTGCTCAGATTTTAATCCGGTGGAGCTTACAGCATAATCTTGTTGTAATTCCGAAATCTACACATGAAAACAGAATCAAAGAGAATAGCAAGGTATTTGACTTCCATATTGATGAGAGAGATATGAAGCTACTTGATTCCCTTAACGAAGATTTTCACACAGTTTTTCTATAGTTTGGTAACATATGAAAGTTAGTCATTTCCGATCTCAACTTATTAGACATGACTTTATAAGTGACCAAAAATAACCTTATATGAAATGAGACTATCTTTGATTTTGACAGGCATATTAATTATCTTCATGAGTATAATAGTATCATCATCTCAATTTAATTTAAACGTCAATGCTATAACAAATGTAAACAATACCTATTTTTCAATAATTATCCCTAATAACTGGACATATGCTGAACATTCAAAGATGGGAATGTCAATGGGGGAATCGCATGGTAATGGATCTGTTAATCTTGTAGCGTTAGCACCTGCAGATTTTGCCAAGGCCCTTGTTGTGAACGAGAACAACGATTCACCGTATGGTAAAATGTTTAATGGCGGAGCATATTCAACTTTAAGGCTGGATACAGATTATCCAAACAAAAATTCCACATTAGATGATTATGCGAAGTATAGAATTAATTCCATAATACCTGGAATAAATTTGACATCACAGCAAAATACTATAGTTGGTAATGAAAAGGCAATCAGGATTGATGGTAATGGACTAAACAAACTCAAGAATCTAAATTACGTGGCATATTTAGTTTTACATGACAAAGTTCCATATTATTTAGAATACATTGCTAACACAAAAGATTTTCAGAAATATTTGCCACAATTTGAACAAATGATAAAGACGTTCAAGTTTGTAAAATAGAATTAAATTAAATGGTCATAGATAGTACAATTAAAACATGCATTAAGAAAATAGATTCTTCCGACGTCCAAGGACTTTCCTATTATAATTCACAACGGTTATTTCCTAGAGAGCTGTCTTGATGCATAAAAAATTACCTTGGCAGTAATGACCTTTTCGATCAAGAACTTTGCGGGAGGCAATAAATAAGTGTCCATTACCCATACAACCGCTATCTTTGTAATATTGTAGTACAATTCATTAGTAGGGCAAGCCAGATAGACTACAATCCATAATGAATAATTAGATCAGCACGGAATTATACTAAACTCGAGAAAATAATGATAATTTCGAATCAAAAGATAAAAAAAGCAATAACCATCGCTCTGGCTGATGAGGATATGATGAAGATAATGAATTCGGTTACCGATGAATCAAAATCCTTAAGGTCCATCATGATTGAGCGAAATATTGCATATACTACTGCATACAGAAAGACCAAATGGTTACTAAACCAATCGCTGCTTGTGGTGGACAGATTTGAAATTACACCGGATGGTAAAAAATCCAGCCTGGTACGCTCTACACTTCGTTCAATTGCAGTCAAATATGAAGAAGACGGTACCGTTTCTGTGGAAGCGGAAGAAAATGTTAATGCTCTAAAAAAAGTAATGAAAAATTTTTTATCTTTCGAATAATTTTAATCAATAGAATAAGGATACATTTCTACGCTAGATGCTTTCTGGCGGCGTGGGCTCTAGACTTTTGACACTTTTTTGAGAATTATATAATCGCATCCATATGACAATGGTGACAAAAATTGTTGCACAAGCATGTATCTGTGATCCTAATCCGTTTGGCAAATTCAAAAATGTGCTGATTTCTTTGATTTCAAATAGTTCACCTATTATGTATAGTCCTATGAAAAGTGAGATTAAAAATTGAAAGTTTCTTATGCTCCGGGATTTAACTGATGACCATCCAAAGAAAATCAATGATATTATAAAAAGGAACGATGTTATAATAGACATATATGGAATGGTTTCGGCACTAAAATCTATTATCAAATTATTCACTAGCCCTCTCCTCTTTTTCTCCCATTTTGATCTTTTTTATTGAAAAGAAATAGTATATTGCAAACATTGCCATGGCCATTGCGGACAATGGTTCATGAATTCCTTTAGAGAGTATCATTAAATCAAACATACCGGCCACATGATAGATGAATTGAATTACCATAAAACTAGCTAACAGAATCATCAATTTTAAAAGAAGATCGCTTCCAATCTTTTGATATGTCTTGACTTCGCAATAAAGTAAATTGGAACTGCGAAGGCCGCAAAATAAAAGATCGCATCAATAAAATGATATGTGATTTGTATCAACTTCCAGTTACCTTATTCCTTTTCAATTGAATTTATGTAAGATATGCACTGAACCTTAAAAATGGATCTACAATATCCAAATCTGATATCCGAGATTCAGATTTGTCTGGCCCTTTATATTAAAAAGCAAAATAAGTAGACAGTACGAAAATGAATCACAAAAAACCCAAATCAAGACAAACATGGCTGATAGTAGTAGCCATCATGGCTGCAATATCAGCAAGCTCTGTAGTCACAGGAATTAGCAGCCAAACTCTACAGAAGACATTTGCAGAAAATAACTCTGCGACAAATGCAAGCTCAGCAAGTGCATCTCCAACGACAAATGCAGCAACGGCCTTTAAGACGGTCACTCCAAATCAATCAACAACTAAGGAATTCTGGATAGATACAGTTCACATTGATGGAAACACAAACGTACATCCCGGTGTGAAATGTGACACATGTCCTCAGAATACTCCACTGCACCCAGCTGAACAGCCTCCGGTAAATTCAACTATCCCTATGGGAGGAGGTTTCAGAATAACTGAACCGAATACGGTTGGAGCTTGGGACTTCAGATCGTTCACATTCTCTCCGGACCAAATAGTTGTCAACCAAGGAGATAAAGTTACTCTACACTTCATAGGAGTACAAGGAGCACATCATATGGTTACCGTTGAGGGAGTAGATACCTTCCAACTCATGAGAGGACAAATACACACTGTATCATTTGTAGCGGACAAACCAGGCTCCATAACATACATTTGCCACGTGCATTTGCCAAACATGGTGGGCCAGATATTGGTGCTGCCAAAAGCTAGCACGTAATGCAGATAGATAGGAGACAAAGTTGAATCGTGAGATGCTCCTCCCACTTTTTTTTATTTTCGACCACACTCAGGAAGCAACTTGATTTTTACAGATCTCAATAGCCCCTTACAAAGTTGAGAGTGCCGATATGGCGGAGACTGGATTCTAAAATAGCCATCTATTTTATATATCCAATTTAGGTCGTATTATTTCTTATACATGATCAATATGTTTGAATGATTTCATCTAAAGGTTGTGATAAATAAAATTTATTAATCTAGCCATCCATGTTACCAGAATGTCCGAAGGCAAGCCCTTGGAAGAAGTAGTAAGACGATTGGCAGACACGTTTAATGATCCTCAGACAAGGGAATTATCATATTTTGAATTTTATGATGATTCTTTAATAATTCATGGTTTTCCTCCGAATCTACCGACCAACAAGGAAGGGTTTAAGGAATTCATTTATTCACTTTGGCGTGCGTTCCCTGACATAAGAATTATCTTTGAAGACATCATTATTGAAGGAAATAAAGTTGCAGGCAGATACTACCTAACTGGCACACACAAAGGCGAATTTCTGGACATCCAGGCAACCGATAAACAATTCAAAGTCAATGGTATGACAATATTTTCTTTTCGTAATGAAAAAGTAACAGAACGTTGGAATATCGTAGATATTATCTCGTTGACGGGACAGTTAAGAGCCCAATCCTGAACTAATATATAACATGCAAGTAAATAGAACTATTATTGAATAGAGCGCATAGCTCCAGATATAATTGATACTTGTGAAATTCTGGAGTATATTTAATACCCCAAAATCTTCGTAAGGATCGTTTATTGATGGTTCTACAGTTTTGTACAGAATTAATTCCTAGTTAAGTATCGATATTAGTAGGGGTAGAATACAATTTGACAATTCGGGTATTCCCACCCGTATGTGGAAATTCAATGATCTCTTTAGAAGTAATTTGCCTAGCCCTTAGAGGAATAGGCCACATGGCTAGTTCTTCTACGAATAAACCACACAATTAAGATAATTACTACAATCGTAATAGGATAAGAGAGAGGAAAGGGAATGAACATGCTAACGAGCACCGATACAATTGTCATCAACGCAATCAATACTATTGTTTCCTTAAGCCAATTTTTGCCATCAAACACGAAGATCAGAAGATTTGTATTCATTTAAGGTTTATCGCGACTTTTGAGCAATCAATAGCAAGACATCAAATCTATCTTTAGTGATCCTGACTATGATTTCAAAGATTTTAGTCCTGATTCACTGAAATCTTACTCGTTATTTTTACAGCAAACTATCAAGGCCCATATTGATGAAATTTGGTTGCTTGTGATGCTTATCACTTTATGTTCAACAAATCATCAAATAGTTAGACTTGCTTGGAGAGGCTCATGTTTAGGCGACTGTCATTCGAGTCCTCCCCGAGCGGAAAAAAGGATAGTAATTCATGTCATTCAATGGAAGATAAAAGAGTATACTACATTAAAAATTGTGATCTATAGTGATCTTTTTAAAATCTAGATAAAGTCTTTAAACTTGTATCTCTTCTATTTCACTAAGGAAAAGATATACCACAATAATTACAGCAACAGCGATGTTCTTGTTAGCAGTATTCTCTTTCACATCCATGACAGCATTCGCGCAGGGCGGAGCCAATTTGACAGCGGGAGCAAACATGTCAGTGGTACCGGTGAAGAAAACCGCTATACTACATGTAGTGCCAGAACATGAAAGCGCACAACAGATAAGAGATGAGATAAGGTCAAATCACCCACTGCTTGCAGCCATAGCCGACAAGATACAAACAATGGACGAACGTGAAACTCTAAAGTATACTCTTGGTGTAGAAATTGTGTCTGATCTATTAAAAATGCATGCTGAAGACCTAATAAGAAATCAAACTGCGCGCTAAGAAATGATACATTGAACAATCCGTCGCTGATTGCAGAGAGGTTCCCTTAGACTAGAGGGAAATACGCAATAATGGACTTGAACCCTTTATTTTTTATTTTAGTTTTATTAATTAATTCTAAATCAAATCTGAAATTAGAAGGGTATTTATTAGCAACTTTTAATTCCATCTCCTGATGAGAAAGGGAACATTGTTTTTAATAATAGGAGGTTGCGCTGCCCTTGCAATAAGCGGAATTCTCTCTACGTTACTTTACTATCGAATACTCAGCTGGTAAGGAAAATTTCCAAAAAATTATCATCTTGTATTCGAAAAAGGTTAATTTACACATGTTAAATATTCCTTTGAAAGTGACGCACTTTAATTTAACAATTCTTCTTACCTTTCTCATGATAGGAACACCTTGACTAATATCTGCGTTAACAGTCTCACATTCGGTGGATGCTTGGCATGCCAGATTTGAAAGCAGAGAAGAATGTATGTAATTTTTCAAGACAGAATATCTAAATACTACAGGTGAAGCGGCCAGGATGTGTGACAAGATCATTCCACATACTAACGTTACCATAGCAATTAACAATGAGTCCACCATGGTACCGTAGAAAATGAATGAATATTAATGTATATTACTGTCATTAGGAACCGATTCAGGTAATCATGCCTTATAACCCATTTAGAATTGCGATCCTTATATTTATAACAGATAATTAATATAGCAACTTATGGGATTTATGGCAAGTCGGTTGAATGAACAAGAAACAACCAAGCCCCACCAGTTGCTGGGTTTTGACTTCATAAAAAGCGGCTCAATAAATTATGAGTTAAAATTTTGAAAATTTAATTTCAAGTCCCTTATCTGATTCTAAACTGTATTCATACTTTTCATCCAAATTTAAGGGAATCAATTCAACATTCTTAACTAATTTTTATAATTTTATTTGGGAGTCATTCAGAAAATTTGTAAATCAAATATGGAACTTAAGCGCGACTAGTGTATACCAATTGGACTAGTGTAGTATACGCTCCGATAATGATTATTTTAGTTGAGTCCATTATACATTTTTTAGTTAAATAAATCGATTGATGACTATTTAGTAATAGAATATTAATTCCTACTTGAATAATGCTTAGGTGTTCTTCATCAATACTGTCTGCATCCAACGTCTTAATTGAGTGATAATAATAGCCCAAAAGGACTAACAAAGCTGACCAAGTTGGATAAGAAACTCATTTAAGATTCTGAAAGAATGAAAAATTGTGTATGTGGTCACCATGTAAGCTGGCACTGGGTGGATACACATCGCAACGGAAGATGCGTCTATCACATTACAGAATTGGATGCTTGCAGTTGTGATAAATTTATAGAGGGTGAAGGATCGGAAAATGAAATGACGTTAAAAGAGGGAAATTAGCATATCACGTAATCTCAAATAAGTCATCAGTTTTTCGAACAACCTTCAATGTAATGTGACGTTATCGTAATAGGTTATTTTCTTTATCGAAGTGTCACTTAATTTCATCAACAAAGCTCCAGTTTGGTCGATATCAAAAATATGGCCTACAATCATCTGATTTCCGTCGTGAACTGTTGCTTTTTTTCCTAACATATCAGATTTTTCCTTCCATCTGTCTATAATCTCTGAAGTATTTCCACAACTGATAAAATTATCATAATAATATTCAATTCTTTCCAGGATTGATTTTACTAAAAATAATAAATCTACTTCATTACCATATTCCTCTTTGAGGGTAGTAGCTTTTAAGTCGTGTGAGGTTAGATAATCATTGATCAAAGAACTCGCAATATTTGCATTCAATCCTATTCCCATCACTATTTTTTTAGTTTCATTTTCAACGTGAACATCTATCAATATTCCACATACTTTTTTTTCATTTATTAACACGTCATTGGGCCACATTAGTTTACAGCAAATTTTTGTATTTTCAAATATTGCATCCGCTACTGCTAGTGCACCTATAAACTGCGTAAAAATGATGTTGTCTGCGCTAAAATCAGGAATTAAAATTATGGACATCCATAGGCCACCCTCAGGTGAAATCCAGTTCCTACCCATCCTACCTTTACCAATATTTTGCTTCCTAGCTATTACTATTGTTCCATGAAATGATTCATTCTTTGGTAATGAGTTAGCATAGTCCTGAGTTGAATCCAATTCATTAAAAACATAAATAGATTTCCCCATTTTTCTAGTCTTAAGTAATTTTGAAAGTCTTGCTTTAATGATGGATTCATTTAGTACATTCATATGTCACAACAACCACGCAAAATATTAATGGATATCCGATTCGGGTAACGATTAACCAAACAACATAATTTCATTAAAGTACACCATTAGACTATGAAGCTTACTGCTAATAGTATTCCACAGACTCTCGAATAGATGATTGAATTGGCCATACTTGAAACTAACTCGCCGGTATCATGAAATCTCCTCAACTTGCGGACTGCCTTAACTGCGAATGGTGCGGACGAAATCCCAATAGTTGAAAAAATGGGTAAGACGTTAAAAATAGACCCGCCAATGATCATTGCATAGGTTACTCCGATTATAATAATTAGAAGTTTAATTGAATTTTCTTTGCCAATGACTATAACCAAAGTTCGTCTTCCACTTTTTTTATCTGCGTCATAATCAGGGAACGAAGTAACTAGGAGTACCACGGATGAAAGAAGTCCAATAATTATTCCAACATAGACAGAGGTTAGTTCAATAGAATCGCTTTGAATATAATATGATCCCAAGACAATCATGCAACCCTTAATAGCCACAAAAAGCTCTCCTAGCCCAGCATTTACTATGTTTGTAGAATAAAAATAAATAGAAATAATTGCAAAGATTAATAAAACTAATATAATAATACCTTTAATAGTAACAAAATATAATCCTATCAAACCCCCTAATATCAGAAATATAATCCCAACGCAATAAATTAGCCTGGAACTTATGAGATTTTCGGGAATGACTCCTGTTCCACCACTAAATTTTGTTCTCTTTGTATTTGTATCAATTCCCCTCTTAAAATCTGAATAATCATTTAACAGGTCAACGCTGATGTGCAAACACATTATTCCAATATATGTTAGCACCGCGTAGCCAATGTCAATATAACCAGTCTTCCAATAACTAATGACAATTCCGTTAGTTACAGCGATAACCGACGCAAGCAAAAACTTTATTCTTATCGCTCTTGACCAAAGTAAAACTATCTTGCTTATTTTTATAATTTCATTATAAAAATTCAATTGATGTATTGCATAAGGTTTTCGGACTTAAATATTGAATGCTATTATTTAAAAAGTTGCCTGGCACTACTCACGCTATGAATATTCTAAATTCATTCAACATATGATGGTAGTATTATTCGTAGATTTGTAGATAATTTCTTCAGAGCAGTTACTTTTTCTTCTCGAGAGATTTCTCCTCTTTCAATGGCATCTCTTAAAAACCGGATTGACCTGTCAAATGTATTTCTGTCCACCGGATATGGAACTCCATCTTTACCTCCATGAGCAAAACTATATCGCACTGGATCTTTCCAAGAGGCGCTAGTCCCGTAAATTAGTTGAGATACGAGTGATAGTGCCCTTACTAAAGACGGGCCGACTCCTTCGATATAAACGAATTCTTCGTAATTTTTTGGTTGAATATCATAGGCTTTGTTGATAATCTTCCAGTTAAGATGTCTTGGCATTTCAAAACTATCTGTTAATTTAATTTTACTTGCCTTCTTTGTTACTTGATATCCAATCGTCTAATGTTGGGTTTCTGCCTAAATTTAATTTCTTAATCGAAGAGATTAGATTTTGTGGATTCCCTCGTATAAAATCCAATGATGTTTTTTGCGTTTCTATAGACTCAGAAGCTGTCATATCAAGTACCCTTTGATGGGCTTTATTACATATTAAACCAGAGTGAGGTTCAGAAACAAATGAACTTGCCGCTTTTTCAGAAATCCAGTGATATCGTCTAACCATCTTAATGTCAGAATTCATTCCCTGTTGAACTACAGTCCAATTTCCTTCCTCATCAAAAAAAATAGTATGATGATAAATAGTGTATCCATCTTGAATTGCTGTGTTGTCTAATTTTGCAGAAATTTTGCTCGCGTATAGAAGATCAGATATTTTTTTATGCGGCATATTGGAGTATTGGGCTAATTTTGGTATTTCGCTCCTTTGTGACGATGATTTTTTTCCTTTGCCGCCAGCGATCATGATTCCGTGATATTGTGGGTCAATAGAATGTTTGAGTACTCGAGTGACCACGGTAGTTAGTCCGGAGGAGTGCCAATCAAATCCTAATACACATTCAAACGATTGAAACCATAATGGGTCTGCTACTCTCTTTAGAAATTCGCTAGTGCCTTGTTCCTCAATAAGAATTTTTGATATAGACGAAGCAAGTTTTTTCATCCGTTGTAGGAGGTATTGAGGAGGATGTCCATAATGTAATGGGAGATATATGGATGACTTGTTTATCAATAGTAAACAACATTCAGCGGATATCTACTTTATGTTATAAGAAGGTGGTATGGTACCTTGGAGAAGGAAATAAAAACTTGAGGGTAAACCTGATGCAATATGTTTACCAAGTTAAAAAAATGGATATTCTCCTTTGTTTGATTTTAGCAAATACAATTCATAATTGAGTACAATTTGTTCCTTTATTTCAATCGATTTATAAATGAGAAATGTATGTTTAGAATGGTTATCATTGAATTTTGATATATTGGTTCAGATAGCAGTTGGGTTATTTGTTGCAGGTCTCTTTGCAACAATATCATATGAAAAATTGAGGGTTAAAACAAGTCAAAATCCAGATAGTGAAAAATCGAGAAGCTGAATGACTGTTATTGATGAACAGATCAAAGCCTCCTTCAGAGATGAAGGATTTCAGACTCTGACAAAGATACAAAGTATGTCAATTCCGGTAATTTCTCGAAAGAGAAACTGCCTCCTCGTTGCTCCCACAGGATCAGGAAAAACAGAAGCTTCTATAATTCCAATATTTTCACTTCTTGAAATTGAGCGAGATAAGAACCCTGATTTTACGGAGGGCAATGCGATTGTTGTATTATATATTACCCCCTTAAGAGCTCTGAATAATGACGTTCTTAGAAGAATAATGAATTATGCTAAAAAGAGAAATCTTGAAGCTCAAATAAGACATGGAGATACGACGAGAACAGCCAGACAGAAATTAGTAAATAAACCCCCTCACATTCTCATAACAACCCCTGAATCGCTCGGGATAATACTTATGCATGAGAAATTCAAATCATACCTAAAGCATCTTAGATGGGTAGTAGTAGATGAAGTGCACGAATTAATCGGAAATGAAAGGGGAACTCATTTAACTGTTAGTCTAGAGCGTCTGCAGGAGATAAGTACTCATAATTTAGTCAGAATAGGGTTGTCTGCTACTATTGGTAATTTGAAAGATGCGGGGAATTTTATTAGTGGGGCAAATAGGAAGTGTTCCATTCTTGTAGATAATACAATAAGGAAATATGACATAGAGGTGAAGTATCTAAAGGGTTCAATAAGTAACGTAGCCAAATTCGTACTAAAATATCTAAATGATAACAAGGTATGTGGGTCTGTACTATTATTCACAAATACTAGAGATGAAGCAGAATACATTGGAACTACAATAAGAAATCAAAACGAAATTCCAATAGAAGTTCACCATGGCACCCTTTCAAGGGAAACACGTGAAGAAACAGAAACTAAACTGAGGGAAGGCACGACAGGCATAGTAGTTTGTACATCCTCGTTAGAGTTGGGTCTGGATATTGGTTCTGTAGAATTAGTAATCCACTATGGATCATCAAAGCAGGTTTCAAAGCTTGTACAAAGAATTGGAAGAAGCAGACATGTAAATTTTAAATCAGCCAAAGGATTAATAATTATAAATAGTGGTGACGATGAGCTCGAATCTTTATCAATAATTAAAAGAATGGAGAACAGATCAATCGAAGTACAAGAGCCTCACACTAATTCATTAGATGTGGTTACACATCATCTGGTGGGATTTGCTATATCAACATTAGGACCGGTCAGCCTTCAGGAAGTTTACCAAATCATAAAAAGATCAAATCCGTTTAAAAATCTCCCTTTCTCGGACTTGGAACAATGTGCAGTTTTGCTTGATAACTTTAGAATTATAAAATATGATCCAAAAAATAAGACATATATCAGAAGAATAAAATCATACAAGTATTATTTCGAGAATATTTCAACGATACCGAATATAGTAAAGTTTGAAGTTATCGATGTAATAAGAAAAAAGAGAATAGGCAACTTGGATCAACAATTTATTGGTGAGTTTGGCGAAAGAGGTAATGTATTTGTCCTAAAGGGGACCCAATGGCGAATAGTAAGCGTGGATGAGAATAAATTGCAGGTAAATGTAGAACAAATCTATGGTTCACCGATAAATGTGCCTCATTGGGTAGGTGAAATGATCCCAGTAGATTATGAAACTGCTGTTGGCGTAGGTAGGCTTAGAAATAAAGTTCTCTGCGAGAGCAATTTTAAATTTGAATCCGACATTAGGAACATTTTAGAGAAAATTCCCATAATTCCTGACTCTAGAAATATCGTGATAGAAAGTGTTGCTACCAATAATACTATTGTGATCCATTCAACCTTCGGTACAAAAATCAACAATACATTGTCGTCACTTTTTTCAACGATTCTGGCGTCATATGTTGGACATTTAGTAGAAACAAAATCGGATCCTTATCGAATTCTTTTAGGCTCTTCGGTTAGACTGTCGCGAGCAAATATTGAAAAAATATTTTATGATGAATTTGATGTTGAGGCAATCTTGATTGCATCGTTAACCAATACATATAACCTAAATTGGAGAGTATGGATGGTCTCAAAGAAATTTGGACTAGTTGAGAAGAATGCAGTGTATGACAAGCGACTCTCTCGTTACATATACGACAGATATTCTAAAACCCCGATAAGTAAGGAATCGTTAAGAGAGTTAGTACATGACAAATTCGATGTAAAGGGTACAGAAGACATTCTTGGAAAAATAAGAAACAAAGAAACATCAATTCATTGGCTTGATTTAACCCATTTTTCTCCCTTGGCCCAGAGTGTTATAGAACACCATTCCAAAGCCTCGTCTTCGCCACTAAGTATTGAGAAGGGTGTGTTAGAACTCATAAAGGAGAGGTTAGATAAAACTAAACATCGACTTATATGTATCCGATGTGGCAAGTGGGAAAGATTAGTTGAAACTAGAGAAATAATGGGATCCATCTCGTGTAGATTATGTGGCTCGAAATTGATTACAACCACGTTTTCTTCTGACTACGAGCTTTCAAGGATAATTTTGAATAAATTGAAAGGATCAGAAATTAACAGTGATCAAAATCACAAATTTGAAAGAGCTTGGAAAACTGCATCATTGATTAACAACTTCGGCAAAAAAGCACTTACTGTACTCTCTGGCTATGGGATAGGTGTTGAAACGGCAGCTAGGATTCTTCGCAATTATGTAGATGATGAAAACTTGTATAGGAGTATTTATGACGCAGAAAGACAGTATGTAATAACAAGAGGATTTTGGAATGACAAATAATTCTCAAAAAGCGGATCATTAAATCCCTGTTTCTTCTTGTAGAAAAAATGCCAGTTTATCTTTTTAGGTTATGAATCGAATATACTAGTATCAATAATATTTCTCAAATTTAAAACCAAATTTTAATATTAACTCATTGCAAGCATGTGTATTAGATTAAATTTGTACCTACGAAATGGTATTAATTGATGAATCCTTTCTTAGTGTCAATTCTAGCTTCCCTTCTCTACCACTATTTAATATGGCACCCAGGATTCTTATTCTGTCACCAACTTTCAAGCTATCCAGTTCCGTGCTGCTATCACGCCAACCGACTAATCTAATTTCCCCCGTGTCATCCCCTATCAGGGTATCGGTTACCGAAACTAATTCTCCATTCTTTGTGTTCACTTGTGTGGCATTTGGTTGTTGTAATATTATTGATTCTATAATATAGGAGTTGCCAACTGTCTGAATGTCTTTTATTTTAGTAATACATTCTTCTATCTTAGGGAATGAATTATTTTCTACTACTTCTAAATAAGAATCTTCCTTTAGGAATACCATATTACCAAATATTCTGTTCGGGATGCAATCTATTATGGAATTCAAGTTTAAATTATTCGACTTTATGCCTTCAAGGTTGACATACATTATGTTTTTGTTCTTATCTATCCCGACATAATTGACACCACCACTATCATTTCTAGCTTCAGATATTATTCGAATTGAATGAACTTCATAATCTTGAGGTTTATCTCTCAGCTCTATGATTGTGCCCTCGTCACCATGGATTTCAAAATCACCATTACCATATTGCAGGTTACCTTCCTTGACTCGTGCCCCAATAATTCTAATTGGAGAATTCACTTGAAAAATTCTGGGTAAACTATCTTCATCAACATTCCACAAAGCAACCCTTAGTTTCCTATCACCCGATTCATTTGATAGCATTGTTTGCAATGATTTTTTTCTTTCCCCTCGTGAATCAGAGAATTCTATTATTCTTGGAATTGAGCTTATTAATCCCGATATTACAGCATTGTCTTTTTCAGTCCTTATACTATCAACATTTGATGTGATGTTATCTAGGTCTGGAATACTGGCATCATTACCTTCGGAAGGATAAATATTACCCCCTTCTCCTATATTTATTATTGGCTTTCCATTGAGGGCACTTTTTACGTAGCAATTGTTTATTTGCATTAAATCCCCCGGTTTTAACCCATTTTCCTCAATTACGTGAGTTAGATTATCCCATAGTCTTACTTTTATGCTACCGCCAGCATCATAAACAGAGATAGTTCTATTTTCAATGCTCGCATTCGTATCTTTTTTTGTAAAAACTCTTATGGGATAACTACTGAGCAGTCGTACAGTTAGGTCTAGGTCTCTTGCTCCGATATAAAGATCTTTAATCCCCCTCTTTGTACGTTGAACGTTATCAAAAGACACTCCCAAATCAGCTGCAACAAGAAACAGAGCTCCTTGATCGGTCAAGTAACCGGCACCTATTTTTCTCTTTTTTTCTTCGATGAGTTCTTTTATCTGCTCTAAATTAATATCCGGCTTTTGCTCAAGAAGTAGTTCGATCATTTTTTTAAAGTCAAATGACAATCTAAATGTGACCTCCAAGTACTAGAATCAACGTCTTGCCTATATGTTTTGAGAATTAAATAAAAAGCGAATCCATTCAAAGCTGGGAGTAAATGATGTTATTTTTGATCCATAAAGATTTCAATCATTCCAACGTTTGCCAAGAGAACGTATTAGCAGTATTGTAACTTGATATGATCATTATTCTGCCATTATTATATATATGAGTCAAGTATAGTCCGTGTTCTCTTCAAGCCGAGGTCAGCAATGTATCCGCCTAGTCTAGGTCCACTATCTGCATTTATTAACATCCTATACATCAATTTGAAGATTTTCCTCGGTTGTTCTTCGTTTTGCTTTGAAGTTTCATAAATTAATTGCTGTATTTTTTCTGGGTCAAGTTCCGACTGTGAATCTACTTCAACTTCAAGTTTATCCAGGATCATTCTAATTATCACTTTTTCCTTTTCAGTCAATTTAAGATCAAATTTCTCAGTTGATAAGTGATCGTCAGACCAGTTACATGCCAATTGAATTTTATGTTCAAGATCAGGAGTTAAATCAGTTGCAACTTTATATTTCTGCAATCTATCAAAGATTTTTTCTACTCTATCCGCTCCTGAGTAGAAAGATGCTTGCTGCACAATGAGCATATAGGGAACATGTTGTGATGGTTTAGTTTGTGATTTTAAGTGATTAATATAGTCATACAAACCCTTTGTTTTAATCAGTTTATCTTGATTTTGTTCAGCTATTTTACCAAAATAGAGATCCTCACAAGTATCATATTCTTCCATTAAAGTAACAATATCATCTATACCTATTTGCCTAGTTCCGGTTATTCGCTTAAACAACAGTAATAGAAGAGAGTGGGGAGTTCCATATCGTAACCATACTTGAGGTGTAAGGACATTTCCTATAGACTTGCTTATTTTCTTGCCTCCTTTATCGAGAAACATTTCATATTTCACATGTAAGGGATGTGCATAATTCAGAATAACGTCAGACACCCAATCATTCACTCTTACCGAATCCATTATGTCCTTGCCATAAGCCTCAAATTTTATACTAAGAGCACTCCATCTTGCAGCAAATTCCACCTTCCATGCAAGTTTTCCTTTGCCCACTGATATGGGAACTTCACCAGTATATCCACACCCTTTGATTTCGTTATTTCCCAACTTGGTTCCGTCACAGATATAGATTATTTTCTTTTCTTCTGTTATGTATTTTTCAGCGTGGGCCACATATAGCCTTCCACATGATTCACAAATTGGAAAGTAGGGAAGTGTTTCTTTATATTTTGATTGACCCACGAACTCCTCGATCTTGTTACCCAGATTGGCTGCATTTGATAAAATTATGTGTATTTGGTGTGTTAACATTCCGCTGCCATATACCTTTGCCGCATTTAGGAATTCGTAATTTATGTCTAGTCTGTCTAGAGCATCAAGCAACTGGCTGCTCATGTGATCTCCATATGAATCGTGACAGTGACCTACCGGATCAGGAATATTGGCAACGGGTTTGCCGATATAATCACGCAACCAGTCAGGAAGGCCCGTTGGTATTTTCCTCAATCCATCCAAGTCGTCAGAATATGCAATTAACTTTGAATCGTATCCCAAGTTTTTTATGGCTAGAGAAACTCCATATGCTCTCACGGCATCGCCAAGGCTACCAATATGCGGGAAACCTGATGCTCCCAGCCCGCTCTCTACTGAAACGGATTTCAATGGTCTTCCAATGTCTTTTTCTCTGCTAATAATTGTAGATGCAATTTTATCAATCCAAGTGCCTCTACCTATGACTTCTCTATTCATATAACACTACAATTCCTTAGATACGTACGGTCCATTTTCTTCATATCCTAATTTCTTGTAATACTGTCTGGTCCCTATTGCACTTATTATAGAAAGAGAATCCAGTCCAAATTCATTTTTAACTATATTCTCGGCAATCCCTAACAAATTTGAGCCATATCCTCTGTGTTGGGAGGAATTAAAATTGAAATCATTGTTGTTACCAATATCTACTACCTGTCCAAGTACATGTAGTTCGCGAACGATTGCTGATGGATTTCCATCTTTTTCTCTCAATTCTTTTCTATGAGGCTTTGCTAATTTCCTTAATCTCAGAAAACCATACAAGGTCTCATTGTCATAATCTTCTAGACTTAAAAAGACTTCTTTACCTTGTGATGAATCGTAATCTATTCGCTTGGGCATTATTTTAATATCCCTAAAATTGGTTAACTTTTTTATTCCTACCTCTCGACATCTTATACAATTGCATTGTAACCCCTGCTCTTTTAATTTCTGTTGCAATATCTGCCTAATATTACCATTCTTATATCCATAAAGAATATCCTCTGATTCTATTTCACGTTGAATTCTCATGATTCTTATCCACGGGGGCACAGTTTTTTTAATTTCAAGAAGTAAATCTATAAAAACTTCATCTGGATACGGCTTGTAGATTCCTTTTTCATATAGTTTTGCCAACCCGGTATCTTTCAACAGTAACGTCGGATATATTTTTAACATGTCGGGTTTTAGACGTGAATCTTCAAATAATTTCTTAAAATCTTCAAGATCCTTTTGTGGATTAGAACCGGGTAAACCAGGCATCATGTGAGCTACAATTTTGTAACCGGCATCCTTTGCAATTTGGAATGATTGATAGACATCGTCAATAGTGTGACCCCTGTTAATATTCTTGTAAACCTTTTCACTTAGTGTTTGAACACCTATTTCAACCCGGGTCATACCTAGTTCAAGCATTAAATCGACATGAACTTCCTTGCAATAATCTGGCTTCGTTTCCACGGTAAGGCCTACGCAACGAATATCACTTGTTTCATTCAGTTTCTGTGCTTCCTTAAGAGAGCAAGATTCTACGCCGTTTAACGCTTCAAAGCATTCTTTCATAAAATTTCTCTGATAATCTTGATACATAAATGGAAAAGTTCCACCAACAATTACTAATTCAATCTTTGAGATATTATGACCTCTTGAATATTCTTGTTCTAATTTAGAGATTATCTGGTTTTTTGGATTATAATCAAATTTTTGTGCTAATCTTGTCACCGGTTCCTTTCCGGTATAGCTTAGTGGAATATTGAGTTCTTTGCCTCCAGGGCAGTAGATACACCTTCCATGGGGACAGTCATAAGGTTTTGCCATTACTGTAATTACAAGTACACCAGATGCAGTCTTGATAGGCTTTACCATCATTTTTCTTCGTATATTACTATCAGATGGTAAATATTTAATTATATCACGAAATTTAGGAGTTTTTGATAAGTGATATTTTGATGAGGTGCCCCTAATAACAGAAGATACGTGTTTTAATGAGAGTTCCTTCAATAGACTCAATTTATTGGCTATCTCTCTACAGGCAATATCATATTCATTAACCTCATCCAAAATAGAATCATATCTAGTCTTCATCTATGATATCATCGATTACCCATACATTTATTTCTTATATCCATCGATCGATATATTCATTGTTGATAAAAATTATGAAAACATTGGTATAATTCAATACACGGTGTCAGAAATCTTTCAGAATATTGGAGTCAACAATATAAGTAAATCTGCCAAATTTGGTTTAATGTCAACTGGTGTCATTAAATAGTGCAAAGGATCCCTGGAGACAATAACTCTGGATACAGATGATTATTCGTCGATTCAAGATTAATATAATATTTATGGTATTGAGGAATATCTAAAGTTTTAATAAAGTGAACAAGCAATCGAAATGATGCAGATTAAGATACGATCGAACTATGCCTGTGTAATCTCATACTAAGCTTTTTTCGTTGGGCTTTGCAATTATTAATAATTCAATATTTAATTCTATAACACACGTATCGGCAAAAATATTTAGCAAAAAATCGATAACGAACTGCTCATGCAGTCAACGAGTTGTTGGATTATTTTCTTCGAGTCCGAATAGATTCTTCAGGATCTCAAGGATGATATTTCCATCAGACGCCATCCTTGTGGCAGTAACATTTGTTGTGGTTGTTGTTGGTACTTCAGTTGGGGCAGTAACATTTGTTGTGGTTGTTGTTGGTACTTCAGTTGGGGCAGTAACATTTGTTGTGGTTGTTGTTGGTACTTCAGT
>Ga0157378_10000953_pt1 | contig 26580 bp, 21 predicted proteins | sample M65metaG_FD_115309 | JGI IMG/M metagenome (GOLD analysis project Ga0157378, IMG submission 115309) | Miscanthus rhizosphere microbial communities from Kellogg Biological Station, Michigan, USA - M6-5 metaG | ecosystem: Host-associated > Plants > Roots > Rhizosphere > Soil | place: USA: Michigan... | reverse complement strand
CGAGGTCGACTGGTTGCCAACGAGCGAGAAGTAGTTGTCGGAGTTGACCACCTGCAGCTTGGCTTCGAAGCCGATGTCTTTCAGCACCTCGGCCAGGTAGCTGCCGGCTTCTTCCTGGGAGCGTTCGTCGTCGGTCCAGACGGTGATCTGCCGGTCGGCCGGGTCGGCGTCCTCGATCAGCTTCTTCGCCTTGCCGAGGTTGTACGGGTAGAGCTCGAAGTGCTCGTAGCCCGGCATCCCCGGCGGCAGGATCTGCTGGGTGGGGACGACCTGCCCGGCGTAGATCCGTTCCAGGGCTTCGGGGTCGACGGCGTAGTTGACCGCGCGGCGAACGCGGAGGTCGTCGAACGGCGCCTGCGTCGTGTTCATCCAGAAGAAGTAGGTGCTCTCGGTCGGCTCGGTCCGGAACTGGGTCCCTTCGTAGGCATCCTTGACTTCGGCGTAGCGGTCGGCCGGCGGCGGGTTCTCCATCCAGTCGTAGGTGCCGGCTTCGACGTCGTCGACCTGGGAGGAGCCGTTGCGGATCACCGTCACCTCGATCCGGTCGACCGAGCCGCCAGGCAGCTGCGGCATCGCCTTCGCGTTGGCTTTCGCCCAGTAGGGGTTGCGGTCGTACGACCAGCCGCGGCCGGGCTTCGAGGAGACGATCTCGTAGGGACCGGTGGCTGGTGGCGGGTCGCCGGTGAGGTCTTCGTCCGGCGTCCCGGCCGGCAGCGGCGCGGTGAACGGCAGCGCCAGCTCCTGCAGGAAGGTGCCGCGCGGGTGGGTCAGCTTGATCGTGATCTCACCGCTGCGGTCATCGGTGACGATGCCGCTGATGCCGCCCTTCTTCGTCTTCGCGAACTCCCTCGCGCCGACGATGTCGGTGAAGAACGGCGAGCCGCTCGAGTTGAGGACGAAGACCCGTTCGACCGCCCGCTTGAAGTCCGAGGCGACGACTGGCTTGCCGTTCGAGTAGCGCAGGCCGTCGCGGAGGCGGAACCGGTAGGTGAGCCCGTCCTCGCTGATCTGCGGCAGCGCCCGCGCCAGCCCGGGGATCACTTCGCTCCCCGCCTTGCCGTCCGCATGCCGGTAGGTCAGCAGCGGGACGTAGGTGTCATAGACCGCCGTCCACCCTTCCTCCGAGTGCGAGAGCGCCGGATCGAGGTAGTCGGGGAAGGAGGAGAAGGTCGCCCGCAGCACCCCGCCATCCCCCTGATCGCTCGTTCCAGAGCCGCAGCCTGCGAGACAGAGGGCAGCCACCACGGCGGCGATCAGGCGAAGTCTCATGCGCAGCCCCTATCGGCAGCTACGCGAAAAACCTGAGAACGGGGCGAGAACGAGCGCTTTCGGGCTTAGCGCCGCAGCTCGGCGAGACCGCGGGCGCTTCGGCTGACGGCACCGTCCCAGTGGCCGCCGGCCCAGTCGGCCAAAGCGTTGACCCTCTGCCGCAGCGGCGCCGTCCAGAGGACCAGCGCCGCGGCACTGCCGAGGGCGGCTCCGCAGAGGACGTCGGAGGGGTAGTGGACGCCGAGGGCGACGCGGCCGACGGAGAGGACCGCGGCGGCCACCAGCATCGCGATCCCCCAACCCCGCTTGCGCAAGAGGATCGCGACGGCAATCGCAAAAGCCGCGGTTGCGTGGTCGCTGGGAAAACCCGGATCGGCGGCATGAGAGGAGAAGAGGTGGACCCCGTGGGGGTCGGCGACGAAGGGCCGCGCCCGGTCCACCAGCTCCGAGATCACCTTCGCCACCGCCAGCCCCAGCCCGGCGCTGAGAACGGCGGCAACCGCGGCGCGTCGCCAGGCCGCAAGCGCCGGTCCGCGAGCCGCCAGGAAGACGATCGCGAGGGTCGCCGCAAACAGCACCTCGGAGATGCTCACGTAGAAGAGCAGCGGATCCTCGACGGCGTCGTGGCGGAAGAGGAAGTCGTTCAGCGCGTGCAGCAGCGGCGAGTCCACCATCCCCACGCTTTCACTTCTTCTTTACGCCTTCCTAAAGACGGCGCCCTGAGCGATGGGCGTTACTGGGCTCGAACCAGTGAGACGGCTCGGACCTCGAACCGAAGTGACCAGCGACTCGGAATCACGAGGAACAGGATCTAGGGCTGGTGTCGAACCATCGTCCGAAGGGCAGTAGAAAGCCGGGGCACCTGACGCCGCTGGAGGCATCTCTATGGCGTGAAGGACTCCGACTCGGCCCAGCGCTCGCTCTTCGACGCAGCTCCCGCCCTGTTCCTCGACCGACTCGAGGAGCTACGCATGGAGCTGTCCGATCAGCAGTTGATCGCGGAGGCGATTGAAACCAACCACGCAGGCGTCCGCAAGGACAGGACGCTGGATCGCTACCGGGATCACCTCGTCCACTACAGCCAGTACCTCGGCAGCGTCTTCGGCCTGGGCTTCTACGCGGCCAAACGCAAGCACGTTCGCATGTTCATGAACCACCTCTCGAAGCCAGGAGGCCCGAAACCACACGATGCGCGGCTGCAATGCGCCTGGTGCAAGACGCGCGGCTATCCCGACGGCCGCTCCGGCCCCGGCTGGTCGCCCTCCTATCGCAAGAGCTACTTGGCCGCGGTCAAATTCCTTTATCTCCACTTCATCGCCGAAGAGGATCTGCCTGACCTGAACCCAGCCGCGCTGGAGCAGGCGCCGAAGGTGCCGATCAAGCTCGGGTACACGCCAAGCTCAGAGGACGTGAAGAAGCTACTGGAGTGCCCCGGGACCCCGAAGGGGCGGCTGCTGGCCCACTGGCTCTTCTACGCGCCCTCGCGTCGCCAGACGTTCTCCGACGCGCGCTGGAGAGACATCGACCTCGATCAAGGCACGTGGCGCGTGATGGGGAAGGGCGACAAGTTCGACATCTTCGACCTCGCGCCGCCGCTGATCCGGGCACTGCGGCTCTACCGACATTTGCAGTTGACGGAGGCTCACCGGAACGAGGCGATCCGCGACGCCCTGGCCGACCCGGAGACCGCCTACGTCCTCCTGACCCGCAACGGCCGGAAGACGACGCCGCAGACGATCAGCAAGATCGCCAAATGGCACGCCGTCAAGGCCGGCGTCGGCATCCGCAAATCCCAAGGCAACCGCGACGTTCTGAACGGCATGACCTCCCGAGTCTCCCCGCACGCATACCGCCGCGCCTGGGCAACCATCGCGCTAAACGAGAAGGAACTGCCGATCGACGTTGTCTCCGAGGTCTTGAAGCACGCCGACATCGCAACGACCCGCCGGCACTACGCGCCGACTAAATCGGAGCGGGCGCGGGCGGCGCTTATAGGAATGCGTTTGTCGTAGCTCGAGCGGATCCCCGGCTGAGATGGCATCCGCGGCCCGACTTACCCTAGAGAGAGTGGGTGCCTACGCCAAAAACCACATCACCACGGCTTCATACCTCAAAAGCTGGACCGCCGATGGCAGGCTTGCCCGAGTCCTGCTTAAAGGATCTGGCGAAAGCGAACTAAGAAAGCCCCAGCGAGTTGGTTTCCGTCGCCGCTTCTTTTCCGATCGGAAGATTGCCCGGCTTGCGGAGAGGCGTCTTGGCGTCTATGAGAGCGAAGGCATTCGGGCTGTTGAGCAGCTGCGCCAGGCTTGGCCTCCAGCCGACCAAGTCCGGCTCGATATCGCAAAACTGGTGGCCGTTCATATGGCTCGGAACCCTGCGTCGTTCGAAGCGACTGTCCGAATGTCAAGGCGGACTATTGCCGAAAACACTGAGGCCTACCGTGATGGGCTTTCGGAGAAGCAATTCCGTGAGCTGCTCTTGCATCTCACTAGCGAGGCCTTTCAGGTTGATCACATGCTCGACCTGATCCCAAAACACGCGAGCTTGATCGCCTCTATGCATTGGACTCTCCTCAAATTTCCTGAGCCGCTTCTGGCCACCAGTGATCAGCCGGTGACGGTTATGCCGATCCTCCCCGAAGGAGTCGTAGCCCGCGTCACGGCGATGCCCTCGTCGGGGTTCGTTATGACCGAGGAGGCTCGCTTCGCTCTCGATCCCTGGCGCGCACTCATCTTTACCTGGGTAAACGACATCGACTCGCAGCGGCCCGTGCTAGCCCCAGATGATTTCGCAGCAGAGCTAAATCGGGCAGTGATTGCCCAAGCTGACCGGGAATGGTTTCATCATCCCGACCGACGAGCCACGCGGCTTAAGCAGAACGATCTCGACGTCGAAGTCTGTGGATCACTCGGCTGCGAGGTACTACCGGAATATACGACCAGCAGTGCCTTGGAATCTCCGCGCCGCCTACACGCGGGGAGACTTCTTCAAAGGATGATCGATCAGCAGATCACCGATGAGTTCCACGTCGCAAGAGTTCGCCGGGCGGACCCTTAACCATCGCCTCATTGACCCACGACACCGATTTTCAGTCGTGTGCTCTACCAACTGAGCTAGATGTCCCGATGGACCCGAGCCGCTTGCCATGGGAAAACGGGGTTACCTAGCCAGGCGTCCTACTGCGCCTGGCGGTGGCTCGGTACCCGCATTTTCGGGCGGATTCGGCCGCCTTTGGGCGACGAACAGATGTGCATCGCCCATTCGACAGAGGCAGAAGCATTGCTGGGAGAAATCGGCTGAGTTCCGGCACCTCCTAGAGAACCCATCGAGCTCAACAGAGGCAGAGTCTCAAACACCGATCCTCCTACCGGTCAATATCCGACGCTCACCCCGACTCGAAAGATCCTTCCGAACCCGCAACCTTGAATAGCCGAGTGCCCCCCGCGTCATAGCCTTCCGCGACGCGGACATGTTCGCCTTGTGGGTAGAAGCGAACGAAATACCTAACGTTCCTCAGCCACTTATGTCCACGCCGCATAGCGACTGTCGGTCGCTTCGGATGGATAACGATCGTTCTTCCCTCCCGGGTGTGCAACAGCACGGATCTAGTCCTCCCGGAGGTCATACCTGAAAAGGCTCGGCCAACTCGAGCGACATCATCGCCTGCAGCAATCCCAAAGTCGGCAGGAAGGGTTCCGTGCGGCTGGATCGCGCGGCCCCATCGCCAGGTCCCGGCACGCGTCCCGGACGGCGACACTTCCAGACTGAGAAGCCAGGTGGCGCAACCGGTGTTGGCCCGAATGCCGGCGGCGACCTTCCAGTGCTCGCCTTTGCGGTTATGGCCGCGTTCCAAAATAAGCCGTTGAGCCTTGACGCAGTCCGCCTTTGCCGTAACTCCGCCTGCACCCGTAACCCACGCCACGGTCGCTATCGCGAGCACCAAGAAAAAGACAACTCCATAGACGATCGGATGGTGTCTGTGGAGGCCAGGCAACATCTCACCCATCTGCGCGGCTCCCGACTAACGGAGACGTGCAATAGGGACAGCGGCTGGCCTTGGCCGAAACCTCGGACCTGCATTCTGGACATACCCTGACCATATTCCGCTGACTAAGCCTTTTCCAGAAGCCCCAACCGCGGGTGGAAAACAGCCAGATCAAGGCTATGCCTGCGATCGCAGCTACCAGCAGGGCTTCCAAGAATTGGCCGTAGCGGAATTCGCTCCCTTCTATCACAAAGGAATTAAGTTCAAAGCGACTGCCCCCAATGAAGACGGCTATGAGTGGCGCCAAGAGGTCATTGACCAGCGAACCTATGACCTGGAAGGCAACCAAGCCGATTAAAACTCCAGCGGCCAAGGCCGCTGCGAGCCGACGATTAGCTTGAGGACCGTTCATTTGACTCCATCGCTTCGACTCGCGGCATTGCCAGTTGGGGACAGCACCCTATCTTAATAGGGGCCGTGACCACATTCCTCCTGGGCCTTGAGTTCCAGGGTCCCACCGCCTTCTTCGGTGATGCACTCGCCCCCGATACAGACATTCCCTCCCTTGTAGACCCAACGGATGATGACGAACATCAAATATTGATACTCGATGTCGATGGTGCACTGGAAGGTCTCGCCGCGGTCGCTGTACCAGTTACCCCATTCCCCCTGAAACCGCGGCGCGCTCGGATTGTGAGGCTTGTGTTCGCTTTCATCAACCACTGAGAACGAGTGACCAGGGAGGGAATAACCACTGGTCTTATGCTTCATAAAGTACTTTTGGATCTTCAGTACCTTGAACAGATAGCCAGATGCGTTGCAGTTGACTTTGTACTTCGCATGGAAGTGATTCCCGTAGGAGTACACGTGCAAATCGCCGTGGCAAATCCCTCCCCCGATTTCATCGGTGTCCCACGGCTTAGTGCCGCTAGGATCGACTTGGTTCACGGGGTCGGCGTTCCCGTAATCGTAGGCATTCGCCGAGCCCCCGGTAACAGGGTCACTGGATAGGAACCTGCCGATGGTGGGCACGTAGCTGCGGGCTCCCATTTGAATGATGCCGGACGAAAGTTCGGTTCGGCGCTGCAGCCCGCCGAGCCATCCGTAGCGGGCTCCGGACGGACCGCCGGTTTGATTCCCGAACTCGTCAAAGCTTCGCGTCGTAAGGAGTGAGGTGGCCGTCGGGCTGAGTGCGGCCGTTGCCACAACGTCACCGTGTAGGTTGGTGAGCTGCAGCTCGACTTCTTTGCCGCTTTCCTGGATGGCTGCCAGTTCGCCGCCGATCCCGACGATGTTCCGCGTCCAGGTTGATCCCCGTGCCGTCCACGACGGGGAGTCGCCAGGGCCGGCGTAGTGGAAAACTTCCGTCCCCTGCAGACCGCCGGCCTGAAGTCGCTGGCGCGGCCGCAGCAAGGCATCGAGTTGGTAGGAGTTGGTGACTCCGTTTTGTGATTGGGTCGCAATCATGTCGTTGCTGAAATAGGTCGTGGCGAGAGCTTTGCCGCCCGCCAGAGATGCCGGAAGGTTTTTGATCCGGCCGAAGTCGTCATAGGTGAGCCCTTCGGACAGAAGGCGATCGGCGTTGTCGTAGCTGTAGTTCTGGCTCGAGCCTCCCGAGCTCGAGCAGACCCCGACCGCACCGGGGATGGTGGTCATTTCAGTCCGGTTCGAGTTTTCGTCGAACTTGTAGTTGCGGGTCGTGCAAGGGCCGCCGGTCGGCGTTTCCCTAGCCGTAATGAGACGGCCGGCGCCGTCGTATCTGAATTCGTCTTTGTTGAAGGTTCCGGCTTCCCAAAGAATCTGACCACGGGCCGATCGGCCTACGGAGTAAGCAAGCCAGGTGCAGCTCGCGCCGCAGTTGCTTGCCTTCGTGTAGGACATAGCCGAAGCCTCCCCGGCGGCGTCGAACGTCGTGGTTTTGATCAACCCGTCAGGAAACCCCTGCTGGGTCATCTGGCCATCGGCGTCATAGGCCGCGGTGAACAGGCCCGCAGCCGAGTCTTCGAGTTCGACCAGCAGGCCGGTCGCCGGGTCATAGCGGAATGCCTGGGTGCCTTTCCCGTCGCTGGCGGTCGACAGGCGCCCGAGGAGGTCATAGGTGAATTCACTCGTAACTTCATCGGCATCTTTGTAGGTCTTGACACGGCCCAAAGCGTCATAGGACACCCAGCTGCTCTGTCGATCACACGTCGGTTCGCTCGCCGGACAGACAATCCGCCTGGCGGTCGGCAGGCCGGTTCCCAGCCCGTATTCAGTCTGCACTTTCGGGACGGAGATGCCCCCGCCGGAGACTTCCCTGGTCAACTGGCGCCCGGCGAGGTCGTATGAGAAGACGGTTTTGCGGGATCCGCCACCCGGAGGGGCTTCAATAATTTCGAGAGGCTCTGCTAAGTGATTGTAGGCGACAACCTTCCGGATCGGCAGCTGCGGCTGCCCGCTAGTGCTGGGCTGCGCGGCCGGTTCGACCTTGCACAACAGGCCCGCGTATCTGTCTTCTTCGCATTCACCGCCAGGCCCCTTCGACTTTTTGTAGTAGACGTACTTGGTCGTTCCCGCGCCGGCGGTCGTGGCGTCCTTAGGCTGGCGGGATTCGGTCAACAAACCGGAGTCTTTGTCGTAGGCCGTGATCGTCCTTATGTTCAAGCCACCGGGATCGACGATCCTTTCGGTTTGCTGGCGGAGGGTCCAGTTGTAGCCGTACTGGACCGTTCGCTGATCGAGGACTTTCCCTGCCACCAAGGCTCCCGAGGTTTCAAAGGTCGGGAGCTCCGGCCAGGTTTCGCCGGCTTTCGGTTCGGGAGCGCCCACGTCGTACTGGGTCGAAACGTAGCTGCGGGCCTGCTTCGTCGTCCCAGCTTCGGGTCCGGATTCGAGCAGAACGGTATGCATGGGGCCGCGTTCGTCGAGCAGCAAGGTGCCGTCGGCCGAGTAGTGATACTGGGAGTCGAGTTCGCGCGATTTCGCCACCGATCCGGAGCCCGCCGCCAAGGAGCGGAGGCGATTTTCAGCGCTGAGTTCGCGATCGACATTGCCGAACTGATCGATTTCCGTGGTCGTGATCGACGGTGCCGAGGTGCCCGCCCCCCCGGGCATGGCAAGATTGGATTCCTGGCCTTCCGCATCCATATAGATGATGGCAGCGTTGGCGTAGCTCGAGGGTGGGTTAGACGGCACTTCGTCGGGCGCGAAGATCGCGACAGCATCGGTCGGGAGGTCTTCCTGGCCCCATTTGGCTACTTCTTGGGGGGACATGTTGTACGGAGCCCCACTGCCCGACACGGGCACTCCGTAGACGACGGTGGTCTGCGCGATGGGATTCGAGGCCACCAAGGAGGCCCGTTGCACTGATGCGAGCCGGACGATCGAGGGTTCTCCTGGCGGAGATTCGTACTGGAAGCTCCAGGGTTCGACTCCGGGCGGCTTTAGGGTCGCCAACTGCCCGCCCGCGGTATAGGAGTAGGTCTCTTTGAGTTCCGGTGAGATGCGCGGGTCCCAGGCGGCAGACAAACGTCCGTTGGCGTCGTAGCTGAACTTCGCGACTTCTGAGCTGCCGGGTTCAAACCCTGCTGCGAAATAGGTGATCTTCGCCAGCCGAGCCCCAAGGCTTTCGGGGGCTCCCCACTTCTTTGCGTTTTCGTAGGTGAATTCGAGGACGCGGCACCCCTGCCTGGTCGTGGCGTTTTCATCCGTGCAGGAGATTTCCGGTGCAGTAGCTGCGATGACCTTTCTCAGGCGACGCTTTTCTGAGATGACGTCGTAGAACATCCGGATCGTGTTACCTTCGCCACCGGTCTGCGAGACCGAGATCGGAAAGTATTCGGTCCCCGACCCTCCGTTGGAGAAAACGGTCCTGTTACCACTCGGGTCGGTGAAAAAGATATTCCCCGTAGCGGGGTCGCGGTAGAGCACAGTGCCTGCTGCCTCGGGCGGCGTGATGAAATGGCCAGTTTCATCTTCGGCAAAGGTAAGTTCGGCACCTCCGGTGCCGGGCTTGAGCGACGCCGCTTTGTAGGTTTCGTCTTCTTCGCCTGCTTCGCCTTTTTCGATGATCGATTCGAGCTTGAGTCGTTGCCACCCGTCGGCATTAGACATTTCAAACGGAGCAGACGGTTCCCAGCCGGGACCGAGGACGCCGGTCGGATGGGCTGAGGCTTCACCTGAGCTAAACGAGCGCGAAAAAGAAAGGTCGGAGTTTACCCCTGATACCGAGAAGTCACCGCGGGAGACAGTGAAGTTGCCGGTCAGCAGATCAACCGATCCCGGTCCAATCGGGGCGAAGGTATCTTTCACTCCGCCGTTCACCTTGTCCAGTTCGACTTCGACAGCCTTGGTGTACCCGCCAGCACCTGCCGAACCGGACAGAACGGCGCGGACCTGAATTCGGGCGCTCGTACTGGCGCTGGCAACGACGCCTCGCGCGTTCCAGTAGAGCGGTTGGGAGCTCCGGTCGTCGACGTTGACGGCAACCGGCCAGCTGACGGCCTGATTGTTCTTGTTTACGACCTGGCCTGCCGGAATGTCGGCCCATTCATCAGTTGGTTTCTGGACTTCTCCCAACGTTTTGGGCGGAGGATTCCTGTTGAGTCTGTACTGGAACTTGACCCCTTCGACATTGCTGTGATCCCAAGCGGAAGTCAAGATGAAGCGCTTTGCGCTTTTGGTCCCGTCGGCCGGCGAGGTGATCTTGCTGTCATGGGTCGCCGGCAGTTCGTACTGGACCGAGAGGTATGGCCTCTGTCCTATAGGGGCGGTGCTCGATTCCCACTCGATGCGGCGTTCAATACAGCAGACTCGAGGGGTCTCGCCGCTGAGCATCAGGAGGACGCCGTAGTTCGGAATGGTCCCGTGGACCCAGCCATTCACCGTTTCTCTCACGTCCCAGCCACTGAATAGCCACGGGCCCGGCGCACTTCCGCCCCTTTGGCTGGGCACGATTCCTTCGAGAAAATATTTGTAGGCCCCACCCGCTTTACTCCAGTTTCCGAGCGAGCCTCCGCGAGAAATCCAGTTGACCCCCGTCGACGACCACAGTTCGTTAACTGAGTAGATACCGACACCGTCCCAGTTTTTCGCTTCTTTTGATGAGTTCAGCCCGATCGTAGCCGAGCTGAATTCGGCATTTTTCGGTATAGCTCCCACGTTGAAATGCAGGAGGCTGCGGGCATATTCATTGACGCCACTCGAGGCATAGTTGGCCTTGGCAAGGAGGTAAGAGAAGCCGCTGTTACCGCATCGATTGAAGGTGTCGACGCTGACAAGAACGCAGTCCATATCCGGCGAGGACACAGTGATACTTGGATCGAGCGTCACCGGCCAGGCCCGCTCAGGAGCCGCGAGCCATGCGTGATCGACAGTAACCGTGAGCGCCCAATTGCCGTTGTCGCCTGCGGGCTCGAGGGAATAGGAAGCAGCGCCGGCAGGGGCCGGGACATCTGCGCTGTCGAATACGACCGGCGCCGGCATCGCGGCGACGGGGTCGCCGTCCGCGGTTATGAATCTGATCGATCCGTCTTCAGCGAGCGTGGGAGTGACTCCAGCGGAGGCATCGAGCCTGAAGTGATAGGTCTCGGGCGCGGAGGAGTCAGCTAGGACGATGTTCTCCTTGAGACCGTTCGGTAGTCCTGAGTACTGCAGCTCCGCGGCACTGCCGGCGACCCCGTAGCTGGCGACGCCCTGCTCCACTTCGGCAGGTGCAATGGTAATTCCAGTTGGCATCTGTGAAATTCACTCACCGTCCGTCGAGAGCTTCGCCGGGGCTCGATCCAGGTCTTCCGGAAGCTGGACATCGAAGGAGTTGCTGCCATTGCTTACCGCGCCGTCGGTCGACTGCTGCAATTCCTGTCCGATCGGCTGCCAGCCGCCTTCAGCATCGCGGTAGTTGACTGGGGTCTGGTAAACGCGCGTTTCAAGCTGACCGTCGGAGAGCCTGAAGGTGCGGGAAGTGGCCGTTCTCTTATTTTTTACCTCGGCTACCACGGCGGGGGCGGAGCCGCCGTCGGGGGGAACGCTCGAGTGCTCGGATGAGGCATCTTCCGGATCAGAGGCCACCGCCAGGCCGCCAAAGACGACGAGCACAAGAAACGCGACGGCGCACAGACCAAAGGTAAGGGTCAGTTTCCTTCCACTTTCCGATCCACCTGCTTGTTTCTCTGACATCCTGACCCCCGTTTCGCTGTTTTACCAGATCCAGGGGGCAATGCCGTGGGCACCCGCTGGTGTACGGGAGAACCCAAGTGGATTGGCACTCCTTTGTCTATACCCACTATCTGATCATCTCTTGAAGATCGTCACCGTGTCCAGTTCACAGGAGATTCCTTTGGGGAGTGGCACCACCAAGATCTACCCTAGCCCTAGACGAGATGTCTAGACCCATCTCTGTTTACTAACCCCGGCCGGATGCTTCAACTAGAGCACCGATCTTGCTGATGTATGGTTTATCTATCCACTGATGGAGCCCCTCTGGGACCTTCTCCAATATTTCTGAGATGACATCTAACACTGCTGCGTCGACCGCGGGACCATCGAGGTCGGGCCTCACTTCATAGCGTCTGCCCGACGAACTACTAGGAGTTGCAGGCGCAATGTCCAGCACACCTAGGCGATGCAGCGCCTTGCGGTGATAGTCGTAGGAGTTAGGCGGCGTCCCCTTCCCGATGGAAGATCTGGAAAGCTCTCCTGGCGTCATCGGCCCTTCAAGTCGAAGTGCCAAGACGATGATTCTGCGGCTGGGATGTTTTAGCGCTTTGGCAAGCGTCATTTAGGACCGATTGATGCGATGGTGACTATGCCCTTGAGGAACCGGAGCCTGCCGGCTCTTTTTCTGACAGTGCGTAAAAGGTCTGCAATGCCCCGCGGACTGGCCGCTGTCGAACCTTTTCGAGTATTCCGATGTCGACCAGCGTCCGCATATGGTAGGAGACAAGCGAGACGCCGAACTGCTCGTCGAAAATGCGGTCAAGGTCGCGCGGCGAGAGCGGCACCGCGACCCAGTCCATCGCTTCGATAATGGCGACCTTCGCTGGGTGAATCAGGTAAGGGACCAGGGTCTCCCAGTTGAAGTGATTGCTATTCATCTGGGGAACCGACGCTGGCGATCTGCTTCGAGCCGATCTTTTTCGCTGTTAGGCATGTGCCTCCTAACGGGGTACTACGGGCTGGTCGGCTTCTACTTGGGATCCCGGGCGCTCGCTATCGCGGAGGCGCGTCTCCATGTCTCGCAGGATCGACTTGTCATCGCCACTGCATTCCTCACCCCATCGGGCTAGCCATTCGGCCAGGCGCGGCCTCGGCAATCTCGCGATCATCGGTGCCGTCGGCGTAATCCCCGCGACGTCATCAAGGATCGTCCGCAGCTCGACTAGCTTCGCATCGCCATTGCGCTGGCCCTTCCGAAGTTCCCGCTCAAGAGAGTCTTCAGCCCGCGCGGCCAGGGCCTCTCTCTCACGCGGACTCAACTCGAAGGGTGGCAAGTGGCCGCACAGGAGCTCAAGAATCTCGACCCGATAGCCCGCGTATTGTGGCTTGGAAACAAGTTCCGGATCCTTGCGAACCTGCAACTCCCAATCGAGGGCTTTAACGGCGAGGACCATGCGATGGATTCGGTCCAGTAGCTCGCCGATCAGCGCCGGCATCTCATCCTCCTCCTCGAGGTCAATTAGAACTTCGGAGGACAGGTTCAGGAGTGAGGCCCTGAGCAGCGCAATCATCCCCGGTTCTTTGCCTCGGAAGGCAAGACCATCAAGACAGGCGACAACCTCCGGCCTGTCGTCGAGAAGGATGCGGGCAAGATCCCCGGCCTGTGATTCAAGAGAGGAGGCCCCCGTCACGCCGCTGCTGCTCATGCCATCACCACTTCTGTGAGCCTGCCAACGACGGGGATGCGAGAGACGAGCGGCCGTGTCATCGGCGCGCTCGCCCCTCGGTACCGGTGTGGGTCTCCCAGGCCGGTCTAGGTGCTGCGGTGTCTTGGCTTGGCGCTAGAGGATGCATGAGGTTTAAGGCCACCGACTAACCCCGGCCAGACGGGTTAGGAGACGGCTCCTCTTATGAGGCGCAGTCCCCTGGGGAATCCCGCTTCGTGCCCTCGTCACGATCAGAGCGAGGGTGGGTCAGTCGGTGGCTGTTGACTACTCCACAGTTCCAAATTGACCATCTGAGGTCAATCCAGAGACACCCTCTACTCAGCGTTTACCTCAAGGCAATGGCTCCTCGGGAGCTATGGCGGGAGGAGCGGGGGCCGTCCGCTCTCGGATGAAGCCCATATTCGCGACGACCACCGACTTCGTCTCCTCCCCGGTCTCGGCACAACGGTTCGCTGCTTCGGCCTCGATTTCACCCATGCGATCCCAATGGCGTTGCTGCTCATCCGCAATAGCAGCACGACCCTCCTCGTCTACGTTGAACCAACGCCAGGCGAGCCAAGTTCGGGGATCGTCTCGGATGGTCCCGGCCCAGAACGCCGACATCGCCTCCGCGATCATGTTCTGAAGGACGAACCCGGCGCTCATCTGTCGCTGCTCGGGGGTCATGGCCCAAACTTCCTCGTCCGAGTAGAACGGCATCTCGACGGCGCGGTAATAATGCTGGTCCGCGTTCCTCGCCTTGCCGACTTTCGCCAGTTCGATCGACCCGCCTTCCGCCAGTTCGCGAATGTGGTGAGAGACGCGACTTAGGGGCTCGCCGATGATTGCCGCGATCTCACTGGGCGTATAGGTCCCTTCGTTGAGGAGCGAGAGCACTTGCACTCTGATGCGGTGGTTCCAGGCGAAGCCCACCACTTCCTCGATGCTCTTGTTGCGCTGGGGCGATTGCTTGGCGCCGTCGGTCGTCTTCTTCGTCTTGGGCATAGCCCGGGCCACCTCCGAGTGGTTTGCGTTCCTCAGATACTCAGTATTTCGTGAGCGCGGACCGATAGAAAGTCTTGGGAGCTATGGAAACGCCTCCTACTAAGCGAACGCGCTCCACTTGAACTGCTTTTAGCATTCGCCCTCCTCCTGGCGGTCCACGCCGGGCAACGCATGGGAGGAGGTGAGGCCGATGAAGGTCAAGGAGACTCCGCACGTCTTCCTGAACTACATGGTCCACAAGAACGCCTAGTCGGCGTTGATGTATCGGGGGTCGGTCTCGACCCTCTTTGCTGGGAAAGAGATCGGCCCCACCAACCTCGAGGGCGCGCGATGGGGATCACTGAAGATCACTCGCACAATTGTAAAATTTTACATGGTGCCCCGGCGCGTCACGTTGGACGATCTCCGCCGTGGGGGACCTCGGCAGAAATCTTCGCGCCGCGCGCGAACGGCTCGGTCTGACCCAGGAACAGCTCTCCGACAGAAGTGGCGTCCAGGCGGGAGAGGTAAGTCGAATCGAGCGAGGCCAGCGCGATCCCCGGGTCTCGACCTTGGAAAAGCTGGCAGCAGCCGTCGAGGTTGAGCCGGCCGACCTCTTGCGCGGGGCGGATCGAGGTTCGAAGCCTCACGAGCGCTAGATCGCCAAGCAACAGGATCGGTCCGCTAGCTCGCCTCGAACGAGACGAAGCCTTGAGGGCCAGCCCCTCTTCCCCATCCGCCCCTCCTTGCCCGAACGTCGAGCTCCTAGGCATCACCAGCCTCCCTTCGGCCTCCCTTCTGGAGGCCCGACACACTATGAACCCCGAACTGGTGTTCGCTTTCGAGGCCGGTGATCAACCTCTGCGGGGCGCCACAACCCAGTTTGCCCAAGGTCGGCCTCCCCACCGCCCATTTTGGCGCGGCTACGCCGCGCGGATGGCGGGTGGGGAGGCGCTCCCAGGGGTGGTCTGCCAGGCGTTGACGGGGGCTCGATCCGCCTTGGCGGCAGCTACTCTCCCCTATGCAAAGGAGTCGCTGTTTCTGAGGATGAGGAACTGGGCTCGAACCACTGGCCGAAACTTGGCTCTGTAGCGCGGAATTCTATGGGCGTTACTGGGCTCGAACCAGTGACCTCCAGCTTGTCGAGCTGGCGCTCTCCCAACTGAGCTAAACGCCCGGGATCCCGGAATCTAGCAATGGGCAGGAGAAAGGCGGGTGGTGGCTAAAGGAAAGCTTGCAACCGTCGATGCAAGAGGTGCAACCTTCAGACCTTTGCGGTGTTTGGGGGATAGGAACTTCAAAAGCTTGAGGACCGACGAGCCAGCGACTTAGCACTCTCTGGTGGCACGTCCTTCGGAGACAAAGGGCCCCTTTTGGGGCCCTTTTCCGTTCTGGACCTGGAAGCCGGCTGGCAAAGACATCAGCAGGGCAGCTGATCAGCCGCCTAGACGCATGTGATCTTGACTTCTTTGCTGAATCCGATCGCGAGATCGAGATCCAAAGCGCCCGGGACTTGATTTTCCCCACCGGTCGAGGTCAATGTGATCGAGGGACCTGTGCCTGTGATCTGGCGGTGTTGCTGTAATTCCGGACCTTCAGTGGCGAATTTGATTGTGCCTTTGCTGGCCTGCACTCCGCATGCCGGAGAAGACAATGTGCCGAGGACGCTTCCCGACAACGTCGCTTCCCCTCCAAGGCACATAATCCGGGTAGTGGCAATCGTGAACTTGATGCCCGGCTTGGTCTTATCGTCGGTCAGATAGGTGGTTTCGAAGCTGCCAGCGAGCTTGATTGTGTTCGACAAGGGCGCGGAGGAGGAATGGCAGGGATTTGTGAATCCCATGACGACAAGGTGGCAGCCTGTCATGTCCAAAGCCAGCGACCCCGACTTGCCTCCGGCATTAACTGTGCCGGTGGCATCGATCGTTTCGCATGTAACGACACCGACCCATTTGGTCGCCAAGGCAGATACGCCTTCACTGCCTGCGAACGTGACATCGCCTTCCGTCGGGTCGATAACGGGTTCGCCGGCGAGCGCTATTGACGGCCTGCAAACCAGCACCGCCAGGAAGACGGCCGCCCAGAGGAGGGGTTTCAGCTTCGCAGTCATTCGCCCGCTCTATCGCTATCCCGTCTCTCACCTAAAGTCAAAAGGTCTTGTTCAGTGACCAAGATGGCGCCCGAAGACACGGATAGGAGGAACGTTTTTACCCGGAAATCGTGGTCGGACGGCTTCTCGGCCGCGCCATACTGCACGGTCCTGAGTGTGTTTTCAGACGTGGTCGTTCGGCAGGTGCCAGTGGCGGGGAGCGATCAGCTGGTCGATCTCGCTCGGGCCCCACGAGCCGGGCTCGTAGGGGATCGCCCGCGGCGGGCTCTCTTGCACGGGTTGGGAGACCTCCCAGAGGCGCTCGATCGCCTCGGAGCTGGTGAAGAGGGTGCGGTCGCCGAGCATGACGTCGTGGATCAGCCGCTCGTAAGGGTCGAGCGCCTCCTCCGGGCCGCCGAAGGTGTCGGCGTAGCTGAAGCGCATGTGCGCCTCGCCGAGCTGGATCCGCGGCCCCGGCACCTTGGCGAGGAAGGAGGCCGAGATGCTGCCGGGGTCGCCGAGCTCGAAGGTGAGGTGGTCGTGGCCGAAGGACTCGGCGATCTGGTTGCAGTCGAGCGGGAACATCCGCCGCGGCGGCCGCTTGAAGGCGACCGTCAGCAGGTGCCGGCTCTCCTCCAGCCGCTTGCCCGAGCGCAGGTAGAACGGCACCCCCTCCCAGCGCCAGTTGTCAACGGCGGCCCTGACGGCGACAAAGGTCTCGGTGTCGGAGTCCGCGGCGACGCCGTCCTCTTCGCGGTAGCCCTCGTACTGACCACGGACGACGTCCTCCGGCCGCAGCTTCGGCATCGCTTCGAAGACCTTCTCGCGCTCGATCCCGAGCGGTTTCGGCTCCAGGGAGACGGGCGGCTCCATCGCCACGAAGCCGAGGACCTGGAAGAGGTGGGTGACGACCATGTCGCGGAAGGCGCCCGTTTCCTCGTAGAAGGAGCCGCGCATCTCGATCGAGAGCGTCTCCGGGACGTCGATCTGGACATGGTCGATGTGGTTGCGGTTCCAGACCGGCTCGAACATGCCGTTGGCGAAGCGCAGTGCCAGCAGGTTCTGGACAGCCTCCCGCCCCAGGTAGTGGTCGATGCGGAAGATGCAGTGCTCGGCGAAGACGGAGTGCAGGCGCCGGTTCAGCTCGCGGGCAGAGTCGAGGTCGGTGCCGAACGGCTTCTCGGTGATCACCTTCGCGCCTGGCTCCAGCCCGATCTCGCGCAGCCCGTCGACGGTTCCGGCGGCCGCCTGCGGCGGCAGCGATAGGTAAAAGAGGACCTCCGGCTCCCCCCCGAGCTCCTGGCGCGCCGACTCGATCTGCCGCTGGAGATCGCCGAGCCCCTCCCCCACGCCGGCGAAGCGCAGCGACTCGGCGAACCGCTCCCACGTCTCGGGGTCCTCTGGCTTGCGGCCTGAGCCAAAGATCGAATCGCGCGCCAGCGCCTTGAACTCCTCGTCGTCGAGAGGCTTGCGGGCGGCGCCGATGATCCGGAACCGCTTCGGCATCAGCCCCACCTGGGCCAGGTGGAACATCCCCGGGAGCAGCTTGCGCTTGGCGAGGTCGCCGGTCGCGCCGAAGAGGACGATCACCTGGTCGCCCGGCACCTGCTCCGATGCTCGCCGCTCGCTCATCGCCGCAGCCTATGCTGCCACTCGATGGGGGCCGGCACGACCAGGAACGGAGTCGCTTACGACTCGACCGAGCTGGACCGGATCGACCGCCGCTTCTGGCGGGAGATCTGGGGATCGGTCCCGGCTGCGGTCGCCGCGGAGCGCGGCATCGAATGGCGACGGTTCGGCGCGATCCAGGCGACGGTGGTCCGGGATCTCGGCCAGGTCGGGATGCTGAACCTCGTGCTGGGCGCCGCCGAGGCCGAGCAGCGCGACCTTGAGGGGGCGGTCGCCTGGGCAGAGGGGCGCTCCACCCCCTACGTCTCCGTCACCCCCGGCCTGCCAGGCAGCGCCGCGGCCGAGGCCTGGCTGCGGGAGAGCGGCTTCGAGCCCTCCTACGCCTGGATGAAGTTCGTCCGCGACCCGCACCCGCCCCGCTTCCCCGAGCCCGACGGCGTCGAGGTGGTGGAGGTGAACGGCCTCGATGAGGCGCCGTTCGGGACGATCGCCGCGCTCGGCTTCGGGATGCCCGCTTGGGGCGCCGAGTTCTTCGCCCACCTGCCCGGCCGCCCCGGCTGGCGCTGCTACGTCGCGCGGGTCGGCGGCGAAGCCCAGGCTTGCGGGGCGATGCTGATCGCCGAGGGGGTTGCCGAGCTGGGGATCGGCGCGACCCTGGAGGAGGCCCGCGGCCGCGGCTGCCAGACCGCCCTCCTGCGCCGACGGATATGCGACGCCACCGCGGCCGGGTGCCGGACCCTCCTCGTCGAGACGGGGGAGCGGGTTCCGGACCGGCCGGCGGCGAGCTATCGCAACATTCTCAAGGCGGGCTTCGAGGAGGCCTACCTGCGGCCGAACTGGAAGCGGCCGAGCTAGGCCGCCGCCGTCCGTCGGCTCTCGCCCTCTCGCGGTTCGAAGCCGGCGCGGTCGACCTTGCGGTGGTAGCGCTCCCCCACCTTGCCGCCGGAGATCGCCGCCAGCAGCGTCGCCACGAGGACGAGGACAAGCGCGATCGCTGCCCCGCCCGCCAGCGAGCCTTCGTCGATCGGGATCCGCGGCAGGTTCAGCTGCGAGAAGAGGTTGTATTCGGAGCCGGCGATTGCGCCGAGGATCGCCAGCGCCACCGTCGCCAGCAGCCCGAACAACCAGACCCCGAGGCCCTGGCGGCCGCCGTCGAAGCGGGACATCCGCCCGGCAACATAGCCGCCCGCGTAGTAGCTGATCGCGAGGACGACGATGAGCAGGATGCCGCCGACGATGCTGATCGTCTCGGCGTTCGATTCCGCTTCCCCTTCGCTCAGCTCGGTCAGCCCGATCGCCGCGCCGGCGGCGCTCAGCAGCGCCGTCAGCAGGACCGCGATCCCGACCGCCACCAGCCAGCCGAAGAAGGCGGCGCCGAAGTTGAAGCCTCCGTATTCGTCGCGCTGGCGCTCGCGGACAAGCGCCGGCCCGGCCGCGCCTTCGCGCCTGCCGACAGTGCGGTCCTCTCGCACCGCGTCGCGGTCGCGCACTTCGTTCGTGTCGCGGGTCTCGTCGCGGTCGCGCACGCCGTCGCCATCGCGGTCCGTGAGCGTCCGCTCCCCGGTCCTCTCAGCCATCTCGTCCTCCTGATTCCCTGGTCTTTCGGATTGGCACTGCGACTGGTGGACAGGCCCTAGATACCCGCGGGAGAGACCTCTAACCGGTTTTGAACCCCGGGAGACGGGTGTTCGTATCGCGGGGACTACCAACGACGAAAGGCAGGGAACGATGACCAGCAGACGATCGGCTCTACTCGCGACGACGGCTCTAGCCGCGGCGCTGATGGTGGGCGTGCTCGCCCTCCCGGCCCAAGCGGCCCTCCGCCACATCGACGGCACCGTCGTCTCCAAGAGCTCCGGGGACCGCAGCTTCCGCATCTCGACCCAGAACGGCAACCGGGTCCCCATCAGGGTCAACAGCAACACCCAGTTCGAGCGGATCGCCGGCTTCGGCGCGCTCCACAAGGGCATGCGGATCCAAGTTGATGCCCAGCGCACTGACAACGGGCTCGTCGCCAAGCACGTCGAGCCGCAGGGCAGCGGCGGTGGCGGCTCCGGCGGAGACGACCACGGCGGTGGCGGCGCCGACGACGGCCCGAATCACACCTGAGGGCTGGGCACCTGTTCCGGTAGCAGCTCGAGGTCCCGGACCAGCGTCCCCCCTTCGATCTGGGGGCGCGCGGCCTGCCCGCCGACCAACACGCCGAGGCTCGGATGTGTCCGCCGCAGCTCGGCGGCTACGGCTTCGAGCCGCGGCGCCAGCGTCGCCATCGTCGCCGTCACGGCGACCAGTTCCGGCGAGAGCGACTCCACCGCCCGCAGGAGAGCGCCGGTGGGGACGTCGGCGCCGAGGTAGATCGCGTCATAGCCCGCGTCTTCGAGCAGGTCGGCGGCCATCCTCAGGCCGAGGGCGTGCTGCTCTCCCTCCACGGCGGCGAGAAGCGCCCGCCCCCGCCGCGGCGCCGCGGCGCCTCTCGGTGTTGGGCGCAACGCCGCCAGAATCCGGTTCGTCAGGGCCGTCGCCAGGTGCTCGTCGGCGACCGTGATGGCGCCGCACTCCCAAAGTTCCCCGATCCGGTGCATCGCCGGTGCGATCACCCGCTGGTAGAGCTCCGGCGTGGTCATCCCCTGCCGCAGCGCCTTGGTGGCGACACGGTAGGCGCCGGATGCGTCCGCCGCCCGCAGCGCTTCCAGGTAGAGGCGAGAGAGCCGCGCGTTGCCGCGGCACCCATCCCCCTTCGCTGACTTGTCAGCCCCTACCGACTTCTCAGTCACCTTGTGAAGGCTACGTCCGTACCTAATGAGTCTCAAGGCGCGCCGGCTGGATCCAGATCAAGAAGTTTGACCCAGCTTCGTCCGGGGGATGAAGCTGCGGAACCGAATTCCTGACCCAAAGGAGAACAATGAGCATCGTCACGATCCTGATCATCATCATCCTCATCCTGCTTGCGATCTACCTCTTCCGGCGCGTCTTCTAGGAGGCGGCGGCTTGAGGGGCGGATGGCGAGGGCTGAGCTAGCCGCTTGCCAAGAAGGGCGAACCGGTGGTGCCTAAGTCGAAGTAATGAGCGTGCGTCTGCCGGATCGTCTCGATCGAATCGGCCCCCACAAGCACGATCTCAAGATCTTCGCGACCCTGATATTTCTGCTCAAATTGAGAATAGGCCCGTGCCGCCTCATCTCCATCATCAAATCTACGCTGATCAATAAGACGTTGGGCGTTCAGATCGTAGACGAGAAGAAAATGCTGAAGTGCCATGCTCCTAGCGTAGCGAGGCCGTGAAATATGGCTCCATCCGAGACTGGAAGCGACGGAGAACCTCCAGAAAATGCGGGTCAGGGGTTTCACCCGTCTCCTCCTTCGAGATTACCCAGGCAACCAACTCGAGATAGGTCAGCAGGTCAGCGGGACCTTCGCCATCCTTCAATGGCAAGGATTGCTCGACAACCAGCTATGTCCTCCATCTGAGTGAGACGCATCGAGGAGAACCGCGCCATCTTGTTGAGAATCTGGGGCCTGCGCTTGAGACGCTGGCCGACAACAACCGTCTCAGACTCTCGCTGGACGAACTGGCGAAGACCAACCGTGGTCTTTTTCAGAGGCCCCTGAAAGCCTGATCGGTACTCATCGACGATATCGACCGCCCTAAGAAGCTCATCAGCATCGACAGCTTCATCCTCGTCGCTGCCTGGTTCCAGGCCCCACCAGCGACTCAGAAAAGCTCCGGCGCGGTCGACTTGCGTACGTGACATCAGGGCATTATCGGCAGGAGGACTAACGACAGGACTGGAGACCCTGAGCCGAGCAGAGGCGCCTACCAGAATCGAACTGGTGTAAACGGCTTTGCAGGCCGCTGCGTAGCCACTCCGCCAAGGCGCCGGGAGCGGATGAAAGCCTAGCGCCGCTCAGGTGGATTCGTGCGGCGCTACTGCTCGTAGTCCTCGACGGTGCCGCCGTCGCGCATGCTGGCCTCGTCGGGGTCGTCGCCGGCCCGGCGGAGGGCGCGGCGCTGGCGCAGGTAGTCCCAGGCCTTGTCGAGCTGGACTTTCAGCTCGTCGAGGCGGGCGTGCTCGTCGTCGCCCAGGCCCTCGCCCTCATGGCGATGGAGGAACTCCTCCTCTTCCTGGACCAGCTTGTCGATGCGGTCGAGTACCTGTTGATCGTCCATGGCGGCTCCCTACCCGGTCTCGGTGGATTCGACTACCTCGAAGGCGATCCCGGCTTTCCGCACCCGCTCGAGCAGAGCGTCGCCCATCGCCTCAGCGGTGGTCAGCTGGCCGGCTTTGGCGGGAAGGTCGTCGAAGGCGAGGCAGAGGCCGGACTCGGCGAGCATCTTCGAGGTCTCGCCGTAGCCCGGGTCGCCGCCCTTGACCTCGGTGCCGACGCGCTTGCCGCCGCCCTCGCCGACGAAGACGACCTTGAACCAGCTCTTCTCGCGCTTCTCCGCGCTGGGCCCCTCCCCCGGCGCCTTCATCTTCAGCAGCAGCTTCCGGGTCGGCGGCAGCTGCGCCAGCGTGAACCCGGTGCCGACCCCGGCGGCGAGCGCCCCGACCGTGGTCAGGTGCTTGGCGACCATGTGGTGGCCGTATGTGAAGTTGGGGCCGTAGCGATCGAGGGCGGCAGCGGAGCGGCGGATGATCGCGCCGTCGATCGTCGGCAGCGGCACCGCCCAGCCGCCGAGCCGCTCCTCGCGACGGATCCGCGCCGGCGCCGAATGGACCTCGCGGCCGCTCGGGCGTGGCTCGGCCGCCCGCCGCTCTTTCGCTGCGTTCAGCGTCTGCCGGGCGCGGCCGAAGCCGTTGATCGCCGAGTGGAAGGTGCCGCCGGAGAAGCTGGCGTTGCTGCGGACGTAGCCGTTGACGGTCAGCGGCACGCCCTCGGGCAGCTGCTGGACGGTGAAGTAGGCGCCGAGGTCGTGCGGGATCGAGTCGAAGCCGCAGCAGTGGACGAGGCGGGCGCCGCTGCGCTCCGCCTCGGCGTGGTGCTCGACCCACATCCGGTCGACGAACTCGGGCTCGCCGGTGAGGTCGCAATAGTCGGTGCCGGCCGCCGCGCAGGCCGCCACCAGCGGCTCTCCGTACAGCGCATAGGGGCCGACGGTGGTGATCACGACGCGGGTGGACTCGGCGACGCGGCGCAGGGCCTCGTGATCGGCCGCGTCGGCCTCGATCAGGTCGGGGGACGGAGCCTGAGGAGAGGCGGCCGCCAGCCGCTCCTTCACGGCCTCCAGCTTGGCGGGGTTGCGACCGACGAGCGCCCAGCGCATCTCCGCCGGAGCGTGAGCCGCGAGGTAGTCGGCGGTGAGGCCTCCCGTGAAGCCGGTCGCCCCGAAGAGAACCAGGTCGTGGGGGCGCGAGGACTCCATCTGCGCCATTCTCTCAGGCTCGCGGTCCTGTTGCAGCACGTGCAACGGGCGCCGCAGACGACCAGTCAGCGACCACGACGCCCGCTGCACGTGCAGGACATAAAACGAGGCCCGTTTACAAATGTCAGGCCAAAGTCAAATAAGGAATATGACTAGCGGCGTCGGAATCCCCGCAAGCTCCGCGAAAACTCAGCACCGGGAGTTCGTCGAGCTATGCGAAGAGCGCACCGGGCGCGCCTTCGCAACACCCCAGGAGCTCCACGCCTTTTCGGTCGAGCGCTTCCGCGAGTTCTGGCGCCTGTTCCTCGAATGGGCCGATCCGGTGCGCGGCGGCGACCCAGAGCCGGTCTGCGAGGGCGACGATCCCGAGACCGCGACCTTCTTCCCGAACCTGGAGCTGAGCTATGCCGAGAACCTGCTCGAGCCGGGCGCGCCCGAGGACGACCAGCGGGTCGCCTTCGTCGCCCGCCACGGCGACGGCAGCCGCGAGCAGCTGACGCGACGCGAGCTGCGGGAGCGGGTGCGCCGGCTCGCCGCGCACCTGCGGGAGCTGGGGATCGGCAGCGGCGACCGCGTCGTCGCGATCGCCGCCAACGACTCCGAGGCGGCAATCGCCGCCCTCGCGACCGCTGCCCTCGGCGCCACCTTCTCCAGCGCCGCACCGGAGATGGGGGCGTCGGCAATCCTCAGCCGCTTCGAGCAGCTCGCGCCTAAGCTGCTCTTCGCGGCCACCCGCGGCGACGCGCTCGCCGAGGTCGTCGCCTCCCTGCCGTCGCTCGAGGCCGTGATCGCGCTCGACGACGGGCCCGCCCCCGAAGCCGACGGCGTGCCCATGCGCCGGCTCTCCGACCTCCTCTCCTCTGCACCGCCGGCGCCGCTGCCCGAGGGCTGGGAGCGCTTCCCCTTCAACCACCCGCTCTTCATCCTCTTCACCTCCGGCACCACCGGGGCACCCAAGTGCATCGTCCACGGCGCCGGCGGCACCCTCCTCGAGCACCTGAAGGAGCACCGCCTGCACGGTGACCTCCGACCCGAGGACACCCTCTTCTTCCAGACCAGCGCCGCCTGGATGATGTGGAACTGGCAGCTCTCGGCCCTCGCCTGCGGCGCCCGCATCATCGTCTACGACGGCCCGCTCGCCGGCCCGGAGACGCTGTGGAGGATCGTCGCCGAGGAGGAGGCGACGGTCTTCGGCACCAGCCCGCCCTACCTGCAGCTCTGCCAGGACAGCGGCTACTCGCCGCGACGCCAGGACCCGCCACGGGCGCTGCGCTCAGTCCTCTCCACCGGCTCGGTCCTGCGCGACTGGCAGTTCGACTGGGTTGCCGCGGAGGTCGGCCCGGTGGTGCTGCAGTCGATCTCCGGCGGGACCGACATCATCGGCTGCTTCGTTCTCGGCCACCCGGAGCTGCCGGTGCGCCGCGGGATGCTGCAGAGCCGCAGCCTCGGCCTCGACGTGCAGGCGCTGGCCACCGACTCGACCCCGAGCGACTCCGCGATCGGCGAGCTGGTCTGCCGCAACCCCTTCCCCTCGCGGCCGCTCGGCCTCCTCGGCGACGTGGACGGCAGCCGCTTCCACGAGGCCTACTTCGCGGCGAACGAAGGGGTCTGGACGCACGGCGATCTGATCGAGTTCGACGAGGACGGGCAGGCGCGGATCCACGGCCGCTCCGACGGCGTCCTCAACATCCAGGGCGTCCGCATCGGCCCCAGCGAGATCTACCAGGCGCTGAACGGGGTGCCCGAGGTGCGGGAGGCGATGGCAGTTGAACAGCGGCGCGAGGAGGGCGCCCGCCTCGTCCTCCTCGTCGTCCTCGACGGCGAGGCGCGGCTCGACCCTGAGCTTGCGGTGCGGATCCGCCGTACGATCGGCGCCCAGACGACCGCCCTGCACGTGCCCGAGCTGGTGGTCGCAGTCGCGGAGCTGCCGATGACCCATAGCGGCAAGCGCTCCGAGCGGGCTGGGCGGGACGCCGTCGAGGGGCGCGCGGCGGGCAACCGCAAGGCGCTGGCGAACCCGAGCTCTCTGGAGCAGATCCGGCGGGCGGTGGCCGAGGTTGAAGCGGAGCTGGCGGTACGCGAGGCCGCCTCGCTCGCCGGCGGCGCCAGCACCGCCGAGAAGGTGCGGGCGATCTGGGAAGCGGTCCTCGGCGTCCAGGGCCTCGGTGACGACGAGGACTTCTTCACCCTCGGCGGCACCTCGCTGCAGGCGGTGCGGGTCTTCACGACGATCCGTGAGCGGCTCGGGGTCGAGCTGCCGCTATCGGTCCTGATCGAGGCGCCGACGGTGGCCGAGCTGGCCGCCGTGGTCGACGACCCCGGCCAGCACTTCGACCCGCTGGTGCCGGTGCGCTCCGGCGAGGGCGGCCCGCCGCTCTTCCTCGTCCACTCGATCTGGGGCGACGTCCTGGGGATGCGGCAGATGGTGGTGGCGATGAGAAGCGACATCCCCGTCTACGGGCTGCGGGCGCGCGGCCTGCGGGGGGAAGAGCCGCAGCGCAGCGTCGAGGAGATGGCGGCGAGCTACGTCGAGGCGATCCGCGGGCTGCAGCCGCAGGGCCCCTACAGGGTCGCCGGCCACTCCTTCGGCGGCCTCCTCGCCTTCGAGATCGCCAGGCTCCTGTGCGAGCAGGGCGAGGAAGTCGAGTGGCTGGGCGTCATCGACGCCGAGCTCAGCGTCCAGGCCCACACCCCGGCCCGGCGGCTTGGCCACCGGCTCGCGCTCCCCTTCCACCTGGCCCGCGCCGCTCTCCGCAACCCGCGCGCGGCAATAAGAGCCGCGCTGCAGGTGATCCCGAGCCTCCTGCGCCGCAGCTTCTCCCACCCCCGCCGCGACGCCGCCCTGGCCGAGGCGGAGGCGACCTGGATGGAAGGCGCATCCTCCCAGCACCGGCGCCTCGCTTCCCACTTCCTCGAGCTCGCAGCCGCTTACCGCCCCCGCCCCTACCGCGGCTCGATGACCTACCTCCTCCCCACCGTCCGCCGCTTTCATCTCTTCGCCGACCCCCTACCGGTCTGGCGCCGGGTGACCGCGGGCGAGGTGGAGATCGAGCGTGTCCCGGGTCCCCACGTGGGGATGGTCTCCGGCGAGTCCGCTGCCGTGGTGGCCGAGATCGTCGACCGGCACCTGCGGGCACAGGCAAGTGGCGGAGCTACAGCGCTGGCTGCGGATTAAGAGGCTGAGGTGGCCGTCGGAGCGCCGCTCTCGACCGGGTGGCCGCCGTCGCGCCAGACGCCGACGCCCTTGCCGACGTGCGTGACCTCGAAGCCGGCCCGCTGGAGGATCGAGGCGGCGAGGCCGCTGCGCTTTCCGCCGCGGCAGATCGTCGCGATCTGGCGATCGCGGGGCAGCTCGTCGAGCCGGCCGGCGAGGTCGCCGTAGGGGATGTGGAGGGAGCCGGGGATGTGCTCGCCGGCGT
>Ga0157378_10000952_pt1 | contig 26582 bp, 20 predicted proteins | sample M65metaG_FD_115309 | JGI IMG/M metagenome (GOLD analysis project Ga0157378, IMG submission 115309) | Miscanthus rhizosphere microbial communities from Kellogg Biological Station, Michigan, USA - M6-5 metaG | ecosystem: Host-associated > Plants > Roots > Rhizosphere > Soil | place: USA: Michigan... | reverse complement strand
TGGGGATTCAAGTCAATGCAGCAAAACACACGATCTTCCGCGCCGTGCGCAAGTTGCGCGAAGCGCTGGAGCCGTTCGTGAGGCCGACGACATGCAACACCTGACAGAAGAACAGCTGATCGCGCACTACTACCACGACGGCGATGCCGTCTCCGCCGAGGAGCATCTGGCGGCCTGCGATGAATGCCGCAAGCAGTTCGAGACTCTGCGCGGCGTGCTCGCGCTCATCGATCAACTGCCGATTCCGGAGCGCAGCGACGCATACGGCGAGGAAGTCTGGACGCGGCTGCGCTGGAAGCTCGGCAGCGAACGCCGGCGCACGCGCGTTTTGGGCACCATCGCCGCGATCGCGGCAGCTCTGGCCATCGCCTTCATCGGCGGCATCCTCTGGCACGCCCGAACGCAGCAAATCGCACGGCCGGAAATGGTCGCGCGTACAACAACAACGACCGGACCCGTGCAGCAGGCATCGATTGACTCCTCATCGAAGGACCGCCTGCTCCTCGTCGTCGTCAGCGATCACCTCGACAACTCCGAACGGATGCTGCTCGAGCTCTCGAACGCCGACGCCAAGCACCCCCTCGACGTTTCCTCGGAAAGCAAACGTGCCGGGGATCTCGTCGCTTCGAATCGCATTTACCGGCAAACGGCCGCGCGGAGGGGCGAGACGCGTATCGCTTCCCTCCTCTCGGACCTCGAGCCGATTCTGGTCGAGCTGTCGCATGCCGGCTCGACTCTCTCGCCCGACGAACTCGCCGCTCTGCAGAAGCGGATCGATTCGAAAGGACTCCTGTTCAAGGTGCGCGTCGTCAGCGCACAGGTGGGCGGCCACGAAGCCCCCGCCACAACTCCACGCAAAGGAACGGATTCGCTATGAAATCGAAACTGCTGCTCACCCTCGCGGCCGCGCTGATTGCGCTCGTGCCGAACGTACGCGCCAACTGGAAAGGCGATTCGACCGCCGTCGCTGTTGCCATCGCCACGGATGATGACGACGACAAAGACCGCGATCGCGACCGCGCCTCACGCAAAGCGGAAGCGGAAGAAGACATGTACGACAGCGCCACTGATGCCCTCGACGATCACGACTGGCGCCGCGCCGCGAAAGGCTTCGAGAAGGTCGCGGAAATGCGCATGTCCCACGCCGACGCCGCGCTCTACTGGCTGGCCTACGCGGAGGGAAAGATGGGGGCGCGCACGGAAGCGCTCACCACGCTGCTCCAGCTCCAGAAGGCGTATCCGAAATCGAAGTGGGTCGCCGACGGCAAGAACCTCGAAGTCGAAATCCGCCAGTCCGCCGGCCAGGTGATCCGCCCCGAGCACGTCGAGGACGAGGAAGTGAAGCTGATGGCCATCAACGGCCTGATGATGAGCGACCCCGAGCGCGCCATCCCCATCCTCGAGGGAATCCTGAACGGCAATCAGCCGGTGAAGTTGAAGGAGCGCGCGCTGTTCGTGCTCAGCCAGTCCGGTTCGCAGCGCGCGTTCGAGATCGTCGTGCGCACCGCCAAGAGCGGGCCTCCCGATCTTCGCGAGCGCGCCGTGCGCACCCTCGGCATCCTCGGCGGCGAGCGCGCCCGCAGCGTGCTGGCCGACATCTACAACTCGTCGAACGATGTCTCGGTGAAGAAGTCGGTACTCAAGTCGTACATGATCTCCGGCGATCGCTCGCACCTGCTTGCTCTGGCCAAGGGCGAATCGAATCCCGAGCTGCGCGCCGATGCCGTGATGCAACTCGGTGTGGTCGGGGCCAAGAACGAGCTGTCTGAGCTGTACAGCACCGAAACCTCGGTCGAGGTACGCAAGAAGATCCTGCAGGCGATGTTCATCGGCGGCAATTCCGAGAAGCTGGCCGAGATCGCCCGCAACGAGAAAGTCCTCGATCTCAAGGTCACCGCGATCCGCAACCTCGGCCTCCTCGGCGGCGGCCGCTCCGGCGAGTTGCTGATCTCGCTCTACACCAACGATCCGCGTCCCGAGGTCCGCAACGCCGTCATCAACGCCCTCTTCATCCAGGGCAACGCCAAAACCCTGGTCAGTCTCGCCCGCAGCGAAAAGGATCCGGATACGAAGCGCCGCATCATCGAGAAGCTGTCGGTGATGGGATCGAAGGATGCGACCGACTATCTGATGGAGTTTTTGAAATAAGAGGTTGCCGGGTTGCCAAGGTTGCCAGGTTGCCAAAGTCCCCCGGGCAACTCGGCAACCTGGCAACTCGGCAACCATCCTCACAACGTCTGAGCAAACACCCAGCAAAGCAGCAGCACGATCGGCGCGTGAAACAGCAGCTGCAGGATCGAGTATCCGGCCAGGTCGCGCGCGCGGACGTTGAGGATTCCCATCAGCGGCAGCATCCAGAAGGGATTGATCAGATTCGGTAAGGCCTCGGCGGCGTTGTAGATCTGAACGGTCCATCCGAGGTGCATGCCCCAGGCGTTTGCGGCGGCCATGACGTACGGCGCCTCCACCACCCACTTCCCGCCGCCGGAGGGAACGAACATGCCGAGGATGGCGGAGTAGATGGCCACGACGATCGGGAACGTCGACTTTGTGGTGATGCTGACGAAGGCGTGCGCGAGATGGGCGGCGATCGGCGTCTTCGAGATCATCCCGAAAATGCCGCCGTAGAACGGGAACTGGATCAGAACGCCTGCCGTCGCCGGTACCGACTTGGTCACCGCGCGCAGAAACGAGCGAGGCCGCCAGTGCAGCAGAAGGCCGGCGGCGAGGAAGAAGAAGTTGAAGTTGTTGAGATCGAGCGCTGCGAGCCCGCCTTTGTCGCGGAACTGCGTCGCCAGGAACCAGAACATCAGCAATGCGATGACGATGTTGAGAATCGGGCTCTGCTCCAGCCGCTCTGCGGGCGTGACCGCGGGTTTGGCGGGAACCTCGTCGTCGCGAAACTCGATCCCCATCATCTTTGCCGTCCGCGCTTCTCCTTCGCGCGGTGCGGAGACGTAGGCGACGATGATCGAGACGGTCACGAGTACTACCGCCATGGTCATGCTCTGCCAGAGAAAGATCGTCTGCGTCAGCGGAATCACGCCGGTGATCGGCAGCAACGAGGCCGGAATCGACGACTTCGTCGCCTGCAGCAGCGCGGCGGATGACGAGAGGCCGAGTGCCCAGACGCTGCCGAGCCCGAGGTAGGCGGCGGCACCGATGGCGCGATAGTCGACGTCGGTGCGTTTGACGATCTCGCGCACGAGCAGGCCGGTGAAGACGAGCGAGAGTCCCCACGACAGCAGCGACGACAGTATGGCGAATGCAGCCACGAACGCCACCGCACCGCGCGCGGTCTTCGGGATCGAGGCCAGCCATCGCGTCAATTTCGCCACCGGCGGCGAAGAAGCGACCACGAATCCGCCGACGATGACGATGGCCATCTGCATGGTGAAGTTGACCAGCGACCAGAATCCGTTCCCGAACTCCGTCGCCAGCGTCACCGGCTTCACGCCGGTCGCCAAGCCGCCGATGAAGACCAGCACGATGGCCGCGAGCGCGAAGACAAATGCGTCCGGAAACCAGCGCTCGCAAACATCAGCGATGCGCGAGCCCGCGCGGGCGAGGAGGGGTGGGCGGGGCATGAGGGCGATTGTAAAACGCCGCCGAGGAGCGCTGGCGTCACGCCGGCTGGCCCGGCGTCGTCTCGACGCCGAGCCCCGTAACATGATCACGGCGGCGGGACGCCGCCGAGCCAGCCGGCGCGGACGCCAGCGCTCCGTTTGCGCTGCGCGCTGTTACCAGATCACCCGCAGCCCCAACTGCATCTGCCGCGGCTCGCCGACGCCGCTCTGTACCGTTCCGTCGAAGTTGAAGATGAGGTTCGTTACTTCGGGGCGGTGGAAGTTCTTGCTGTTCATCACATTGAAAACATCGATGGCCGGCTCGACTTTGTACTTGCCGTAGGGGAAGGCCTTCGTCAGGCGGAAATCGAGCGAGGAGTAGAGATTGTCCTTGCGCCCGAGGTTGCGCTGGGTGACCGAGCCGTCGGGATTGATGCGGTCCTGCGGCGTCTGCGCCACGGCCATGAATCGCGAATTACCGAACGAGTCCTTGCCGCAGAACGCGGCGCTCACCACGCACGACAGCGACAATGGCTGCGCCGAACGGTAGGAGTAACGCACATTCACGTCGATGCCCATCGGCGCGTTCCAGAGCAGCCAGCTGTTCAGACGATGCCGCTGATCGCGATCGGAGTAGCCGTATTCGGCGGCAAGATTGGTGATCTTGGCGTAGCGGAAGGAGAACGGATCGCGCTCGTTGTCGTCGTCCGACTTGTCCTTCGAATAGGTGTAATTGATCTCGTACGCCAGGTTGTTCGCCGGCCGCTTGTTGATGCCGAGGGTGATGGCGTTGTAGAGACTCTTCGCCGTCGATTCGATCGTCGTCAATGTCCCGATGCCGTTTGTTCCGCCGGTGCCGAGGCCGGTCGACCACGGCGAGCCGAGAAGCGGGTCGTTGCGATTGGTGAAGCGGGTGATGTGCTCGCCCTTCGCGTAGTTGTACTTCACCAGGAATCCGTAATCCTTGATGAGCTCCTGTTCCCACGACACGCTGGCCGATTTCGTCCGCGGGTTCTGGAAGTGCTTGTCGAAGACGAAGACGTCGGGATCGAACGGAGAGCCGACCTGCGACTGCGGAATGATGTTCGGATAGGCCGGAACTGGACCGAGGATCGCGGTCAGGGCGCTGTTGCGGAAGATCGTCTGTCCCCGCGAGCCGTTCGTCGAACGTGACGAGGCCAGGTTCAATCCCGGCACGCGTCCGTAGTTGATGCCGGCGTTCGCGCGCAGCACCTGCTTCCCATCACCGTGAGGATCCCAGGCCAGGCCGAAGCGCGGCTGGAACATCTTCCGATCGCTGGGGATCTTGCCGTTGGATGGGAACTCCTGCCCCTTCGACGTCTTGCCGATGAAGCCCGCGTAGAAAACCTGGCTTGGCGGCGTGATCGGATCGGGCTCGATCTCCGCTTCCCAGCGCAATCCGGCCTGCAGATTGAGGTGCGGCGTGGCCTGCCACGAATCCTGCACGAACACGGCGGGCTCGGTCTGCGGAATGCTCTGCGTTCCCGCTTCTTCCACGCTGATGTTGCCGACGCCGGCCTGCTGCAAATAGAGAAGAACAGGTCCGGTGATCGTTGCCGTTCCGGCGCAGACGCCGGTCTGGGAAGACGAGCCGTCGGAGCACTCGACGTACTTCGGATTCTTCAGGTAATTGAGGAAGCCGTCGGTCGAGCTGAAGATGTAGCGGCCGTTGGCGAATCCGAGGAACGTCTGCACCGAGTTCACGCGATTGAATTCGAGACCGGCCTTGATGTCGTGCGGCCCGCGCAGGAAGCTGACGTTGTCGTTGAACTGCACGCGCGTGTCGTAGTACGTGACCGGGATGAAAAACGGCTCGCCGAAGCGGTAGCTCTTGCCGAAGTCGAACGCGGTATCGGGCAGCGGCCGATTCTGGCCGGCGATGATCGGACCGTTGTAGGGGCGAGGCCGGTTCTCCTTGGCGAACTGGAAGCGGAACTCGTTGAGGAGTGATGACTGGATGGTCGACGTCAGTCCGCCGACGAGGGCGTTCGAGGAATCCTTCTCGATGGCGTTGGCGCTGCGCCCCCACGAGTCGACGTCGAAGGTGCCGTTGATCTGCTGCGACCAGGTGTAGTTGTAGCGGAGGTTGGCGATGTTCTTCGACGAAGCGTTGAAATCGAGTTTGAGCAGGAAGACCCGGGCATCGTTCGTGTGCTCGATGGAGCCGTTCTCGTTCGGGCTGCCCAGCGCGGCCAGGGCGTCGACGACGCGCTTCTCGATCCGGTTCGGATCGGTCTGTTTCGTGGTCTTTGCCTTCTGATAGTCGAACGCGCCGAAGACGAACAACTTGTCCTTCTGCAGCGACCCGCCGAAGGTGAAGCCTGCCTGCGACTGTGTGGCCGGGAACTTCGGCGAGGTCGTGCCGTTGGGATTCTTCGGCTGGCTGCTGAGCGAGTCGTTCTTGTAGGTGATGTGCGCCGTGCCGGCGAAATCGTTGGTGCCCGACTTGGTGATGACATTGACGAAGCCGGACATGGAGCGCCCGAACTCGGCGTTGGCGCCGTCGCTGATGACCACCATCTCCTTCACCGCGTCGAGGTTGAAGGTGAACGGCGGCCGCTGCCCGCCGCGCTGCTCGCCGAAGAACGGGTTGTTGAAGTCGGCGCCGTCGACGGAGATGTTGTTGTTGATGCCCTTCTGGCCGTTGATCGACAGCTCGTCGCCGTCCGGCCCCTGGACGATGGTGACGCCGGGCGTCATTTTGGAGAATTCGAGAAAGTTGCGGCCGTTGTTGGGCAGCCCCTGGATCGCTTTCTCGTCGATGCGCGTCGATCCTTCCGTACGCGCCGTCTCGATCAGCGGTGCCGCCGCGGTGACGACAATTTCCTCAGCAGTTGTCGTCTGTTTCAAGGCGATCGAAGCAGTGAGCGTTTGCCCGACGCCGAGGTCGAGACCTTTCTGCACGACGGTGGCGAAGCCTTGGAGCGCGGCCGTGACCTGGTACGGACCGACCGGCAGCAGCACCGCGCGGAAATGCCCGGCCGCATCGGTGACCACGACGACTTCGTAGCCGGTGGCCGTGTTTCGGATCGTCACGGTGACGCCGGGAACCGCGGCGCCGCTGGCGGCGACGATGGTGCCTTCGATGACGCCGGTAGTGGCTTGGGATTGTGCGAAAAGGGGAAGTGAGATCAGAAGGACAAAAAGCGCGAGCAGGACGAAAGACAGACGACGCATACGGGCTCCTTTGCGTTCGCGTTCAGGTGGGTGAGTTGTGCGAGCAGCATAATTCCGCACGTGCGCCAAGCGCAATGGCGGCGGTTCAGCGAGAGGCTGATGTGGCACAGACACTCTTGTCTGTGCTGGGCTTCTCGCGGCTGAAGATTGCAATCCCGCTAGGCTGCTGAAGCACAGACAAGAGTGTCTGTGCCACAGCGGTCTCCCGATTTCTTCAACGGCTGACGTTCGGATTCCCGCGAAGGTAAAACCTCAGCGGCCATCCGGCCGCTTCGCCGGAGTTTTCCACGCCGATGCGATGGCTGATGGCGATGTCGTCGTCGCTGACGTCGATGTCGCGCGGCGAAAGCCAGAGTGCCTTGCCATCGAGCGGCTCACCGTCGAGCGATTTGTCGATGGCCATCGCCGAGCAGAGTTTGCCGGGGCCGTTCATCAGATCGCGATCGCGTTTCGCCTTCGGGCGGCGCTCGCGCATCGTCTCGATGCCGCGAACCGGTTCGGCGGCGCGCAGCAGCACGGCCTCGGCGATGTCGGCCTCCTGCGTGACGACGTTCATGCACCAGTGCATGCCGTAGGTGAAGTAGACGTAGGCGTGACCGCCTTCGAGGTACATCGACTCATTGCGGGCGCTGCGCAGGCCGCGGCGTGCATGGCTGGCGGAATCGTTTGCGCCGAGGTAGGCCTCGACCTCCACCAGGCGCGCGGCCAGCAACTCGCGGCCGAGGCGGCGCCAGAGCACGCAGCCGAGGAGCGCGCGGGCCACTGTGATCGTGTCCTGTCGGTAGAAGGAACGGGGGAGTTTCATTGCGAAGGTAGGGAACGATTCGTACTGCGGCGGTCGAGCTGGTCTTCGCTGACGTGTCGTGCGAGCACGGTGAGGAGTTCGCCATGCACGCCCGGCGGCGCGCCGACGACGTTGCCGCGCTCCAGCCAGCGATCGCCGCCGGAGAAGTCGCTGAAGACGCCGCCCGCCTCGGTGACCAGCAGCGAGCCGGCGGCGATGTCCCACGGCGAGAGGTGCAGCTCGAAAAAGCCGTCGAAGATGCCGGCGGCGGTGTAGGCGAGATCGAGCGCCGCCGATCCGGCGCGCCGCACGCCTTTGGCTACGCTGATCACGTCCTGAAAGATCCTGCAATAGACGGCGACGAACTGCTGCGCGCGAAACGGGAAGCCGGTGGCCAGGAACGAGCCTTCGAGTGTCTCCTGATTCGAGACCCGCATCCGCGCGCCATTGCGAAACGCGCCCGCGCCGCGCTCGGCGGTGAAGAAGAGATCGCGCAGCGGTTCGTGAACGACGCCTGCGGTGATCTCAGCGTTCGTCTTGACGGCGATCGAGATCGACCACATCGGAAAGTGCTGCAGGTAGTTCGAAGTGCCGTCGAGCGGATCGATGATCCACGTCCGTCCGCTGGTCCCCTCGGCGCTGATGCCGCCTTCCTCGCCGAGGATTGCGTCGTCGGGACAATGCTCCCGAATGAACGCCACGATGGCCGCTTCGCTCTCCCGGTCCGCGCGCGAAACCCAGTCATTACGCGACTTCAGATCGGCGTCTTCTTTTCCCAAATGCCCCCAATGCTTCAGCAGGATTACGGCGCCCAGACGGGCCGCTTGTGTGGCGAGCTCGATGTCGTTCATTGAAGCGATTCTATCCGCGCGCCGAATGCTATCCTCCGAGCAAGCCCATGCAACCAGAGAGGATTTCGCGTTATCGCGTAGCGCGGCTCATCGGCGCCGGCGGGATGGGCGAGGTTTATCTGGCCGAGGATGAGAGTCTCAATCGCAAAGTGGCGCTCAAGCTGCTGCCGGTGCGGTTTACGCGGGACGACGAGCGCGTGCGGCGGTTCCAGCGCGAAGCGCGTGCGGCCTCGGCGCTCAATCATCCGAACATCATCACCATTTATGAGATCGGCCAGGACGGCGCCTCGCACTACATCGCCACCGAATACATCGAAGGCGAAACGCTGCGCGAGCGGATGGCCACGCGGCGGCTCAACATCGGCGAAGTGATCGACATCGCATCCGGCGTCGCCAGCGCATTAGCGGCCGCGCATGATGCCGGCATCATCCATCGCGACATCAAACCGGAGAACGTCATGCTCCGGCCCGACGGCCTGGTGAAGGTGCTCGACTTCGGCCTGGCCAAGCTTGCCTAGCCGGAGTCGGCGCTCAAGGACAGCTCCACCGGCTCGGTGATGGGAACGCTGCTCTACATCTCGCCGGAGCAGGCCCGGGCCCAGCAGCCCGACGCGCGCTCCGATCTCTACGCGCTCGGCGCGGTGATGTACGAGATGGTGACCGGGCAGCCGCCAGTGCGCGGCGACAACTTCATCGACATCGCCTTCGCCATCGTCAACGAAGTGCCGAAGCCGCCTTCGTACTACGTCAGCGGCATCCCGAAGGAACTCGACCAGATCATCCTGAAGCTGCTGGAGAAGGATCGCGGCAATCGCTACGCCTCGGCGCGCCAGCTGCTCGCCGATCTGAACACGCTGCGCCGCGAGCTGGAGTTCGAGAACAAACTGGGCTCGCTGGAGATGCACCGCCACGCCTCGGCGCCGGGATTCGAGCAGCAGCCGACGGCGCAGATGACCTTTCCGATCTCCCCGCGCCGATTCGCCGTGCGCCGCGCCTTTCGCAATTCGCGCATTGTGGTGGTGATGGCCATCGTGCTCGTGGCCCTGCTTGCGGCCGCGGCCTACACGCTCATCAAGGGAAGCATCTTCGCCGATCGCATCGACAGCGTGGCCGTGCTGCCGTTCGTGAACGCCTCCGGGAACCCGAGCAGCGAATACCTGAGCGATGGCTTGACCGACAGCATCATGGATTCGCTCTCGCAGCTGCCGGAGTTGCAGGTGGTCGCGCACAGCACGGTGTTCCGGTACAAAGGGAAGAACACCGATCCGCTCGCCGTCGGCCGCGAGTTGCACGTCCGCGGCGTGGTGACGGGACGCCTGGTCCAGCGCGGCAACACCATCGTCGTCCGCGCCACGCTGACCGATGTGAAGCGCGGCACGCAGGTGTGGGGGCAACAGTACGACCGCAATCTTTCCGACGTCGTCGAGCTGCAGAAGGATTTATCCGAGGAGATCTCGTCACAGCTGCAGCCGCGTTTGACGGGTGAAGAGCGCAAGCTGTTGAGCAAGCGGCGTCCGGAGAGCAACGAAGCATTTCAGCTTTATCTCAAAGGCCGTTATTTCTCGACCAAGTTCAATGACGAGGAAGCGACGCGCAAAGGGATCGGCTATTTCAATCAGTCCATTGAGCGCGATCCCACCTACGCGCTGGCGTATGCGGGATTGGCGTCCGCCTATTTTTCGCTCTCGAATCTCTACATGCCGCCGCGCGAGGCCATGCCTCGGGTGCGCGAGGCCGCCGAGCGCGCCTTGGCGCTCGACGATTCATTGGCGCAGGCACATACGTGCATGGCTCTGGCACTGGTCTGGTACGACTGGGATTTTGCAAGGGGCGAGAAAGAATTCCGGCGCGCCATCGCTCTCAATGGGAACGATGCCGACGCGCATCAGGCCTATGGTGATTTTCTGGCGGCGATGGGGCGCTTCGACGAGGCGCTGGTGGAAAAGCGTCGCGCCGAGCAGCTCGATCCGCTTTCCGTCACGGCCAGCTGGGATGTTGGCCGGACTCTCTTTTACGCCCAGCGCTATGAAGACGCGATCGAGCAGGCCAAACACACGCTCGATCTCGATCCGACCTTTCCTTACGTCTATTACCTCGAGGCGCAGATCGAATTTCGCAAGAACAATCTCCCGCAGGCGCTGGCGTTGATGCAGAAGTCGATGCAGCTCGGCGGCCACACGCAGCTCCTCATCACGCAATGGGGAATGATGAACGCCCGCGCCGGCAATCGCGACGAGGCTTTACGCGCGATGGCCGAGCTGCGCGCCCGTCCCACCTATACCCTTCCTCTCTTCCTCGCCCGCATTTACACGGCCCTCGGCAATCACGACGAGGCCATGAAGAACCTGGAGCAGATGTACAACGACCGCTCCGAATCCGCAGTCTGGCTGAATGTCGACATTTCCCTGGAGCCGTTGCGGAAGGACCCGCGGTTCATCGCGTTGATCAGGAAAGTGGGGCTGACGACGTGACGCAGTGGAGCGCTGGCGTCGCGCCGGCTGGCCCGGCGTCGTCTCGACGCCGGGTTACCAGCGAACGTTTGGTGTCTTGCCGGTGCGGCGGCGGGACGCCGCCGATCCAGCTGGCGAGGACGCCAGCGCTCCGTCGGTGCCCTTCACACCGTGACCCAATCAAACGCCCCGCTCTTCGGATCAATCGCCATCGCCTCGCCGGTCTCGTACCACGGCGGTAGCACCATGACCGTGGTTGGTCCCGCCAATACCAGCTTCTCGTGAAAGTGGCCGAAGACGACGTGGGTGACGCCTTCCTCGCCGCGTTGGCGGCCGTAGCGCTCCATCCGCTCGATCGGAAGCTTGGCCTTGTGCTTGAAGTTCGAGCCGGAGAGGCGCTCCTCGATGCTGTCGACGAACTTGCGGGCGGTTTTCTTCGGGATGAACCGCAGCGCGAATCGCGAGGCGGCGTTCTTCGAGGCGAACCGCCAGAAGCGGTAGGGGATATCGCGGTCGTTGATCATGTCGCCGTGGATGATCAGGTACTTCCGGTCGCCCGCATCGACCGTGTACTCCATGGCCACGTCCGTGACCGACTCCTCGGCGAACGAGCCGCGCAGGAAAAAGTCGCGATTCCCTTCGACGTAGTGAATGGGCATGCCGGCGTCGCGCAGCTCGCGGAAGCGGGCAAAGACGTTGGCCACCGACTGCGTGTAGAACTTCGGATGGGCGATCAGGTAGTGGAAGAGATCGCCGTTGAGGTAGAGCGCCTTCGGTTTGAGCGCGGCCAGGCGATCGAGCCACGCCAGGATGGCCGTTTCATTTCCTTCCGACAGTCCGATGTGCGAATCGCCGATGACGAAGATCTGTCCTGCCGGGATCAAATGGTGAGCTCCTCGATGGCGCGCTCCAGCTCGCGATAGTTCTCTTCGCTGAAGGCGCAGAAGACGACGCGTTGCAATGATCGTGCGGTGGGCCGGAAGTCCAGCGCGGTCGAGGCCAGCACCCGCCAGCAGCGGCTGGCCTCGAAACCAAACGCCGCTGGCACCGGCGGCATGGCCACCGATCCGATGGCCAGCTCCTCGGCACGCTTGAGCGCCGCCCACATGGCATTGCGGAGCTTCGAATCCTCATCGCCATCCCCATTCCGCGGAACGATGGCGTGGATGACGAATTTGCAGAGGACGTTGCCGCCGATGGTGACCACGGCATGCCCGACCGGCACCGGCCCAAACTCCGCCACCGGCTTGCTCGCCGAGGCCGGATTGATGATGGCGTCGACCTTGAGGGAGGAGACATCGGCGCGAAGGAGCTCGATTTCCATGCGGGGAGCGAGAGTGTACAGCGCGGTCGCAGGGTGCTTACAGCCCGGTCATCAACTTCGCACGCGGGTCCTCGCCCGCGGCGTCGATTTTCTCCGCCGCTTCGAGCACCTCGGTCGCCGTGCTCTTCGGCACCGTGATCTCGACTCGGTAGTAGTGATCGCCGTAGGTATCGCCCTTCTTTTTCACGCCTTTGCCGCGCAGGCGAAACGTCTGGCCGCCTTGCGTGCCCGCGGGGATGCGGGCGCGCACGGGGCCATGGATCGTGGGTACGTCCACCTCGGCCCCGCGGATCGCTTCGCCGACTTTGATCGGCAGATCGATGTAGATGTCGTCGCCGCGGCGCTCGAACAGCGGATGCGTGCGGACGTGAATGAGCACGTTCAGGTCGCCGGCCGTGCCGCCGTTGCCGCCGGGAGCGCCCTTGCCGCGCAGCCGGATCCGCTGCCCATCCGAAACCCCCTCGGGGATTTTGACTTTGACGCCCTTGCCGTTGATGACCAGGTCCATCGTCGTGCCGAGGATGGCGTCGCGGAAATCGATGGTCAGCTCGGCTTCGAGATCGGCGCCGCGTTCAGGCTCCTGGGGGAAGCCGGCGCCGCCACCGCCGAAGAGGTCGGAGAAGATGTCGGTGAACCCGCCTGCTCCGCCCGTCGATCGCCGGCCGCCGCGTGCGCGCGCACCACCGCCGCCGGTGAATTGCGAGAAATCGAAGCCGCCGAACGGATTGCCGCCGCCCTGAAACGGATTCGCGCCGCCCTGACCGCCGAAGTGGAACGCTTCCTTCCCCAGCCGGTCGTACTGCTCGCGCTTCTCCTTGTCGGAGAGAACCGCGTAGGCCTCGGAGATCTCCTTGAACTTGTTCTCCGCGTCCTTGTTGCCCTTGTTCTTGTCGGGATGGAACTTCTTCGCCAGCGCGCGGTACGCCTTCTTGATCTCGTCCGCGCTGGCGGTCTTCTTCACGCCGATGATGTCGTAGTAGTCCTTCTCGGCCATGGTTCGGTGAATCGTTTTAGCACATGAATTGCTTCGCGAGCCGTTCGGAGAAAGAATCCACCGCACATGCACGCATCTCTGGCCCGCCGCAACATTCTGACGATGATTCTCGCCGGCGGCATGGGCGAGCGCCTCTACCCGCTGACCCGCGACCGCGCCAAGCCGGCCGTGCCGTTCGGCGGCCGCTATCGCATCATCGACTTCGTCATCAACAACTTCATCAACTCCGGCTTCTTCAAGATCAAGGTGATGACGCAGTTCAAATCGAACTCGCTCATCGAGCACATCACCAGAACCTGGCGTCTGGTGCCCGAGATCGGCCAGTACGTCGACATCGTCCCGGCGCAGATGCGCAAAGGTCCGTTCTGGTTCCGCGGCACCGCCGACGCCGTTTTCCAGAACCTCGAGTTGATCTTCGACGAGCAGCCGGAGTTCGTCTGCGTCTTCGGCGGCGATCACATCTACAAGATGGATGTGAACCAGATGCTGCAGGAGCACCTGACCAACGACGCCGACCTGACCATCGCCACGATTCCGGTGCCGGTGGAGGAGGCGCACCACTTCGGCATCGTAGAAGTCGACGCCGACTGGCGCGTGACCGGTTTCGTGGAGAAGCCGAAGGAAGGGGCCAGGACCATTCCCGGCCGGCCGGACATGGTGCTGGCCTCGATGGGCAACTACATCTTCAAGGCCAACGTGATGATCGACGTCCTGCAGCGCAACGCCCTGCGCGATGCGGCCCACGACTTCGGCAAGGAGATCATCCCGGCCATGTATCCGAAGATGAAGGTCTTCGCCTACGACTTCGGCCAGAACTACGTGCCCGGCGAAGCGGAGATCAACCGCGGCTACTGGAAGGATGTCGGCACGATCGACTCGTATTTCGCGGCCTCACTCGATCTGGTGGCGGTCACGCCACTCTTCAATCTCTACAACGCCCAGTGGCCGATGGTCTCCGCGCCCTTGAACCTGCCGCCGGCGAAGTTCGTTTTCGCCGACTCCAAGTCGCAGCGCATCGGAATCGCCACCGACTCCCTCGTCTCCGCCGGCGTGATCATCTCCGGTGGCACCATCAACCGCAGCGTGCTCCACCCGCGCGTGCGCATCCATTCGTACACGGACGTCGACGAATCGATCCTGATGGACGGCGTCGAGATCGGCCGCCACTCGAAGATCAAACGGACCATCATCGACAAGGGCGTGAAGATCCCCGCCAACACGACGATCGGCTACGACCTCGAAGCCGATCGCGCCCGCTTCACGGTGACCGATAGCGGGATCGTGGTGGTGCCGAAGGGGGCGGTGCTGGAGTAGAACCGCGAAATGTTGAATGTTGAATGGTCAATGTTGAATGTTGAATGAGTGGCGGGTCCCTGGCCTGGCTCGGCCTTTCATTCAACATTCAACATTCGCCTTTCAAAGCAGATATCCTCCACCGCCCATGAGCTCCCCCACCAAGCCCCGCACCGACGGGCGTGCTGCGAATCAGATGCGGCGCGTCCTCATCACGCCGCACTTCAGCAAGCACGCGGAGGGTTCGGCGCTCATCGAGGTCGGCGACACGCGCGTGATCTGCACCGCTTCGATCCAGGAGAAAGTACCGCCGTTTCTCTATCGCACCGGCAAGGGATGGGTGACCGCGGAGTACGGGATGCTGCCGCGCGCCACCAGCGAGCGCACCGACCGCGAGGCCGCCCGCGGAAAGCAGGGCGGACGGACGATGGAGATTCAGCGCCTGATCGGCCGCTCCCTTCGCGCCGCCGTGAACACCGAGCTCCTCGGCGAACGCACCGTCTGGCTCGATTGCGACGTCATCCAGGCCGACGGCGGCACGCGCACCGCCTCGATCACCGGTGCCTTCGTTGCCCTGGCGCTCGCCCTCGGACGTCTCTACAACGACGGAAAGCTGGTCAGCTGGCCGATCAGCTCCTTCGTCGCCGCCGTCTCCGTCGGCATCATCAATGGAGTTCCCGCGCTCGACCTCAATTACGAGGAAGACTCAAAAGCCGGCGTCGACATGAACATCGTGGCCACCGACAAAGGCCAGTTCGTCGAGCTGCAAGGCACCGCCGAAGGAGCAACGTTCAGCGAAGAACAGATGACGGCGATGCTCGGTCTGGCGAAGGAAGGGATCGCATCGCTCGTCGAAAAGCAGCGCGAAGTGCTGGCGCCGACGCTGACGCGGGTGGATGCGCTGGCGCGCGAGCGGCTGAATAAGAAGTTCCGCTGAGTACAAGCACATCAGCTTTGTGCCACCCGAACCACCCCGAGTACGGATACGTCGCAATCACCCGCTTCCCCGCCACCGGTTCATACGCCAGCGTGTACGGCCGGTCGCCGACGCCGAACTGGTGGATGCGGCGCATGCGCTGGTCGCCGTGCGAGAGCTCGTAGAGGTAGAACGGCTCGGCGCCGGCGTTGATCTGCGTGACGGCGATGCCGCGCGCGCGAAGGTCGTTGATGGCCGTCCAGCGGGCGCGATTCCAGGAGAAGTACTCCTGCACCGAGAGCGTGGAGAAGGTCGCGATCAAGATCAACGCCGCGATGCTGATGCCGCGGACCACGCGCGATTGCCACGGAATCATCAGCGGCAGCGCGAGAACCAGCGGCCAGGCGGAATCGAGCGAGTAGAGATCGACATAGAGGCCCGAGCCGAAGAGCGCCAGCGATCCGAAGAGCGCCGATCCGAGCGCCAGCAGCGACAGGTTCGTGGTCGACGCGCGCCGCAGAACGGCCCAGAGCACGAGCGCGGCGAGGAGGACGCTGGCGTAGGTGATGCCGAGGCGCGCCGCGTGCGGGAGGCGGAAGGGATAGTTGCCTTCGAGCGCCAACGGCCCGAGGCCGAAGTCGGTGAAGATGTTGCCGGCGAAGACGTCGCAGCAATACGGCGAGACGAAGTACGGCATGGAGATGCCGAGCGAGAGCAACGACTGCACGCGCGCGAGCAGGACGATCGTCAGCGCGCCCGCCAGCCCGAGGTCAAACGGCTTCGGTTTTCGCGCGAAAACAATCGCCAGCGGCGCCACCAGCGGCAGAAAAAAGAGCGCGCAGTTCTGGGCATTGAACGTGGCGTAGTGATCGAAGACCGCGACCTGTTCCGGCAGCCGGAACGTCGCCTCCGTCCACATCTTGAAGTGCACCGCGAACTCCGCCATCGAGCCGGTCAGCCATTCCGGTTTCAGCAGAAAGATCGCGCCGAAGGTAGCGATGGAACTTCCGACGACGACCGCGTGCCAGTATCGCCGCCGCAGCAACGCCAGAATCATCGGCGCCGCGAGAAGGGTGATGCCGGTCTGCCGGACGAAGCAGGCGGTGAGCGCGGCGACGCAGCCGGCGAGAAGCCATCCCACGTGGTCGTCATCGAAGGCGCGGACAAAACACGCCAGCGCCACTGCCGACGCAAACACGAACGGCACCTCGGTCATGAACGTGCACGACGACCAGAAAAAGATTGGATGAAATCCGAGGGCGAGCGTGGCGATGATGCGGGCGAAGCGGGGGACGCCGGCGCGCAGCAGCACACGATGAACGATCACCAGCGTCATCGCCGCCAGCACCATCGTTGAGAGGCGCAGGACGTCGAAGGACTCGCCGAACACGCGCGTCCACAGCGCCCCCCACAGCACCTGCGCTCGCAGGCTGACGGCGGTGAACGCGGTGAAGTGAAAGTGTCCCGTCTCGGCGAAGCGCCACGCCGCGAGCGCAAAATCCCAGTCGTCATCGATCGGGAAGTTGCCGCGCGGGTTGGTGAAGGCGATCGCGGACGCCCAGAGGGCGACGATGGCGAGGGGCTCCCCGCGGCGGGCGAATGTTGAATGTTGAATGTTCAATGTTGAATGTTGAATGTTGCGGGAGATGTCTGCGAACCATTTAACATTGAACATTCAACATTCAACATTCAACATTGCCTCTAGTCGGGACCATCGGGTGGCCGAGTGGCTCTTCCTCGTCACCTTCGGCGTCTGCGCGTACTTTTTCGCCGGCGGCGGCTGGAACCAGAACTCGCAATTCGATTTGACGCGCGCGATCGTGGAGCGGCATACGTTTGCCATCGATGCGTATGCCGGCAACACCGGCGACGTCAGCGCCGCGAACGGTCACGTTTACTCGAACAAATCGCCGGCGCTGTCGTGGGTTGCGGCGATTCCGTACGCCGCGCTCGATTCGTTCGAGCGCAGCCGCGGAGCGGATCCGGGCGATGCCACGCTGCTGACGATCAACGCCTGGCTTTGCTCGCTGATCTGTGTGGCGCTGCCGGCTGCTCTGATCCCGCCGATGCTTTTCATTTACGCGCGGCGGCGCGGCATCGCGGCGGGATGGGCGGCCATCGTGGCGCTGTCGTCGGTTCTGGCCACGCAGCTTCTCCCGTACGCGACGCTGTTCATGCTGCACGTGCCGAGCGCCGCGCTGTTGCTTTACGCGCTGACGACGCCGCATCGCGCGCGCGCCGGTTTCGCCGCGGCGCTGGCGACGGCGATGAACTACCTCTGTCTGCCGGCGCTGGTGGCCTTCGCCTTCATCGAACGGCGAGCGATCCTCCGCTACTGCGCCGGTGCCGTCGCGCCGCTGGTGGCGTTGGCCGCGTATCAGTACGTCTGCTTCGGCAGCATCTTCACCATCAGCGTCGTCCACGAAGATCCGCGCTTTCTCACGCACGGTGCGCCGATGGGCGTGTTCGTGCGCCCGACCCTGAATGTGATTTACGGGATCACGTTCTCGCCGTATCGCGGTTTCTTTTTCTTCGCGCCGGTCCTCCTCATCGCTCTCCTCGGCATTCGCGAGTGGTGGAGGGCCGAGCGCGTGCAATGCGCGGCGTCGATCATCGTGATTGCCGCTTTCTTTGGCTTTAACGCCTGTTTCAACGGGTGGGATGGCGGGTGGGGAATCGGCGGTCGCTATCTCGTTCCGATCATTCCGCTGTTCGGCGTCGCGCTGCTGTACGTCCGCTGGCGCTCGCTGGCGGTGTTCGCGGCCACGATTTCCTTCGCGCTCAACTTTGCCGCCGCGGCCGTCGATCCGCAGCCGGCGACGTCGATCGCACGTCCGGTCACGCAATATCTCTTGCCGCTGATGATCAACGGCCATTTCGAGCCGCCGGACGCGGCGATCCCGCCGTGGTTCGCGGCGACGTTCACCGGCCACACCTCGGTCAACCGCACGACGCTCGATGAAGCGATGGTTTTCCAGCGCCATGCTCCCGGCGCGACGGCGTCAGAATGGGCCAGCTTCAACCTAGGCGAGATCTTCGCGGGACCGGGTGACGCGCGCTCGCTGATCCCGATCGTTCTCTTCATCCTCGGCGGCGGAATCGCAATCGCCCGAATGGCCACGAGACCATGAACGTCACCGATCGCCGCATCGCCGAGTGGCTCTTCCTGCTCACCTTCGCCACGTACGCCTATTTTTTTGCCGGCGGCGGCTGGAATCAGAACGCGACCTTCGATCTGACGCGCGCCATCGTCGAGCGGCACACGTTCGCCATCGATGCCTATGCCCGCAACACCGGCGACGTTTCATTCGGACGCGGCCACGTTTTCGCGAACAAGGCGCCGGCGCTGGCGTGGCTGGCGGCGATTCCGTACGCGCCGCTCTACGCGCTCGAGAAGTCGCGCGGCGCCGATCCGGGCAACGCACAGCTGCTGACGATCAACGCCTACCTCTGCTCGCTCGTTTGCGTGGCCGCCCCCGGCGCATGCATCCCGGCGATGCTCTTTCTCTACGCGCGGCGCCGCGGCTTCGACGCGCGTTGGTCCGCGTTCGTGGCGCTGGCCATTGCGCTGGCGACGCAGCTGTTTCCGTACGCCGCAATCCTGATGGTGGCCGTGCCGAGCGCGGCGCTGCTGCTGTTCGCGCTGACGACACCACACCGCGCGCTGGCAGGATTCGCGGCCGCGCTGGCGGTGGCGATGAACTACCTCTGCGCGCCGGCGCTGCTCGTGTTCGCGTTCACCGGCCCGCGCAAGAGTTGGTTGCGTTATGCCGCCGGTGCGATTGCGCCACTCGTGGCGTTGCTGGCCTACCAGCGGATGTGCTTCGGCGGTTTCTTCACCACCAGCGTCGAAGTGACCGATCCACGTTTTCTCACGCACGGCGCGCCGCTCGGCGTGATGCAACGGCCGTCGCTGGAGGTGCTTTATGCGATCACGCTCTCGCCGTATCGCGGCTTCTTCTTTTTCGCGCCGCTGCTGGCGGTCGCGCTTTGCGGTTTCCTGGCGTGGTGGCGCCGCGAGCGCATCGTCTGCGCGGCGGCGATCGTGGTGATCGCGGTTTTCATCGCCTTCAACGCCAGTTTCAACGGATGGGATGGCGGCTTCGGAATCGGCGGACGTTATCTGGTGCCGCTCATACCGCTCTTCGGCATCGCGCTGCTGCACGTTCGCTGGCGCGGGCTTACCGTCATCGCAGCAACGATCTCGTTCGCCATCAACATCGCCGCGGCCGCCGTCGATCCGCAGCCCTCGGGATCGATTCCGCGGCCCTTGACGCAGTACATCGTGCCGCTGCTGCTGCACGGACACTTTGCGCCAACGGTACCGATCACGCCGCCGTGGTCGCCAGCGACATTCACCGGCCACACCTCGGTGAATCGCATGGCGCTGGATGAAGCCGTCGTGTTCTCGCGTCACCCGCCCGGCAGCGAGGCCTCCGAATGGGCGAGCTTCAACCTCGGCGAGCTGGCGACGGGACCGGGCGATGCGCGCTCGTTGATCCAGATCGCGCTGATCATGCTCGCCGGAGGATTCGTGATCGCACGATTGGCCACGAAATCAGCGCGAGCAACATGACGATCGCGCCCGCCAGTCCGCCGTAGAACGACGCCGGGAAGTAGTCGATGCGAATGTCCGAATCGCCGGGCGGAATCTTGAAGCCGAGGAACGCGGCGTTGACCGGCTGCGGCTCGATGCGCTGCCCGTTCCGGAAAACGCGCCAGCCCGGCCACCACGTCAGACTGCTGACGATGAGCGCGTGACGCTGCGAGCGGATGCGCAAACGGTAGTCCGTGTCGCCCGCTTCGACGATCTGCACGACCGGATCGCTTTTCGGTGACAACAGATCCTGTCGCATGCGATCGCTCTCGACCGGGAGAACGTTCACGACGGTCTCCTTCGAGAAATCGTGCTGCGTCAGCGTGTGCGCGAACCGGTCGTGATTGAACTCGAGCACGATGTCGTGCGCGGCGAAGAATCGCGGCCTGGCCTCGCGGTTCTCGTAAATCCGTCCGTCGCGGCCGTCGTAGAGAAGTTGATAGCGCTGGCGGTCCTTCGGATCGAGGCCGCGGTCGCCGACCACGTAACGAACGTTGAGATAGTTCAGCAGCGGCGTATCGAGGTTCTGCCATTTGGCGAAGTACTCGTTCTCAAGATTCGTCACCAGCCGCAGCACGCCGAGGTAGCGGCCGAACGCCATCGGATCATGGGTGCGGATGTCGGCCAGGCCGTACATCGCCTGCGTATTCGGAAAAAGAGCGGCGCCAATGCCGACGATGCGGAACGGATCGTTCCTCGGCGTCGCCGCCTGCAACCGCTGCAGCGTGGCGATCAGCGGCGTCTTCGGATACATCGCCTCGACCGGAAGCACCGGATTCCATCCCTCGGTCGCGCACCACAACTCCGCGATGATCGCCGCGCCTACGAGCGTCATTGCCCAATGTCGCGCCCGAACCGGCAGAACGAAGAGCGCCGACAGCGCCAGGACGATGCTGCTCGGCAGGATGGCGATCATGGCCGTGTCCTTCGGCGGCAAGGTCATGAAGGGGAAGGTCTGCATGAAGTAGAGCAGGATCCCCGCGGCGATCATCACGCCGAGGAGAAACGGGAACGGCCGTTCGCGCCGCGCCGTGTCGAGTGCCGCCGCGGTCATCGCCGCCGCGAGGAGGCAGAGCAGCAGGCGCAATCGCGCATTCGCCGCCAGTCGAAAAACGAAATGGAAGAGCGAGCTGATGACCGGCCAGTTGAAGACGATGCCGAGGGTGACCAGTGTCAGCACGACCAGAAAAAACTCGCGGGTGCGGAAGCGGCGCTGGGCGATGGCGCGAATGAGCAGCGCGAACCAGGAGGCGATGCCGAGGATGCCGGCAAAGCCGGTGATCGACTCCGCCGTGGCGGGTCCGTACGGTTTTTCGGCTGGCGCGTGACCGTAAAAATTCGGTTCGAACGTGGCGATGGCCGAGGGGAGATCGGAGAACGGCGGCTCCTCGTTGGCGTGAACCTGCAGCTCCTGAAAGCGCCGCGACTTCTTCACCGTCTCGGCGAACGTGGCGATGAACGGCGCGGCCAGGAGCGCCGCCACGAAGATTGCCGCCGCGGTGAGCGCCAGCGCGCGGATGGCATCGCGCCGCGGAAGCGGGCGCTCCACGAAGGCGATCCAGAGCGCGAACAGTCCGCCGAAGAACGTTGCATGCGTCACCGTCTCGGGATGACCGCCGTAGAGCATCGCTGTCCAGACGATGACGGCGAAGACGAAGCGGCGATACGTGCAACGCTCGAGCAGCAGCTCGATGGCCAGAAACGCCCCCGGCAGCCACACCGCCACGGTGACGATCGGGAAATGCAGCCAGGTGCTGACGAACGTGCAGAAGGCGAACGAGATCGCGCCGATGGCCGACGGCAATTCGTCGTAGCGCCGCCGGCAGAGGAGGTACATCGACGTCAGCGCGATGAGCAGTTTCATCGCCGCCTCCGCGGTCATGGCGTAGCCGAGCGGCAGCGGCAGCGCGAGCAGACGTAGCGGCGACATGGCCGAGCTCTGGCCGTTGGCGAGCAGCGGGTAGCCGCAGCCGGCCAGCGGATTCCAGAGCGGGAAGTGCAGCGAGCGCCACGCTTCGCGCGCCTGATGCGCCCACGGCACGATCTGCATCGCCAGATCGTTCATCTCCGAGTTCGTCAGAAGGCGGCGATGGCCCCAGTTCCCCCACGGCGGAAGAATGTTGATGAAGTCGACCGGAACGTTGACGTACGCGCCGGTCATCGGCCGGAAGAGGTAGATCAGCACGAGCGCGTAGAAAAACGCGCCGACGCGCCACGTCAGCTGGTCACGAAGGGCCGGATTCCAGCGCCGCGCGCATGCGATCGCGATCGCGTAGAGCGCGCCGACGTAAATCCAGGTGGCGTTGAACACGGGCGCGGATCATAAAGCAGACCAGCGCGGCGGCGGTCAGCAGGGCGATGAGTGCGGCGATGGTGAAGGAAGTGTCGGCGTAGCGGATGCGGACGGTGGTGTGGCCGGGCGGGACGGTGAAGGAGAGGAAGGGGCTGTTCGTCATCGGCGTGGCTTGCGCGCCCGATACGCGCCACCAGCGCGACGAACCGACGCTGCTTTCGATGGTCGTCTCTTTCGCTGCATCGATCTCAAGGATGTAGGCATCCCCGCTCGCGGAGGTGACGCGGACTTGCGCGCCGTCGCCGAAAAAGCGCGGAAGGGCGTGGAGGTTTTCGTAGAGCCGTCCGTCGGGGCCGGCGTAGCGGAGTGCGTATCGCGTCGTGTCCTTCAGCTCGTGACCAGGATCCGTCATCAGCCAGCGGACGTTCAGGCGGTCGAGCAGCGGCGTCGATTCATCGATCCACTTCTTGTAATAGTCGTGCGTGATTTCGGCGCCGATGAAACGGACGTAGCGCAACGGCTCCATCGGATCGTGAACGCGCGCGTCTTCGATGCCGAACATGGCGTTGGTGTTGGGAAAGAGGACGCCGCCGATTCCGGCCACGCGATCGAAGCCGGGCCGGTGATGGCGCAGCACGGCATCGATCAGCGGCGTGCGCGGGTAGAAGGTCGCCATCGGGAAGGGCTGGTTCCAGCCGAGGGTCAGCGGCCACATCTCGGCGATCACGGCGCCAACGAGCACCATCATCGTGACGTTTCGCAGCCGTGGCGCGAGTGCCAGTGCGGCGATCGCCAGAACGATGATGCTGGGGATGATCGAGATCAGGCCGATGTGCCGCGCGGCATCGCTGGGAAACTGTGTCCGCAAGACGATCCATGCGATCAGCGTTGCTGCCGAGGCCAGTCCGATGGCGAACGGAATGCGCGAAAGCCGATGCAGCGCCGCGGCGATGAGCACCGCCAGGAGCCAGGCGAACAAAAATCGGAGCCGGGCACTGGCGGCGTGTCCGATCACTGCCTGCAGCACGGCGACGGCCGGCCGCACGCTGGCCAACAGCGCGAAGACCGAGATCGCGCTGAGCACGAAGAACACTTCGCGATCGCGAAATCGCCTCCGCATGACCGCGTCGATGGCGATTCCGATCAACGCGGCGATGCCAAGGATGCCGGCGAATCCCGTGACCGTCTCGGCGGTGGCCGGACCCCATGGATTGCCGGGCCGCGTGCCGTAGAGCCGCGGCTGTACCAGCATCGTCAGCGACGGCGCGTCCGAGAAAGGCATCTCGTTGCCCAAAGCCTTCTGATCCTCGTAGCGCGTCGACTCCCGCACGTTTTCCGCAAACGGCACGATCAGCGGCAGCGCCAGGAGAACGGCCACGGCTCCCGCGCCAAAGAGCGCCGGGAGAAAGGCGCGCTCCTTTTCCACGATCACGATCCAGAGCACGTAGGCGATGGCGAAGAGAAGGATGTGCACCGCCGTCTCCGGATGGCCGCAGAAGACCACCATCGCGCCGATGATCGCCGTCGTCGCGAACCGCGCGTAGGTCCTGCGTTCGACGAGCAGATCGATCTGGTACATGACCGCCGGCAGAAAACAGGCCGCGGTACTCTGCGCGAAGTGGAGCCACGCCACGACGAACGGGCCGAAGCCATACGCGATCGCGGCGATCGCGCTCGGCAGCGCGTCGTACCGCCGCCGGCAATAGAGAAAGGTGAACGTCAGCGCCACCAGCATCTTCATCGCCGCCTCGGCGGTCATGGCGTAGGCGAGCGGAAGCGGCAGCGCGGCGATTCGCAGCGGCGAGAAGGCCGCGCTCTGGGCGTTGGCCAGCAGCGGATAGCCGCAACCGGCCAGCGCGTTCCACAGCGGCACATGTCCCGAGCGCCACGCTTCGCGGACCTGATGCGCCCACGGCACGAGCTGCATCGGCACGTCGTGCGTCTCCATGTTCTGAACCGTGTACTTCGTCAGCCCCGGCGCCGAGGCCGACCAGGGAGCGATGAGCTTGGGGATGTCGGTGGCGATGGCGACGTACGGGCCGGTCATTGCCCGGAAAAAGAAGATGACCACCAGCGCGTAGAACAGCAGCGCGATGCGCTTCGGCAGCGGATTTCCGCCGCGCCGTGCCAAGGCGACGGCGATGGCGTAGATGGCGCCGACGTAAAGCCAGGTGGGATTCAACGGGACGATGGTAACGGCAGACGCGGAGAAACCGCGCCGTGTCTGTCTAAGATGTAGGGCATGACCCTTCACCTGCGCGAAGCCGACAACGGCACCTCGGTGCGCGTGCCGCTTTCCGAGGAGGTCGTGCTGGAGCTGGAGGAGAACCCGACCACGGGTTACCGATGGATGATCGAAACAACGGGCGATGCGGTCAGTGAGATCGAGTCGAACTATGTTCCGTCATCAGGAACCGCCATCGGCGGCGGCGGGCGACGATCGGTTCGTTTCATCCCCGCGCGTCGTGGTACCGCGGAGATCCGCGCTGCACTTCGCCGTTCGTGGGAACCGCCGGAGCGAAGCCTGAAACAGTTCGCCGTCACCATTCACGTTGAAGGAGATCCCGATGCCGATGACCAGTGAGGAACACGATGCGTTGTGGGAAGCCGTTCGAGCGAGCAACGCCAACTGGCGGCCGGGCCACAACACCATCACCGATCTCGACGCGGAGGATCGCCTTCTCCGCCTCGGCTACGACCCGGGACCGGGAGAGCTGAGCCTCGAGGCGCGGCAGGAGCAGTCGGCCGACCGACTGATGATGAAGGGCGTGCTCGCGGCTGCGGCGCCGGCGAAGATCGATTGGCGCAACATCAACGGCAAGAACTTCGTCACCGGCATCAAGGACCAGGGCTCGTGCGGATCGTGCGTCGCCTTCGGGACCGCCGCCACCATGGAATCGCGTTCGCGCATCATTCGAAACGTGCCGGTGAACGCGGCCAGTGGAGGAACGATCCCCGATCTGTCGGAAGCGCACCTCTTCTATTGCGGCAACACGCTCAACGATCCCTGTGCCCGAGGCTGGTATCCGTCCGCGGCGCTTTCCTTCGCCACGAACACCGGCGTCGTTCCGGGGACGTGCTTTCCCTACACGCCGGGCAATCAGGCCTGCAATCCCTGCAACAACTGGCAGACGATGACCACCAACGTCGCCACCTCGAAGACGCTCACCTCGGTGCCGGACATGAAGACCTGGCTGGCGGAGAAGGGGCCGCTCATCACCTGCTTCATCGTCTACTCCGACTTCTTCGCCTACACCGGCGGCGTGTACGTGCAGACGCCAACGGCCCAGTCGGTGGCCGGCCACTGCGTCTGCGTCGTCGGCTACGACGACGCCAAGCAGGCCTGGCTCTGCAAGAACAGCTGGGGCACCGGCTGGGGCGAAGGCGGCTACGTCTGGATCGGCTACGGAGAGGTTGGAATCGACGCGATGATGTGGGGCGTGGAGAGTTTCGCGAAGTTGTTTCCGTCGATTCCGCGGCGACACGCAGTTGGGCCGGTGTAAGAGCGCGATAAACAACACTGTCAGGATGACAGTGAAGTGAGTGAAGCGAAGAACTTGTTCGCTCTCGCGAATGCCTCGGCGGGATCTCGTTCCACCACATCCCGAACGAGCTGCGCGATCTCCTCGACATGCCCTCGCAAATTCTCGCGATTGGCGGCGATGACCGGTGACCATACCGAGGCATCGCTGCCGGCAAGGCGGAGGAAGGTTCGCAGGCCGGGGCCGGCGAAGCGGAGATCGATGTTCTGGTCGTGCAGGTAGGCGGCGAGTGCGGTCGAGAGGATCTGCGGCAGCTGACTGGTGAGGGCGATGGCGCGATCGTGTTCGGAGGCGTCGACCAGTTCCGCCTTCGCGCCGCAGGCGGCGATGACTTGGCGGACGATGGCGTTGTCGCGGTCGATGAACCAGGTCGCGCCCGTGAAGAGATCGGCGCGTGCGGCGTGGACTCCGTGCTCCTGCGAACCGGCGAGAGGATGTCCTGCCACGAAGCGATCGTCCGCGATCGCGCGAAGTGGCGCCATCACGCTGCAGACCGAGGTGATGAGTGTCGCGCGGATCGATGGGAGGAGAGAAAGAGCAACATCGACCGGCGTCGCCAGAATCACCACGTCGGCGTTGTCGTCGAGCGAAGAGACGCGCTCGTCCGCGGCTTCTCCCGGCTGTAATGAACGATCGGAATCGAAAAAGGCGACGCGCCAGCCGGCGCGGCGCAACGCGATGCCGATCGAGCCTCCGATGAGGCCGAGTCCGGCGATCAACGCGCGCCGCGCGGTGGGCATCAGCGCGACATCATGATCAGCGTGCGGTCGACCG
>Ga0157378_10000951_pt1 | contig 26593 bp, 23 predicted proteins | sample M65metaG_FD_115309 | JGI IMG/M metagenome (GOLD analysis project Ga0157378, IMG submission 115309) | Miscanthus rhizosphere microbial communities from Kellogg Biological Station, Michigan, USA - M6-5 metaG | ecosystem: Host-associated > Plants > Roots > Rhizosphere > Soil | place: USA: Michigan... | reverse complement strand
TCATCTACATCTCAAAGGTGAATCAAGCCCAAGCTCGTTTGGTCATTCATGAGGTGCCTGCCGTGTCGTATTCACTCCTCCCGCTTCTTCGTCGGATGTGTCTTTGGTTAGTCGCGAGCCTTAGCGTGTCGGCTGTTCCGATGGCTCAATCCCAAATCCAACAGGCTGCATGCACTTTTAGATACTTCCTGCTCAACCCTACTGATCCGAATAATCCAACGGTCTATGTCCAAGGCGTAAACGACTGGGGAACTGTGGTTGGCATTGCGGATTTCGGAACGTCTAATAAGGCATTTACTCATTATTCCGGGGGTGGCCAGAGCTACTGGCGGCCATCCGGAGCCGTGTCCAGCGGGTTCATCGCTCGCAATAACAAAGGTGTGAGCGCCGGGGGGTATGGAGACTCGTCGGGTCAAAGTCATGCATTCCTGCTCAAAGGCTCGACCGTCACTCAAATTGTGAATCCCAAAGCCCTACCCGGTAGCACAGTAATTCGTGGAATCAACAACTGGAACACCGCTATCGGTGTCTACAGCGGTAGCGACGGGAAAGGCCACAGCTTCAAGCGCTATAGTAATGGCACCTTCGTTGACCTTCCCGAGTATCCCTACGCCATATCTCACTGGGGCCATTCGACGACTGCTGTCGCCATCAATGATAGCGGCGTGATCGTTGGATATTACAGTGATGGAACCCTAATCCGCTCGGGCACCAAGCATGTTCAGGGTTTCATTTATCGCAATGGGCAGTGGGCAACGTTGGACTATCCTGATCCCAACACTACGCAAACCTGGTTGCTAGGAATCAGCAACGCAGGCGTGATCATAGGCTCTGCGGACTTTGGCCCATTCCTTTATGCGAACGGCACCTTTAAGCTCATTCAGGCCCCAAACGCTACCTACACCTATGTCTATGCCATCGCTCCGGGTGGGGGACTGATCGCGGGTTATGCAGCTCTTAGTGACGGGTTACACGGATTCACTGCCACCTGTCACTAGATGAAGAAGCGCTAGCGAAGTGATATGGTGACTTATCGCCAATCCTTGCGACTAGAATCTCTTCTAGCGCGCAGGGAGGACGTCGTGGAATTGTCCCTTGTTGACACTGAGATCATAAATGCCTTCCAAAGGATCCCCTGGGACGCACAACTCTGGTTTCCGGTGGTCCAGCGGAAGTTTCTGAATATTGGTGCAGACGCCACTGATGAGCAAATTCACGCTGCATTCGTAAGCTTGATCGAAAAGCAGGTCGTGATTAGCCCTGCCTGCCAGACTCATCGAAAATCCCGGCCAAGAACGATGCTTTTGATTCTGGCCCTCGGCGGGGGACCTCCCACGAATGGGTGGACGAAATATCCATGGAGCCGCTGGGTGTGAGCCGCGAATCAGCGATGAAGGAGTCTCCCACGGAAATAACTTACCTCGAATCGGAAGTCATTCTTGCTATCGAAAACGAAGGATGGTTTCCCGGTCTGTGGTTCCCAATTGTGGATCGTGAAGCGCTCAATTTCGGGATCTGGCGATTTATCAAGAACTGAGCTAGGAGGAGAGACTTCGTTGTATGGCGAGATGGAATGACGACAACATGCACGCTGAGGCCACGTCCAGTGGCCAGAAAAGGGCGGATTCTCCTTGAATCAGATTTCTCGGGGTGGAAAGAACATCTCTGAGGCGTTGAAGAGGATCGTCCCCGCTTTCTAGATCTCCTTGACCATCCGTTTCGACAAGCGCAAAGCGTCTGTTTCGCGCGAGATTGTGCCCAACTCTCCAGTAGCAGAAGAGAGGTGCTAACTCTTGTTCGCTTCCATGCGCTTCTTGCACTCAAGAATGAACCAGTCTGCATCGCGCAGAAACTCATCTTGTGGATTTAGGAACAGATCATAACCGCCGAGCAGGTTATTCTTCACTCCACTCATTAGGGCGTCATTAAACCGTTTATAGCCCGGCCAGCTTTCACTGAGTCGGTCGTTCGATGGAAGTGGAGTTTTCAGTTTGATGCAAACGTGCTCGGAGGTTTGGCGCACGCCGTGACGGGATCCCGTGAGGGTCTTTTTCTCAATCACGGCGATCTCGCTCCAGGGCACGATCACTCTCCTCGGCCACATTTTGGGCAGGCTCAGCTCGCGGGGCGTCATGCGTACCATGACCGGCAGATGCTTCCGCCAATAGTTTCCACCCCCGATGGCGCTGATCGAAGCAAGGCAGATCAGAACTCCTAAGCCGGTGTTATGGCCTTTTGCAACTGAGGATACGATCAGAATGCCCAGCAACAGAGAGACTCCGCCGAACCCGATCATCAGCCATGCATACAGCGGGCTTAGCCGCAGTTCAATGTCAGGGCCTACACTTGTCACTCCCTTGACCCGGGCCTGAGCAGTCGCTACGGCATTATGTGAAGCGGCAGAATCCATGGCTCACCCTTCGAAGTCGGCCCTTCCTGGAGAACTTGGGATAGCCCAGCTTAGCCGTGAAAATGTCAGGGACGCCAGTAACCCAGGTAATCGCTACTGCTCTGTCTTTCTCTTCTAGCAATCGTCGACCTCCATCGCCCGTTTCAGGGTCTGATCCACGTCAACGATTATGCGTTTCAACGGGTGTTGCAAAGCATGCAAAGCTAACCAGTCGGCGGGGACTTGGGGCGCAACAAGCGCTTGGGTCGACAACAGCACAGCGATTGTCGCACTTTCGTGCTACATTGTTTAACTCCAGCGCACACGGGGCGCCCGGTTATGCACTCAGTGAAGTCGCCTGTGAGGCTCTTCCTCTTCGTTGCCTGCATTTTCGTTGCGCATTTCTGCTTCCCGCAAACTAGCTCTGCGAATCGCGCCCCGACAGCGATCACAGTTCAGGGCAGGGTGTTGCTGGATCCACAGCAACTCCCGGTCAAGAAAGCGAGCATTCAACTTTTCGCGCGACGCGGGCCAGCCCGACCATATTCTGCGGTTACTGATGCCGATGGGCGCTTTCTCATCGATGGGGTTTTGCCCGGCAGGTACGTAATACAGCTTGAACACCCGGGCCTTGTCGCAGGCTTCCGGCAAACTTTGAACTTGACGCCGCAGGGCGCAAGTGAGGTGCTCCTGCATATGCAGCCTGCTGCGGTCATCACCGGCACAATCACCGATGCTGACGGGGATCCTGTAAGCGACGTAAGTGTTATGGCGAAGAGAGTCGGTTCGGGCCATGGGTGGCGCGTTCATGACTCCGGCAATGGAAGTACCAATGACTTAGGCGAGTTTCGCATCCCCGATTTGCGCCCGGGTCGATACACCATCCTTGCAACCCCGCGACGTGATTTGCCGGTACTCGAGGCCAGGAAGCCAGCACAGGGGGAAGGCCAAATCGTGTATGTCCCGACCTACTATCCCGGCACGGTCGACCAAAGCCAAGCGGTGCCCGTAGACGTCGAAGCGGGCCACGAAGCACCGGTCAACTTCGGAGTTCTCGCGAGCCGAGCCTTTCATGTGACCGGCGATGTACTCGGGTTACCTTCGAACGACATGGCCCAAATCATGTTGAGCGTCGGCAACGGGCTTGACGCCCACGAACAACTCCAGCCCGGTGGCAAGTTTGAATTCGCCAATTTGCTTCCCGGGAGCTACCGAGTGCGGATCATCATTATCGGGTTGGATAACGGTCAGTCCCCAAGCATGCGTGTTGTCGGTGTCAACAGAAACATTGAAGTGACTAGCGAGGATATTCGAGACATACATCTTCAGGTAGATCAAGGCGGTTCCGTGAGGGGCCGGCTCCGAGTGGAAACCGGTGAACATTTCGACTGGACCCAATTGACAGTCATGCTCACCAGTAGCGATGAGAATTCCGGTCCATTACTGCCGAGCAATGGTTCCGAGCCCCCCACATTCTCCACTGTCGCAAAAGATGGAACTTTCGAAATGAAGGCCGTGCCCAGCGGCCGGTATCACTTGCTGGTCGGCGCCCGCGGATCGTCTGACAAGCTCCGCGATTACTTCACGAAGTCGGTGATGCTGAATGCACAAGAGGTGGGCGATTCGGGGTTTCGAGTGAATTCGGCAACTGACTTAGAAGTCGTGATCAGTGCAAAGGGCGCGACCGTCGAAGGAACCGTGGTAGACGACAAAGGAAACCCCGTGCCCTCGGCGACAGTGGTCGACGTTCCCGATTCCGACCACACATTAAGACGCGATCTCTATCAGCAGGACACAACCGATGATCTCGGGCACTTCAGCTTGCGCGGATTGAATCCGGGTTCCTACACCATGTTCGCATTCGAAGATCTGGAGGATAGCCCCGAGGATCCCGGGTTCCTCGCCACCTTCGGCAGTAAGGGAGTAAGAGTCGCAGCGGACGAGGGTACCGACAACCGAATCGTGGTGAAACTCATTCCTGCCAGTTCAGACTAAACACTTTCGAACACTGCTTTCAGACGGAGTTGTGGTGAAATCGTTTCAAGTTCATGTCACGGAGGAAGTACTCGGAGATCTGCGGGCGCGGCTGCGCCATACGAGATGGCCTGACCAGCTCCCCGACATAGGTTGGAAACAGGGCACCGAACTGGAGTGGTTGCAGCGCCTCGTTGCTTATTGGGCCCATGAGTTTGACTGGCGCGCGTGGGAGCGGAGACTTAACACGTTCGACCATTTCACCTGGGAGGGCATCCACTTCTTATACAAGCGGGCGACCCATGGCCGGGGAGTGCCGCTGATCCTTACGCACGGCTGGCCCGGCAGTTTTCTCGACTATCTCGACATGCTGCCGATGCTTGAAGATTTCGACGTGATCGTACCCTCTCTGCCCGGATACGGATTCTCGCAGCGGCCGGCGCAAGTCGGTATCAACTACCGATATGTTGCGCAGCGCTGGCACCAGCTGATGTCCCGGCTTGGCTATTCCCGCTATGCGGCTGGGGGCTATGACTTTGGAGCTGGAGTAACGACGCTGCTTGCTCTGGGGGGGCCCGAGTCAGTGATTGGGATTTATCTCACCACGCTCGAGTCCGACCTGACACCCGCTACGGATGACTCAGAGCTTTCGGGTGCCGAGCGTTCATACCTTGCGGTGAACCGGGACTGGGACAGAACGGAGCGAGGTTACAGTGCGATCCAGTCCACGAAACCCCAGACCATCGGCTATGGACTGAATGACTCTCCTGCGGGACTGGCCGCATATTTGGGCGAGAAGTGGTACTCGTGGAGCGATGTCACCCCGCCCCATGACTTCCTATGTGCCACACTCACCCTTTACTGGGTTACCCAGACCATCACTTCCTCGATGCGGGACTATTGGGACAATCGCTGGTACCCGGTAGACCGAGCCTATGTCGAAACGCCCACGGGATTTGGTGTCTTTGCACACCAAACCGTTCCCGAGGGTGAGCCGCCGCGCTCGTATCTAGAGCGGGTCTTCAACATCCGGCGCTGGACAGTTTTTCCTCGGGGTGGCCACTTCGCACCGGTTGAGGAGCCGGCTGCGGTAGCGGGAGACTTGACCGCGTTCTTCCGTGACCTAAGCTGACGCTGGCGATGTGTGCAATAAGCTGTTCACATCCTTATCTCACAAACGTGCAGCTCTCATTCGCTTCTGATCCGTTGCCCCACAACGAATCGAAATGTTGGGTGTATTTTCGGATGCCTTCGCCTGAGGCAGTCTGGGGACAATTCCTTCGGCACTCCAGCGGTGCTCCGACAGAACTACAATGCCTTATGTCGAAGGATACAAGCGCATGCCGCTCCAAAACATGGGCAGGAAGAACCTTGCGATTCTAGGAATACTTCTGGGGCTCGCTGTCATTGAACTCTATCTGGGAAGTTGCAGCAATAGCAAGAACACCTCGGGGACAGGTAGCGGCACTCCGGTCCCGCCGCCCTCAACCACGAGCACCGTGACCACCTATCACAACGATAATGCCCGGACTGGGCAGAACCTTAACGAGACGACCCTTACGCCTAGCAATGTGAACCCGTCAAATTTTGGCCTGTTGTTCGTCATCGCTGTGGATGGCAAAGTCGACACCCAACCGCTTTACTTGCCCAATCTGACCATTGCCGGGACGTCCCACAACGTGATTTTCATTGCCACTGAACATGGAAGCATTTATGGCTTCGACGCCGATACGGGAGCTCAACTTTGGCAAGTTTCCACCTTGGCTCCAGGCGAAACGCCAAGCGACAATCATGGTTGTGCCCAAATCGTTCCGGAGATCGGAGTCACCGCTACTCCGGTCATTGATCCCAGCCAGGGTCCACACGGAACCATCTACATCGTAGGCATGTCGAAGGATGCCGCGGGCAACTACCATCAGCGGATGCACGCGCTGGATGTAACAACCGGTGCCGAAGAATTCGGCGGCCCCACAGAGATCCAGGCGTCCTATCCAGGAACGGGGGACAATAGCTCCGGAGGGAACGTAATTTTCGATCCGGGGCAGCAAGTGGATCGTCCAGGTCTTCTCTTGACGAACGGCGTGGTCTACACGAGTTGGGGCTCGCATTGTGATTTCCGACCATACACCGGCTGGATGATTGGTTACGACGAACACACGCTTTCGCAGGTCACGGTGCTGAATGTCACCCCCAACGGCAACGAGGGTTCGTTCTGGATGAGCGGTGCGGGTCCGGCGGCCGATTCGAATGGAAACATTTTTGCGCTGGATGCGAACGGCACCTTCGACGCTACCCTGAACGCTCAGGCATTTCCGTCGCAGGGCGACTTCGGGAATGCGTTTCTGAAGATCGCGACCGCTAACCGACAGCTCAGGGTCGTTGACTATTTTGAGACTTCAAACCAAGCTGCAGAAAATTCTTCTGACGAAGACCTTGGCTCGGGCGGAGCCTTGGTTCTGCCAGACCTTACCGACAGTTCGGGCCAGACTCGCCATCTGGCGGCTGGCGCGGGCAAAGATGCCAATATTTACGTGGTTGATCGCGATTCGATGGGGAAATTTAATCCGAACTCGAACAACATCTATCAAGAAGTTCAAGGTGCTTTGGCGGGCAGTGTATTTTCGATGCCTGCATTCTTTAACAACACGATCTACTACGGAGCGGTTGGAGACAGCATCAAGGCTTTCCCAATCAACAATGCGAAACTCGCGAGCTTTGCTTCATCCCAGACCGCGAAGGTTTTTCCGTACCCGGGAGCCACGCCCAGTATTTCTGCCAATGGCAGCAACAATGCGATTCTTTGGGCTGCGGAGAATACAAATCCTGCGGTTCTGCATGCTTTCGACGCGGGAAATCTGGCGAGCGAACTTTACAACAGCAATCAGGCGCCCGGAAGCCGTGACCACTTTGGAGCCGGCAATAAATTCATCACCCCAACGATCATTAACGGAAAAGTCTACGTAGGCACCACGAACGGGGTGGGAGTGTTTGGTCTGACACACTAGCCGTAGTCACTCTGGAGTTCGATCTTCCATGGATGCTATTCCGCCAGGAACACGCAGTGTACCCTTAGCCGATGGTGAGATCCCGAGGTCTCGTTTCTTGATACCGTCGAAAAATCGCAAGCTCTTCCAGGTGTCCATCGCAGTCCTGATCGTTTACTCCCTGTTTTGTACGCTTACTGGTATTCGGGTTGCGGAAGCTGTTCTTCACCCTAGCCGCCCCCGTCTGACATCAGAGGCCAAGGCGAATGCATTGCCTTGGGCAGAGGATGATGATGCGACCCTGTCGGAGGTTAGCATTGCGGCCGAAGACGGCGTGTCGCTTAAGGCTTGGGAGCTACAGCCAGAGGACGGAAATGGAAATACGGTAGTTCTCCTGCACGGACTCAGGGGGAACCGCCTGGAAATGGTGAACTATGCCGACATATTTCTGAGCCACGGATATGGCGTCTTGATGCCCGATGCACGTGCTCACGGAGAGAGCGGTGGCAATCTAGCCACCTATGGCTTGCTCGAGCGGAATGATGTCAGCCGATGGGTTGATTGGTTAACCATCAATCGACATCCGCACTGCATTTATGGCTTCGGCGAATCCATGGGTGCGGCCGAGTTGTTACAAACAGTAGGTACAGAAATGCGTTTTTGTGCGGTCGCTGCAGAGGCCCCCTTCTCCACTCTCCGAGAGACTGCCTATGATCGAATGGGTCAATACTTTCATGCAGGTCCCTGGGTTGGTCGCATCATTCTTCGCCCGATTGTCGATGTCGCGTTCGCATACACGCGGCTTAGATACGGGTTGAATATGGAGCGGGTATCGCCAGAAGAGGCGGTGGCAGCGACTCAGGTCCCCGTCTTGCTCATCCATGGGCAGAGTGACGCGAATATTCCAATTCGACATTCTCTTCGCATCACTGCTAGGAATCGTCGCGTTGTTTTGTGGCAACTTCCCCACACCGGTCATTCCAACGCGATTGATACCTCGCCGCAAGAACTGGAAACCAGACTGGTGCAGTGGTTTGGTACCCACCTATAGCGCAATATCGAGCTTATAGGGTCTCGCTGATGATTTTTTGTATGCGGCAGGGATATTTATCCCCGCGGGTTCGATCCCGACGGAACGAAGGGTTGTCTGGATCTGGACCTTTGCCGGAACTCTGGGATTATCGTCAACAACAATGACGATGAGGCAACAAATCCTATTTGCTGTCTTCCCAAATCTTTACCAAACCAACGCCAGACTTTTGGCCAACCTTCATTTGGGTGGACGTCGCCCGATCTGGTCGGACGACTCGGGCTTTTGTAGTGTTTTTTTACTAGTGAATGTTTCAGGCCACTCCTATATTCTCGCAACTCTCCTGACCGTGCTGGGTGGCCCGGTGATCTTGACTACTGACACAGGCGAATGTTCAGGACGAAAAAACAATCCATGAAGCTGGGCATTCACTACCATATTTGCTGGTTGTCCGACTCGTCTCTCGATTGGAAGCCCTTTCGGGCGAAACAGGAAGCCACGAAAGTGGCCGAAAGAATCAAAAAACCGCAGGAGAGCTACACGATCGTAAAACGGGATGACGATTGCGAACGGTGCAGAGAATTCAAGTTGAAGGCCTTTTTCGCCGTCAATGGCTGATATCGCGAGGTAACCATCAAACCAGTGCTGACCCTCATTTCTTGAGCTTGAATTCACCGCAGGGACACGCATCTACGAACTCAAATGACACTTGCGATTTGTCACCAATGTGCCGGTAAGACCAAGTTTGTGATGGGCCACTGGCCTCGACACCACCACGGGTTGTAATTACATCGGGCGGCCCATAGACGATGTAGATGTGTCCACGATCCGTTTTCCAGCCCGGGGTGCGTCCGGCAAAGTGCTCGTTGGCAAAAACAAGGCGGCGGTAGTGCTCCTCCTTGAAGGCATTGTGCTGATTGCCTGGCGTGGAACTACGGCGCTCCCAAAATTCCTTTATGAACTCGTCTCGGGCCTTGGCACTGTCAAGTGTCAGAAAGTCGTTGCGCTCCTGGTCGGTCACGATCCACCGCACATCCTCATTCAAGCACCTCGAGTACTAAGCGCCGAGCTGTGATTCGTTTGCTTCGCACTGAACCAGCGCAGGCAAGCCGAGCATGGCAAATACCAACAAAGTCCCAAGGCGGACTGCCATTCTCGCCATAAACGACTCCTTAAAGGAATTTCATCAATCGTAAATAGTTGGGATGCAGTCTCGCAATCTGCTCGACTGAGTCACACCCGATGATAGCAGTGCTAAGGGGCAGCGAAAGCGTGTAGAAGAAGGTTTCCCGCCCACCTCATCGATTCTTTGAATTGGGTTGTGGCCGATTTTCTGTACTAATGGACCAACAACCGGACGAACTGGAGAAGCCACTTTGAGCAGTGTGCGGTCCCGTATTTTGGCAGAAAAAAAGAACTCTTCCCGGTTTTTCTGAAGCTCACAAGCCAACGGTGCCTTATCATCGGAGCGGGCAAGACAATTGAAGAAAAAATTCCAACTCTGCTTGCCTGCGGAGCACGAATCACAGTGGTGGCGCCGAACGCGACCCCGAAGATCCAGCGGTGGGCAGAGGCGGATACTTTAACCTGGATCAAGCGCCGTTTCGATTCTCACGACCTCGATGACGTATTTCTCTGCGTGGTCTCGACCTCATCCAAGGCAACAAATCAGGCAATCTTTGGGCAAGCGCAACAACGCGGAATTTTGTGCAATGTGGTTCGCGATGGTGCCTTCTGCAACTTCTACTATCCTGCCGTCGTTAAGCGCGGCCCGCTGCAGATCGCCATCTCCACTGCTGGACACTCGGGCGCTCTTGCAAAACGACTTCGCGAGGAACTGGAACGCGAATTCGGTCCCGAGTGGGAGAATTGGTTGCGCTGGCTCGGGGAGGCCCGTTCCTCCCTGTATGATGATCCACTCTCGCCGCGCCAGCGCCGCCCATGCTTCACAAGTTAGCCAGCCGAAAAACCCAGGAGGAGATGTTTCGCCGCTGGGGTGTCCCACAAAAGGCAAGGCCCTAGGAGTTTGGTAGAACGCCTGCCGATCACTAGCGATGCTTATCCCGTTTATCCACCCAACAAATGGCCCTTCTAGAAAGTTCAGGTTCAAGCCACTTTTTCTCTGGGGCTCCGCAGTTGAGCTTCCATCGCCGCCTCAGCCTGCAAACTCTGAAGGTCGCGCGAAATCGTCGCGATAGCGAGAGTGCGTCCATCTTTTTGAAAGGCTACGGCACAATCACGCCTATCCAGGCTCCCGTCGATCTGCGCCGTGTCCCACTGCTCCGCATGACCGACATAGTTGATGGTCACGTCATAGTGTTGGCTCCAGAAGAACGGGACCGCATCGAACTTTTGGCGACCACCGAGCATGTTCTTCGCAGCCGCCTGGCCCTGTCTTTCGGCGACTACCCAATGCTCGACGCGAATTCGTTTGCCGGTGTGCGGATCAGGCCAGCGGGCGGCATCTCCAGCGGCGAAGATTCCGGGCACGCTAGTTTCGAGGTACTCGTTGACAGTAATGCCGCGATCCATGGCGAGTCCGGCTTGTTCAGCCAATGCCAGGGATGGGCGCACGCCCACACCCAAGACCAGGAAGTCTGCATCCACTATTGCTCCGCCGCTGAGTGTGATTGTCCGACCCTGAACCCGGCTCACAGTCTCGCCCAAATGAAACGTCACGCCATGAGATTCATGCAGGTTGCGGATGAAAAGTCCAAGCTCCGCTCCCAATACGCGTTCTAGGGGCTGTTTATCAGGCGCTACCACATCGACAGCGATTCCACGGGCGCGCAGCGACGCAGCAACTTCCAATCCGATGAAACTGGCGCCGACAACCACTACGCGCTTAGCAGATGCTGCCTTCGCAATGATCGCCTTGCTGTCGGCGAAACTCCGCAGATAGTACACCTGAGAATCAGAAGCACCCTCAATCTGCAAATGGACTGGGTCGGCTCCGGTGGCAAGCAAGAGAACGCCAAACTCGAGCGCTCCTCCGTCATCGAGCCGTATTTCCTTTCTCTTCGTATCAAGGGTCGAGACCCGGGAATTGAGGATGAGATCTATCTTCCGTTCACGATAATAGTCTGGCGAGCGCAAGGGAACCCAATCTTCCTGGGCCGTGCCCGCGAGGTAATCCTTTGAGAGGTTGGGACGATCCACCGGGGGAGAGTCGTCCGAACTTACGATAGTCAGAGGGCCATCGTAGCCCTCGCGCCGCAGCATATCAGCAGCCGCCAGGCCCGCAGCGCCTCCTCCAACGATCACAACTGAACTAGGCGCGTTTGGTGCGGGCTTGGGAGCAGGAGGTGTGAGTTTTTCGCGAACGAAAATCGTGTCCCCAACTCGTTCAACCCGCCAGCAGGAAATAGGATCAAGAGCCGGGGCCCGCACCGGCTCGCCTGTTCGCAAACTAAAACACGCATGGTGCCAAGGGCAACGCACTGTGTCGTCGACCGTCAACCCGTCCGCGAGCGGCCCATGATAGTGCGTGCAGTGAGCACCCACAGCGAAAAACTCTGCGCCACGCCGTATCAGCAAAACGTCTTCTCCGTCTAGCACGCCCAACAGCTTGGCGTCATCCGCCAGGATGCTAGCGGAAATTCCTTGTTTCAAGTCGGGCCTAGGATCGTTCATACTCTATACCTCGGTGAGTGCTGGTCATTTTACCCCTAGTGCGAAAAATCCCCCCGCCGGACGGGGTTGTGGGGCACCTTGATGCGGATTCCGGTACTACATACCTTCAACCATTGCCATAAGATGACAACTAGCAGGCGAACGTGGGCTGCCTTCGCCAAATTCCAAGTGGATAGGGGCTTGCGTCGCTCTCCTCGCGCCTTGGGTGTAGGTCTTTTTCCGGCTTTGATCGCGAGAAACAATTGCGTCAGAATGCGTTAGAAGCGATCTTCGTAACCTCGGCCTCACGCTTGGTGCGTCAACAGCACAGCGTCGGTCAGCAGTAGCCGAGTCACATTCCGACCTCCGCAGCGAGAGATCGAGGAAAAGCCGCCGATCCATGCCCCATCACTCCTGGCGGCGGCTTCTTGTTGCCACAGTCAACCTCTTCGGAACTGCATGGTCGCTTACGGCCGCCCCGGCACAAGTCCTCAATGGGTTTGTGTCGTTTGTGTTGTGGCCGTCGGATGTTGCTGGTTGGTTTTGGCTGGCGCCGGTTTTACCGCTGGCGTCGTTGCCGTGCGGAGAGCGGGTTTCGCGGTCGCAGCAGCGGGGTGAGCAGCAGCAGCCGCGTTGCTCTGTGTCAGGTTCGTTCGGGTTGCGGCCTGGACAACTGCGGGCTGTGCGGGTTTCGATGTACTCGCGGGTTGGCTCGCATTGGGTTGCGTTGCCGGCGCCACAGGCTGCGCAGTTTGTATAGCCGGCTGGGCTGCATTCACCGCGGCCGTGTTCCCAAAGTTCGCATCGCAGGGAACAGCTTGCGAGTTCTGCGCCGTATTCTGCTTTTTCCGGTGCCAGAGGGAAGAAACGGCACTAATCGCACTGGTTGCGTTCGAGACCACGTTTGCGGCTGCGCCGTTTCCTTGCGCCACCGATCCCGCCGCCCCGCAGGGATTGGACAGTGCACCCGAGATCGAATTCGACGCCCCGCCGATCGAGGCAGCGTTAAACGCCGGAGAAGAAGCCGCGATTCCATTGCGCAGACCGTCGTAGTGCAGTGGAAATTCGCCGCCGAGCGTGTGCTGGTTACCTTCAAAGCTGTTGATCTCGGAGATTGCGAAGTCCAGATTGAAAACAAACCCAATCAATTGTGGCGAGCCCTGCTGTACATATTCAAACTGTGCATCTCCCCAGCCCCCCGGTCGCAATACGAAGCGCGGATCGAAATTGCCTCCCGCTACCAGTCCGATTCCCAGGTAAGCGTTTGGACCCCACGGCACCGAGCGGTTCCCACGATCGTCGGTTGCCGTTCCCGACTGATTCACGTATCCCAGGATCAGCTGCTGATTGGTCTTGTTCTGAAAGCGAACCGTCATGTCCAGGAGTCGCGCTTTGTAGACGTTGGTGCTCACGCGGAAGCTCGTGATGGTTGCAGCGAAGTCCTGCGTCTCCTGACATAGCGAGTTATTGCCGCAGATCATCGGCGGCCCTTGCGGCATTTGCCCGGCCTGACCCTGGGCTTGTGGTTGAGCTTGCATCTGGGCTTGCTGTTGTCCTTGCTGATCTTGTGCGCTAGTTTGCTGTATCTGGGCCAGAGTTGCGGATGCGAACATCGGCAGAAGGGCGGCGGCGGCGATTCTCCAAATGAATGTCGTGATGTAGCGGCGCATGTTGAAATTCCTCCCTATGTCAGCGCAAGGTTGCGCTGGGTTGAAGTTTTGAATCGATCACGTCGTTACGCTGCGGCTTTGTTCGAGGCTGCGGGCAATTCAATTGCAGTGGATCCCGCAAGCAGGAAGTTTTTGATTGCACTCGCCGCCAGGTAGAGACTTGCCGCCGCGGCCAGATATGCGCCGTAGGCAACCGAAATGGCGTTCATCATTTCGTCCTGCGCTTGGCGCTGTACTTCCGCCAATGGGCCTTCGGCGATACCTCCGATCACGCTGTGGACGGTGCTGCGCACCATGAGCGCGATGAAAAGCATGAAAACGATCGGCAAGACTCCCGCGAGCGAAGCCCGTTTGTCCTTCCACCAGAAACGAAGGAATGACCCGGCAAGCGCAATGACAGCAAGCATTCCGTAGAAGCCAGAGCTTGCGCCACTGCGTCCTTGCATCATGGCCTCGACGCTGTTTCCCGCATTCACAAACCCGAGCACTTGCCAGAAAGTAAGCGAGTCCCTACCGATGGGCCCCTGGATCGCCATTGCCGGCAGAAACAGCCAACTAATCAGGATCAGCCCGGTGGCGATCAGTAGTGGGGCGCCAAAGCGGGCGACGGCTGAAACCAGTACCCCACTTTTTTCTTTGGCGGCCTTCATGACTGCTTCAGCCTGTTCTCTTGCGATTTGCGATTCCGGGATAGGAATCACGCTCAGGATGGTGAGGTCCGGCGCAAATTCCACCAGGACGTGCATCCCTGGTTTGGGCGGATCGGCCGACTTCCATCTGCCTTCAAGGCCGAATTGGTGTTGGGTGCCGTCCACGGAAAGCAATCCCGGGCCGGCGCTCGTGTCGCGTAAGACTTTGCCACGCTTGGTCATCTTTCCTCCAAAAACCTCGAGAGTTCAGCGAACCCGCCCCAGCGGGAGGCGGAAAACAGGAGCCACAGTCATTTCTTTTTCATCGCCGTACGCGAGCCGCTTGTGGCAGAATGTTGGCTCGTTCGCGGGGCTTCGTTCCAAGCACCCTGCAGCAACTAGCCGTTTGGTGTCCTGACGGAAATCTTAAGAACTATAAAGAGGACGTAAGTCGGTGAATTTTCAGGGGAGTACCGGCACGGCTCAGGAGACTTCCGGTCGCGTGTGGCGGTTCGCGGATTGCGAATTCGACGAATTACGACGTGAATTGCGCGCGCACGGGCGGCCAGTTGACCTCGAAGCAAAGCCTCTTGAAATTCTTCTACAACTTTTGTTGCACGCCGGGGAAGTAGTTACGAAGGAGGAGTTGCTAGAGTCCGTCTGGCCCGATGTGATGGTCGTGGACGGTTCGCTGGCCACCGCCGTTTCGAAATTGCGCAAGGCGATGGGCGGCGAAGAGCAATCACCGGTGATTACGGTGCCGCGTGTTGGATATCGGCTCGGTGTTCCGGTTTACTGCAAGACGGTGGCCGCGGCGGCGGGACCGGAGCTGGGCTTCCAGTCAGGCGTCTTCGTGCCCGGAAGAGAACAGTGGCAGCTACTGAAATCGTTGGAGCGCTCGGGATCAAGCGAAGTTTGGATTGCAGAGAACCCGAAAACCCGAGAGCACCGGGTTTTCAAGTTCGCTGCGGACGGTGTCCGGTTGAAGGGGTTAAAGCGCGAGATTACTGTGTCGCGTTTCTTGCGTGAATCGCTGGGAGAGCGCCCAGAGTTTATACGAATTCTTGAGTGGAACTTCGAGACGGCGCCATTTTTCCTGGAGAGCGAATATGCCGGCCCGAACCTGGCCGAATGGGCCGAGGGACAAGGCGGCATTGGGCATGTCCCCGCGGCGTTACGCCTGCAATTGCTGATCGACATAGCCAAGGCGATCGCCGCCGCGCACAGCATTGGTGTTCTGCACAAAGATATTAAGCCAGCCAATATTCTGGTTGTGCCAGCGAAGGCCAGTGCGGGATGGCAGATTCGCATTGCCGATTTCGGCAGCGCTTCTCTGTTCGATCCTTCGCGCCTGCAGGCGCTTGGGATCACTAACCTTGGTTTCACGCAGACCGCTTCAACCGACGCTTCTCTTACAGGAACGTTGATGTACCTGGCGCCAGAAGTGCTGGCGGGACAGTCGCCAAGTGCCAGCGCCGATGTGTATGCGATGGGAGTGCTGCTCTATCAGTTGGTGATCGGGGACTTCCGCAAGCCCCTCGCACCGGGCTGGGAAGCGGAAGTCCCAGATCCGATCCTGCGCGAAGACATCGCTGCTGCAGCTGCCGGAGACCCCGCAAAACGACTGAGCAGCGCAGCCGAACTTGCGGACCGCTTGGAGACGATGGAACAGCGGCGGGTTCGACGCAACGAGTTGGAATCCGCACAGCTTCGCGCCGCGACTGCTGAGCGCAAACTGGCTGAAGCCCGGGCGCGCAGACCCTGGGTTGTGCTTGCGCTCGTGGCCTTGGCAGCAGGTCTTGCGACAAGCTTCACCATGTATCGCCAGGCGGCGCAGGAGCGCGATCACGCCGCAAAGCAGACCGCTATTGCCGATTCCATCAATCAGTTTCTATCGAACGATCTGCTAGGACGCAGCAACCCTTTTCTAAGCGGGAGGTCCAGCGAATCTCTAATCGATGCAATCGAGCAGGCCTCACCTGCCATCGATCGCCAATTTACGAATGAGCCCTTGATCGCAGCCAGGCTTCATCAAACGATTGCTCGAGCTCTCGACAATCGAACCAACTACCCTGCAGCTCGCCAGGAATACGACCGCGCCGCTACCCTCTTCAACCAAACGGAAGGAGAACTCTCGCAAGACGGTATTGTTGTTCAGTTGCAGAGGGTAACACTTGAGGCGCGGAGCTATGAGAAAGACAGCTTGACGCTTGCCAAATCAATTCTTGAGAAACAGGAAGATTTGATCAAACGCCTTCCGCACCCTCGTTCTGACCTGCCGGTTTGGTTGGCATCGGCACGTGGGATGATCGACCTGATCGATAACAATGCGAAGGGAGCGGCGAAGAACTTCGGCGACGCCGTGGCGGCAGCCGATGTTTTACCCATGTTTGACGAGAGTGCACGCCTGACATTCAAGCAGCGGTTGGCATTCTCTTACATTCGCCTGGGGGATGGGGCAAAGGCGGAACAGCTTTTTCGGCAACTGATCGCGGCCTTTACCCGCGTTGCTGGCCCGGACAGCCCGAACGTGCTTCGTGTCCGCCTGAATCTCGCGCAGGCCTACATGATCCAAAACAAGCATCGCGAAGCGGTCCAGGAGAGCAACGCCATTTACCCGCAATTCGTGTCCCGCCTCGGCCCCGACCACGAGCTCACGATGCAGCTGCTCACTACACGGGCGCAGTCGGAAGGCAGTCTCGGAATCTGGAATGACGCGATTCGCGACGACATGGCGATTTACAACCTCGCGGTAAAGAAACAAGGGTCGATGTCGTTTTTTGCAGTCGCCACGCTCTCCGACGGCTCTCTGGCCATGTGTCGTTCCGGCCGCTATGCGGAAGGCGAACCAAATGCCCGCAAAGCGTACGAGTCTTCCACCAAGGCATTTGGCGCGAAAGCTGGGCTCACCGGCGGGACCGCATCAACATTGGCGGCATGCCTGATCGGGCTGAATCGGCTGGATGAAGCTTCCAGGCTTCTCGATCAGATCGACATTCCGGCCGTCACCCAGCTCGCAGGTGACCCCGATTGGGGAGCGGGAGTTACAATCCTGCGAGCCGAAATCGCCTACCGCCGTCACGACTACCTGCAGGCCCGTAAACTCGCCGATGAGGTCACGCCAGTTTTCACGCGAGACAACGCCGAGGCATATCAACGAAACGCGCTTCAAACCTTAGAGGCCGATTTGGCCAAGGCGCAAAACTGAACCGGATCGTAGGGGCTCGAGCCACTTGATCAATTGTTCTCTCTATTCGTGAGTGGCCAGACAGAACCTGGATCGACCTTGGAGTTCCATATGAATTGGCTGCCCTGGGCGCTGCTGTCGGCATTCTTCGCTGGACTAACAGCGATTCTCGCAAAGATCGGAGTGGCGGGGATTGATTCAAACCTCGCGACTGCCATTCGCACGGTTGTGATCGTCGTGTTCGCGTGGACAGTGGCCTTTTTCAGTAACCAGCAACCAATTCGTGACATCGGGGGGCGGACTTGGCTCTTTCTCGCGCTCTCAGGACTTGCGACGGGACTGTCATGGCTTTGCTACTTTCGGGCATTACAGTTGGGCGAAGCTTCCCGGGTCGCTCCCATAGACAAACTGAGCGTGGTTGTGGCAATCGCTCTGGCAGCAGTGTTTCTGCACGAACGCCTAACCTGGCACCAGTGGGTCGGCGGAACCTTGATCTTGGGAGGCGCGCTCATTCTGGCTCGCTAATCGAAAGCAGCCGTTGAGAGGGATCCTTAATCTACGCTGCACGGCCAACCATCTCACAATGCTGGCATGAACATCTGAAAGATGGAGTGTTTGGACTTACGGAATGGCCGCACTTGATACAGACAAGCGTGCCGCCGGGTCGAGAAAGCAAAGCCCGGAAATGATCGCCGATGACGCAATAGGGACAGCGAAGGGCTTCCTGAACGGTCCTCAGCATTCCGTCAGCTCGCCTTGCATTTGGCACACATACTCTCATCCTGTGTTAAAAGTACCATGGTGGATCAGTAGGACCATTGTCGAGACCGACTAAGTCAGATAGGGGATTTACGGTATTGGACGGTTAAGGGATTTGGACCCATGCGGAGACGCTGGGAAGGGAAGTGGCGCCATGCAAGTGCGGTATGGGATTGTATGCAACCGATGTAGGAAATTGCATTTCATTTCCGGCGATTGGAAATCCATGCGCATCCGTTATGACCGGAAGCGGAGCGAATTCATGGCGACATGCATTCCTCCGTGCTCGAATACCATCTACTTCCAACGGGGAATGTTGATGCCTTACCTGGTCCCTGATCAAGCCATTCAGCAGGGGTACGCTCATGTCGATGATTGCCGTCCGGCGGTATCAAAGGAAAAGGAATAGGCGAACGCGCTCTACGGGAACGTGCACGAACTTATTCTTCGGCCATCGCAGCGGTCCGCCCATGTAACTTGGAACATACTTGTCCCTCCGTTTTGCTCGCGGTCGCCTAAAATTTCACTGCTACTAGGCAGCTCGACTTTTTTTCATTCTTAGTATGGGCAACGGAATTGGCAGGTGCCTTGCCTGCCCTGATTGCTCATCCACTGCTTCAACCACCACCTTATTCTCGGTGACCACTATGGGATCGCTGACCATTTTGAGTTTCTTACCATACAACTTCATGTGCTTTCCCTTCGTAAATCCCAGTCCTTTCAGCTGTGCAATGAGTGGCATCGATTGTTTCGTCATGGGAGTTCTCTCCTGCAACGAAGTGGAAGAATGAACGAACCCGACTACATCGCCTGCGCTATGTTTGATGTTCTGCTTTCGAACCCCACAAGCTTCCCGAAGATTCTGTGAACGTTAGCAACCGAGAAACGTCACTAGCTGTTTCAGCCATTTGAATGGGCGTATGTGCTGTGGTGGTTGGATGTGCGGCAGATCACTCGTGTTGTAAAGGAAGTATGCTCCACCCAGCGAAGACCAAACTCATTGAGAGAGTTCGGTCACAAGGTTTTCGTCGTAAAGTCGAGTTCCCAAGTCTCGGCCGTAAGGTCCTTTCCAAAGCTGTGATGTCTTTCTTCGCGGACAACCTGGAAGCCCGCTTGACGGTAAATGTGTCGGGCTGCATGGAGATTGCTCTGCGTCCACAAGGTCATCTTTTGGTAACCTGCCTGACGGGCGAAGCGGATACATTCCGCCACCAGTCGCTTCGCAATGCCGAGTCCACGCGCTGACGGTTCAACGTGCAACAGCCGCAGCTTCGCAATGTTCTCCGATCCTTTTGCAACCAGGACGGCGCCCACCCGGTGTCCATCCTTTTCCGCAACCCACGCGTGTTCCCACTTCGGATCGTAGTTCTTGATGAATTGCGCCACAATCTCTGCTGCCAGCGCCTCGTATGTACTGTCCCACCCATATTCCTCGGAATAGAGGACCCCTTGGCGGTAGACGATCCAACCCATGTCCCCCGGCCGGTGCATTCGCAGCAGATAGGGCGGGGCTGATTCCGCTTCGCCGCCCAGCAATCGGCGCATCATTTCCGCCGCGTCAACCAATTGCTGCCGCTTCGCCCGGGGGACTGCTTCGATCATCGACGCCACATTGCGATTCGAACGCTCATCAAGCAGTGCAAATGCCCTTTGGCCCTTGAGGGTCAGGGAAAGAAATCTCTGGCGCTCGTCAATCTTTGACTGCTTCCGCCTGATAAGTTTCCGACGCTCAAAGCTGCGCAAAATGCGGCTCATGTATCCAGCGTCTAGCCCAAGTTCCCTACGTATGTTGCTGGCAGTCGGCTTCTCGCGGTGCGCCACCTCATACAAGACACGAGCCTCAGCGAGAGAGAAGGGGCTGCTGGCCATTCCGTCTACTACGCCGATCTTGCGGGTGTAGAGGCGGTTAAACGCGCGAACGGCATTCACTTGCCTGTCCAGGGCAGGTTCCGGCATGAAGACCTCCAATTCGGTTGACGATAGCATACATATAGTTGCCATTGTCAACTATACGGGATGAGGCGAAAAGCCTCCCGGGAACAACGAGTCGCTCGTCTTGCGGAAACAGTTTGGATTCAGCGGGGCAGACATTGCCGCAGGACAACGAAATTCAGCTCGCAGCAAGATAGTCTTCCCCCGGAGGCTTTGGCAGCTGCTGAATGCTGGTTTGTTGATGAGGCGACGTGGGAATGTTGGATGGACGAATGGTTTGGGCGCCAAAGGGCAGCCCAGGGCTCTTACTCAATTTGAGCTTTGCGTAACGCGCCTCGGCCTCACCGAGCAGTCGTGCTCCGAATCTCGTGAGCTGCGCATCTGGTGTAAGGAGAACCGCCACCGCTGTTACATTCCAGAATGGCTTCTAGAGGAATGGGGCATTTTGGTAGCGGATAGCGACTTATGATCGCGGCTGGTCGAGGAAATTCCGGTCGGAGACCGCGACTTCCTCCCATCTATTCTTCCAATCGTCGTTCACAATGCAGTCCTGGCATAATGCAGTCCGGCCGCTTTGAGGATGCGCCGGAGCGATTGCGCTTAAGGACCACGGATGACCCTTTGAACTCCGGTTCCGTGTCTAAAGCATAGGAAACCGGGCTACATGCCATTGCGGCAGCTTGGTTTATCGGTTGACCCCTGGAACCAACAGACCCGTCCCGTTATTTTGAAGTCTGATCGCAATCCCCGATCATCGACGCCACTAAGCGGAGACGCAGGTCTGTCATCGCGACCGGTCCGCCTGTCGTCGGCGAGGCGGCGGTCTTGTGATGCTCCAACGTCCCGGTAACCTTGATCTTTTTGTTAACGTATTGTGAAAGATCCCGGTCAGTTTCGATCGGTAACGTGTCCGTATCAGTTTTTAGCGAATAGCCACTATCCGTTCGTATTAAGCAGCCAGTCACGCTTCGCACTGCGGCACTGCTTGAAGTCTGCGGCTGTTGCTGTTCGGGAGAAGCGTTTTGTCCGCCTTGCGCCGCGTCTTGCCGTGGGCTCGCTCCGTATACAACCGCGGCTAACCCGACCAAGACAGCGACCGACAATAGGGTTCTTAGGTTTCGCACAGTCCCTCCCATCAGGGCATCGATTCAAGCTTGAATGACCGGGAAGCTGATGCAACTGGCAAAACTGCGAGGCAGGGTGGTGTGGCTGGTGCGCCGAATAGCCGGCAAGCAGCAATCCTTTGAGGCAGATCGCGCGAAGTTGTGGGTTCCCTGATTTCCTAAGCTATTGTGACCGTACCAGGGACTCTGCCAACTGCCGGAAGTCGCGATCCTTCATCAACTTCTTAAACGAGTCGTCCGTTCGTGGATCGGGCATGGTTTCGCCAGCAAGGACATTGGACTTGTACTCGAAGGCTTTCCTCAGGTTTTGGCTCGCCTCTTCGGCTTTCCCCATCTCCGCATAGGTGCATGCCAGGTTGTAGTAGAAGATGGGGTACGTCGAATCCTTCGCAATGCCATACTCGAAGGTTTCTTTGGCTTTTTGCAGGTCGCCTGTCATCCCGTAGGACATTCCGAGATTGTCAATCAGCACATACCATAGCTCTTCTGCAGCTCGGGCTTCACTTTTTCCATGTCTAGCGCTTGCGAGTATGGACTGATCGCGCCACGGTAATCGTGCTGCAGATAGAGCCGGCTGGCTAGTTCGAGGAGTTCCATGCTTGACTTTCGCACAGCCTCAATTCTCATGGAATTGAGCACCTGCGAAAACAACGTGGCATCTGCCGGCTCGAAGTTGACCTTCGACACGTGGAGATCAACGTAGGCGCCGTCGTGAAACTCACATGCAAACCAACTCTTTTGGTAGGTTGGAATGCCTTGGACCTTCGGAACGGTGTACTCCATAACGTCCATCTGTCCAGCTTGCGAGAATTTGACGTCTCGAACCTTGAAGGGCGAATTTTTTGCCCTTTTCTCAAGCGAGTCCCGACAGGAATTGCCGGTGGACCGTTTAACCTCCTCTAGAGTCAGCGAAACGACGACATGCGTTTCCGAGTTCTCGGCCATCATGTAACGACGTCCGTCCTCCATGGTTGTGACCGTTTGCACCGTATACCCCGGCAACTCCAAAACCACGCCCCAGTTCTTGTCGGGCAAGGATAGACGCCCGCGCAGAGGGTGCGATTCTTGAGCCATAGACGAGAGTGTGACGAGACCCACAACGACGCAGCAGTGCGAGCCTCGGATCATGATGTCGCGTAGTTTAGCAGCAGATTTCTGGGGCTGGAAGACCGTTTGAGAGAATCAACTCAATCGGGAAACTCAATTGCTAACTGCCATAGAACTCATGGAAATAAAAGCGGCAGAAGTGGTGATCGCTCGTAGGGGTTCCTCGTCCTGGCTGTAAAACCATCTGAAACCCGTTGCTTCTGGGAGCAAAAACTGGAGGGAATGCCGCCCGCCGGATTACATTGCCAACGTGATCGTGAGCCCAATCGTGGCCGCGAACATTGCGATCAGGGTGATCCAGCCGAGGACATTGATCGCTCGCTTGTTGATCCATCGGCCCATAATCTTTTTGTTATTCGTCGCAAGCATGATCAGGAGCATGAGGAACGGCGTCGAAACTCCCTGCACAATGCCGGCATATACCAGAGCTTTCATCGGGTTGATGCCAAAGAAGTTCAACGCAATGGCGGCCACGGTGAACACGAACAGCATTGCGTAGAATGGCTTTGCTTCCCGCGGTTTCGCATGTAAGCCATGCTTCCACCCGAACGACTGGCAGACATCGAATGCCGCCCCTATCGTCATAACCGGAACTGCCAAGAAACCGACTCCGAAGACTCCGACGGCGAACAGCAGTCCTGCCGCGTTTCCAGCCAGGGGGCGCAGAGCTTGCGCTGCCTCTGTTGCAGTGCTGACCTCTCTTTTGCCAGCATGGAAGAGGGTGGCTGCGGTCGACAACATGATGAAGTACATGACCAGGCTGGCGAAAATCATGCCCAGTGCAACGTCGCGCCGCGAATGTTGAAGCTCATCATGGGTTGTGCCCATTCGATCCGTGAGCCGCCGCCGGCCCATGGATATATCTTCCTCGACCTCCTGGTTCGATTGCCAGGAATACAAATATGCAGACAGCGACGTGCCGATCACTGCCACCAGCATCGCGAAAAAAGTTTTGTTGAAATGGAACGTCGGAACTAGCGTTCCCCTGATGACGCTCCAAAGATCAGGCTTGGCGAGAATTGCCGATCCGAGATACGCGAGCAGCGCAAGGGCCAGCCATCGAAAGATTTTCCTGATGAGCTTGTAGCCGCGAACCTGCACCGACAACACAAAAATCCCCAGCACGACCACCATTCCGGTGATCGGAACGGGGACAATGACGTTCAGCGCTGCAGCCATTCCCCCCAGGTCGGCTCCGGCTTCAACGATGTTTCCCAGGACCGCTGTTGCCAAAAGGGAGTAGAGCAGCCACCTCGAGTAGTGCTGTCGAAGCACGCCGAAAAGGCCTTGCCCAGCCACCTGGCCGAGCTTCGACGACAGGTAGACAACGGCAAACATCATCGGCAAGGCCAGGGGAGCGACCCACAAAAACGACGGGCCAAGCGCCGCGCCTGCGGCGGCGTATGTTCCGATTGCGGCCGGATCATCATCCGATGCGCCTGTGATCAGTCCCAGCCCAAGCGAACGAAATGTCCCCTGGGCCACAGGTTTGGGATGGCCGGCTCTATAGCGCTCGACCAAGGTCGGATCGAATTGCCGCCGTTCAGCCAACACTTTGAGTTGCGAAGCCATCTGGTACTCCGACTTAGAAGCAAAGCTGCGGAATGAGGTTGGTTAGCGCCAGATGGGTCGACTAGGCGCGAAGGCAGCTTTACGCTTCCGAGAATCTTTGCGAGTTTTTTCCAAGGTTTCGTTTAGCAGTGGCTGATGGATTGAATCGCGATCGAAATGCGTCGGCCATTTTCAAGTCCCAGACCCTTGCCATGATAAGAACAGCTGCAGCGCGTGAACCGTCAGCGACGATCGAATTTCGCGGAACGCTGCTTCATTGGAATGGCGGGCGTTCGTAGTCTGGTTGAGCAAATCGCTGCATTTTCATTCCCAACACCGGTTGTTCTCCCCAAAAAACTCGGCATACACCACTGTCAACCACGTAGGCGTCCCAACACTTTCCTCTATCGTGCATAACGACCGCATGAGTTCATGGGGCGGGGCTCAATCATCGGCCAGGTTGAAGCCAGCGCTGGAGGGCGAATGTTTTTGGTTTTTTTTACGAAATCAGAGCAGGATTGTCCCGGATGGCGCGACAGGAAATGCTGTATGCCGTCTTGGCAAGGAGCGCATTCGATCCTATGCACGCCCGGGAAATAAATAGAGGTTGGCAATAAATCGATGGCGCTCATCGATTTCCCGAGAATACCCGATGCGGAAAGATGGTTTGATTCACAACAGTTTCGCCGGCGGCAAGCAGAAAATCCGCTGGTACTCGGCCTGGCAAATGCGACTGATGCGGCTCTCAGCTGTATTGTTTTTCGACTGGGAATCCGCCTCAAGGCGTCTTCGCTCCTTGAACCGGAGTGCATTCTTGTGCTAGAAAATAATTCTATGCCGCTGTCGTAGGTCGTGGGTCAGCGGCACGACTGAAGTTACTCAGTTCGAGAATCTCGCGTCCAAGGGCCATTTGCAAAATTCCGGCGCCCCGGAACTTCTCGACGCAGTTCCGCCGGTGTAAGACTTCGAACCTCCCAGCCTCGTTTTTGGAGTTCGGATGCTGTTTGTTGGCAGGCTTGATGTGATCGGGACTACCTCCCCTTCTTTCTCGCCTATTCTGCTCCCTCGCAGATATCAAGCTTCACGCCGAACCTCCCCCACCCCACTTATCGCAACACGCTGCCTGCAGGCCCGCTATTTCGAGTCACGTTCATCTCAGCGGGCTCTTGTACGAACCCACTTCTTTCACACTAGCGCCGGAGGAAGAGATGGCGACAAATTTCGTCCAGATTGAGAAAGACACTGAGATTAAGAAGCGCTTAGAAGCGGAACGCTCGCGACTGCGAAAAGTTGCGGGCCTTGGTCAACCCGAGCACTTTCGCCGCCCGCTCGAGCGGGCCTTCACCGCCGAGCAACGCGCGCACACGACAATCCTGTTTGGTGGTTTCACCTGGAAGCATGAAGAATTAATTCGCGCCGTCTTCCAGGGCTGCGGCTATCGCTGCGAAAGGCTCCCGGTCCCCGACGTGGCTGCTTTTCAGATCGGGAAAGAGTATGGGAACAACGGCCAGTGCAATCCGACGTACTTCACCGTCGGCAATCTCGTCCAGTATCTGCAGTTCCTCGAGACAGAGGGTGTCCCGCGCCAGCAGATTCTGGACAATTACGTCTTCTTCACCGCCGGCTCTTGCGGCCCCTGCCGTTTTGGAATGTACGAGGCGGAGTATCGTTTTGCGCTCAAAAATGCAGGTTTCGACGGCTTCCGCGTATTGCTATTCAAGGACAGCGACGGCATCAAGGCGGCGTCAGGCGAGCCGGGTTTGAAGTTCACGATTGACTTCGGATTCGGAATGTTGAACGCCCTACATCTCGGCGATGTGATCAACGATCTCATCTATCAGGTTCGCCCATATGAGATGAACAAAGGTGAGACTGATCGTGTGTTTCAGGAAATGGTCGGCAGCCTTTGCCTGGATCTGCGGAACCGCAAAGCGTTTGAGATCGAACACAGCGCACCGCAATGGCTGAAGCCCAAGGTCAAGAACAATAAGATCCTTCGCAACACCCTAAACGTGTTCGGCAAATGGCATGAACATATGTGGGGGAAGGACTATCTCGATGCCCTGCACCATGCGCGAGAGAAGATAAATTCTATTGAAGTCGACCGCACCCGCGTGAAGCCGATGGTGAAGATCACCGGCGAGTTCTGGGCGCAAACCACCGAAGGCGACGGCAACTTCCACATGTTTGAGTTTCTGGAGCGGGAAGGCGCACAGGTGCTGGTCGAGCCCATCGCAACCTGGGTTGCTTACCTCATGTATCAGGCCAAAGCGCATGCCAAGGCCAAGTGGCCGGTGAATCGTCCCCACCGCAATCCGGAGTGGTACGAGTTCAAGAAACAGTTTGCCAACTACATCGGTTTACGCAAGAAGCTGTGGGGTATTGGCGCAGGCCAGCGGATGTGGAATTTCTTCTATCACCGCACGGCCGACGAACTCGGAGGGATCACGCACCGTCTCGCCCCGCAGGATGAACTCGCGCGAGTGGCGCATCCGTTCTATAACCAGTTCGCACGTGGCGGCGAGGGACACCTCGAAGTCGGCAAGAACGTCTACTACACGATCCACAAGCTCTGCCACATGGTGCTGGCGCTCAAGCCGTTCGGTTGCATGCCGTCGTCGCAGTCTGACGGAGTGCAATCGGCG
>Ga0157378_10000948_pt1 | contig 26647 bp, 21 predicted proteins | sample M65metaG_FD_115309 | JGI IMG/M metagenome (GOLD analysis project Ga0157378, IMG submission 115309) | Miscanthus rhizosphere microbial communities from Kellogg Biological Station, Michigan, USA - M6-5 metaG | ecosystem: Host-associated > Plants > Roots > Rhizosphere > Soil | place: USA: Michigan... | reverse complement strand
TACGTGCGCCCACCAGGCGATTCCGTTCACTTCCTGCGTCCGGTGCGCCGCGGCGATGGAGAGGAAGCCGTTGAAGAACTGCATGGCGAACCAGATCGCCAGCAGGAACACGGCCCTGATCTCGACCATGGCCCAGTAAACGATCAGCGGCAGCAGGGTTACGACCCGCGCCCGCGGCCTCAAGACCAGAAACGCGCCAAGAATTCCGGCGATGGACCCGGAAGCACCGATCGAGGGAACGGTCGACGCCGGGAAGAGCATGGTGTGCGTGAGGCTGCCGATCACGCCGCAGAGGATGAAGAAGATGACGTAGCGGACGCGCCCCAGCACATCTTCGACAGCGCCGCCGAAGACCCAGAGATAAATCATGTTGCCCATGAGGTGCACGAATCCGCCGTGCAGAAAGAGCGACGTGATCAGCGTGACCGCCACCTCGAACATCGAGTAGCCATACGCCGCCGGATGGACCAGCCGCGCCGGAATGAAGCCGAAGGCGTTGATGAGCATCTCGGTCCGCTGCCCGAGAAAAAGCTGCGTGAGGAAAACGGTCGCATTGGCGATGACCAGAGCCCGCGTAACGATCGGCTTCCTTCGAAGCGAGACGGTGTGGCGGAGGGGGATCATGGTTTATGGAGCACAGACAGGAGTGTCTGTGCCACATCGGTCCCGGTTATGTGGCACAGACACTCTTGTCTGTGCTCTGTGGCTAGTTACCAAGTCCCTTCCCAATCTCGCGTACGACTTCCACCATCTGTTCCTTCGTCAATTCAGGAAAGATCGGAATGGCCAGCGTCGTCGCCGCGGCGACGTCGGAATGCGGGAACGGATCGCCGGCCGAGGGGATGTCGGTGAAGCACTCCTGCTGCGGAAGTGTGAGCGGGTAGTAGACCTCGCAACCGATGTTGACGCTCTTGAGATGGTTCATGACGCGATCGCGCGTCGCGCCATCCGTGAACCGGACGATGTACTGGTTGTAGATGTGCCGCCGTCCCGCCAGCTCGCGCGGCAGGACGATACGATCGCCGAGGTTGGCGTCCGCGAAGAGTTCCGCGTAGGTCGCCGCATTCTTTCTCCGCCCCTCGGACCACCCATCGAGATACGGCAGCTTGATGTGGAGGATGGCCGCCTGCAGTGCGTCGATGCGGAAGTTGCCGCCGACGTAGCGGTGGTAGTACTTCGGCCGCATGCCGTGGACGCGGAAGTCGATCAGCTTTTCGTAGGTCGCATCGTCCTCGCAGGTCACGGCGCCGGCATCGCCAAACGCGCCGAGGTTCTTGGAAGGGAAGAAGGAAAACGCCGCCATCGTGCCGAGCACGCCCGCGCGGCGGCCGTTGTACTCCGCGCCCACCGCCTGCGCCGCGTCTTCAACGACGGCAAGGTTGTGCTTCGCGGCGATGCGGTTGATCTCATCCATCGCCGCGCACTGGCCGTAGAGGTGCACCGGCATGATCGCCTTCGTATTCGAAGTGATGCGCGCCTCGATCTGCCTGGGGTCGATGTTGTAGTCATCCAGATCGATGTCGACGAAGACCGGCGTCGCGCCGAGGCGGTCGACGACGCCGGCGGTGGCGAAGAACGAATAGGCGGGAACGATGACCTCGTCGCCCGCTCCAACGCCGAGCACCATGAGCGCGATGAGCAGCGCATCGGTCCCCGAGGAAACGCCGACGGAGTGTTTGCTCTGGCAATACGTCGCGAAGTCGCGCTCGAAAGCATCGACGCGCGGCCCGAGGATGAAGTACTGCGAGTCATAAATCTCGCTGGTAACGCGAAGCGCTTCCTCGCGAATGGTGGCGTACTGCAGTTTCAGATCGAGCAGCGGAATGGGCATGGCCGCGGAGTTTATCCCAACGCTTTCGCGCCGCGGCTCGTATCAACGCCGCCAAACGCACACGACTGCGGCTGCTTGACGCGGCTGCGCGTGTGCGTTTTTCGTGTCTATTTATCACATCGCATTGTGATGCTGTGATCGCATAAATTTCTAGACACTCTTTTTCGTGCCTTCGTACCAGAGCGCAACAAACGAAGGAGAAACCCGAATGAACGTCAAACGCATCATCGCCACCATCGCCGCAGCACTTCTACCGCTCGCCGCCAGCGCCACCACGCTGGTCATCCCCGCTTCCGGCACCGGCCCGGGATCGAATGACAGCCACTGGCAGACCGAGCTCACCCTTCACAACACCAGCGTCAACACCATCACCGCCACGCTCACCTTTCACGACAACTTCGGCGCCGCCGGAACGACTACGGTCGACGTGGCGCCGCGCGCGACGGTCACGCTCGCCGACGTTGTCGCCAATCGCTTCGGCCGCTCCACCGCCACCGGCGCGATCGAAGTCACCTTCGACAGCGCCTTTGCCCAGAAGCTGACCGTCAGCTCGCGCACGTTCAACAAGTCGGCGAACGGCGAGTTCGGACAGGACATCCCCGCCGTCGATCTCGCCGGTGTGCCCGACACCGGCAGCATCATCGTGCTCAGCGGTCCGTCGTCGGCAACGCAGGCGCACTTCAACTTCGGCGTCTATGCGACCAGTGCTGCGACCGTGCAGTGGGAGCTCATTCGCGCCGACGGTTCGGTCGCGGCGACGAAGGAAGTTCCCTACATTGCAGGCGAGCAGATTCAGTATGGCAACGGCATCGCGACGTTCTTCGCGAACACGCCGGCAGACAACGACACGATCCACGCCATCGTGACCAGTGGCCGCGCCTTCGCCTACGGCAGCATCGTCAACGAAGGCTCGGGGGATCCGACGTACGTTCCGGGCGTGCTGGCGCGCGCCGATCTGCGCATCAATTTCGCCGGCGTCGACTTCGGCGACAGCGGCAAGATCAGCGTGCCTGATGCGAATCACGACGGCGTTCTCGATCGCACCATCGACGTCCAGACCGGCACCTGGCCCATCGCCTTCCGCGTCGTGGTCAACTCCACGACCCCGGCAAAGTTCGAGCTCCTCAACGCCCCGCCCGAGCTGCGCTTCTTCGACACCCGCGGCGGCATCGCCTGGTCGCCGAGCGCCAACTCCGCCGGCACCACGCTGAACCTGAAGATCCGCGTCACCGCCGACGGCGCGACCGACATCATCACAATCCCAGTGAACATCCGGTGAGACAGGGATTGTGAAGCAGTAATGAGGGACGAGGGGGCAACCCTCGTCCCTTTTTGTTTGCCTACTGAAACGTGATCTTGGCGAACCTTCGCTTCCCCACTTTCAGCACATACGACTTGCCGCTGGTCGAATCGAGCGTGGCACGCGGGTCGCTCACTTTCGCATCGTCGACGAGCACGCCACCCTGCGCGATCACGCGCTGCGCGTCCTTGTTCGACTCCGACAAGCCCGCTGCGACGATGATCTTCGAGAGCAGTTGCGGTTCGGGAGCGGACGGCAGCGTCACCTCTTCGATCTCGGCCGGCGCCTGGCGGTCGCTGAAGACGCGGCGGAACTCCTGTTCGGCGGCGTCGGCGGCATCGGCGTTGTGGAAGTCGCGGATGATCGACTTGGCGAGCTCGCGCTTGGCGTCCATCGGATGGGATTCGGCCTTTTTCGCGGCGATCTCGGATGGCGTCAGGTCGGTGCAGAGCGTGTAGTACTTCCACATCAGCTCATCGGAGATCGACATCACCTTGCCGAACATCGAGCCGGGATCTTCGTTGATGCCGATGTAGTTGCCGAGGGACTTCGACATTTTTTCGACGCCATCGAGACCCTCGATCAGCGGCGTGGTGATGACCACCTGCGGCTCCTGGCCGTACTCGCGCATCAGGTCGCGGCCGACGAGGAGATTGAAGAGCTGGTCGGTGCCGCCCATCTCCACGTCGGCTTTCAACGCGACGGAGTCGTAGCCCTGCGCCAGCGGGTAGAGCAGCTCGTGGATGGCGATGGGCTGATGGTTATCGAAACGTTTGCGGAAATCGTCGCGCTCGAGGATCCGCGCCAGCGTGTATTTCGCCGCCAGCCGGATCATCCCCTCGGCGCCGAGCGCGCCGAGCCATTCGGAGTTGAAGCGGATCTCGGTCGTCTTCGGATCGAGAATCTTGAAAATCTGCTGCTTGTAGGTCTCGGCGTTCTGCGCGATCTCCTCGCGCGAAAGCGCTGGGCGCGTGGCCTTCTTGCCGGTGGGGTCGCCGATCAAGCCGGTGAAATCGCCGATCAGGAAGATGACGCGATGACCGAGCTGCTGGAAGTGCTTCATCTTCCGGATCACGACAGTGTGCCCGAGGTGAATGTCGGGCGCGGTCGGATCGAAACCGACCTTCACCGTCAGCGGCTTGCCGCGGGCGAGCTTGTTCTTCAGATCATTGCGTTCGATGAAATCGACCGTCCCCTTGCCGAGGAAGTCGAGCTGTTCGTCGAGAGTCATGGGGCGCATTGTAATTGGGGCCAATGCTAGACTTCGCCCTTTCCAAGAGAGCCTGCTCCCCATGCGGAAAACCGTTCCGTTTCTCCTGATCCTTCTGTCTCTTCCGCTTGCGGCGCAAACGCCGTATCTGGTCAAAGACATCAACCCCTTCTCCGCGACCAGCCCCGGTTCGTCGACTCCGTACGGTTTCATCCGCTTCGGCCCGCGCGTTTACTTCGCGGCCCGGGACAACCATTTCGAAGGCGTTTCGCCCGGCACCGAGTTGTGGGCGACCGGCACCGCCGCGGGCACGACGCCGATCAAGGACGTCAACGCCGGACTGGATTCCTCCAACCCGTCGCGGTTCGTCGTCGTCAACGGCAAGCTGCTCTTCAATGCCCAGACCAGTTCCTTCGTTCCCGGCGGTGATTTGTGGGCCACGGACGGTTCGAACACAGGAACCACCCTGATCGCGAACTTCGAAGGGCGGGCATCGTGGACGCCGGGCGAAAGGATCGCCTATCACGACAAGATGCTCTTCACTGCCGGCGACGACCCACACGGACGGGAGTTGTGGATCACCGACGGGACGCTTGGCGGAACGCGGTTACTCAAGGACGTCGTGCCGGGCGTCGAAGGGTCGGACCCGAGGGCGTTCGTCGTCTTCAACGATTTCGTCTACTTCGGCACCGCCGGCGGCGGCTTCTGGAAAAGCGATGGCACCGAAGCGGGCACGGTCAGCGTGAATCCGTCGATCGTCGTATCCGAGGCTGTCGTCGCTGGTTCCCGCATGTTTCTGGCGGCGAACAGCTTTCAAACCGGAATCGAGCCGTGGGTGAGCGACGGAACGGCGGCGGGGACGCACGTGATCGCCGAAACCGCGCCGGGAGTGGAGGGCTCCATCTCCGGTCTGACCGTCTTCGGCGACCGGATTCTCTTCACCGCTGTGGATGCCGAGCATGGCGCAGAGCTGTGGATCACCGACGGGACGGCTGCCGGAACGCACATCGTCCGCGACATCAATCCGGGGCCGGCCGGAGGCGTGAACGCTTCCTCATCGATCGCAGTGGCGGGCAACGTGGCGTACTTCTCGGCGACGACCGCTTCGGAAGGGCAGGAGATCTGGAAGACGGATGGCACCGAGGGCGGCACGGCGATCGTGCGCGACATCCTGCCGGGAAGTGAAGGAAGCGCGCCGGCCGGAATGGTTGCCATGGGGACGCAGGTGTTTTTCGTCGCCTCGAACGGAACGGACCGCACGCTTTGGGTCACGGACGGAACCAATGCCGGAACGAAACAGGTGAAGACCACGCAGCGGCTCGCCGTCGGCACATCCAGCCTCGGCGGTCCCGTTCTGACCGCGATCGACGGCGTCCTCTACTTCGCCGGTGCGAATTCGCAGAATGGCTACGAGCCCTGGAAGAGCGACGGCTCGGACGCCGGAACGTCGATGCTCCTCAACATCGCCATCGATTCGGAGCCGTCGTCCGACCCGCGCAATCTCACCGCGATCGGCAATTCGCTTTTCTTCAGCGCGTGGGACGGCACCGGGCCGGTCACCAACGATGGCTTTGCGCTGGTCCGGTCGCTCTGGCGCACCGATGGCACGTCCGGGGGAACGATCAAGCTCACCGATTCGCCATCCTCGGTCAAATACACGCCGGCAGGCAATTCGCTTTTCTTCTCGAAAAACAACGGGATGTGGATGAGCGATGGCACACCGGAAGGAACCATCGCCGCGACGGCGTTCGCGAAGCGCTTTCCTGTCAACTTCAATTTCTTCATCAATTTCGTATCGGGCGACAAGATCTTCGCCCTCGTCAGCAACAGCTTTAATGCCCCGCTAACGTGGGCAACCACCACGGCGCCCGACGCGCCCGCGGTATCGCTCGGCATCCGGGGAGACAGCTTTTCCGATGTCGCCGGCCGCGTGCTCTTTTTCAGCGGCACCGGCCTCTGGACCAGCGACGCAACTCTGGCCGGAACATACGCCGTGGTTCCCGATCTCGGTCAGCCGGTGAACATTGGCCAGGCGGTCATGGGCGGCCGGCTCTATTTCATCAAGCAAACCGCCGATGGCTCGTCGTTGTGGCGGAGCGACGGCACGTTCGAGGGCACAACCGAAGTCAAACCGTTCACCACCACGATCGGCACGCTCACCGCCGCGGGACGGAATCTCTTCTTCATCGCAGGAACGCAACTCTGGGTCACCGATGGCACCCCGTCCGGCACCCACGCGCTCCCGGCGACGCCGATTGGGAGCATGGCCGCGGCCGGCGACCGGGTGATCTTCGCCGCGAGCGAGTTCATTACCGGTCAGGAGCCGTGGGTGAGCGATGGCACGGCGGCGGGCACTCATCTTCTGCTCGATGTTCGAACCGGCGAACCAAACTCGGGCCCTACGGAACTGACCAGCATCGCCGGTCTGGTTTACTTCGCCGCATTCGACGCCCTGCACGGCAACGAACCGTGGGTAACCGACGGCACGGCGGCCGGCACCAGACTCGTTGCGGACGTCGAGACCGCAGCTTCGGCCGGCAACTTTCTGAATCCCGGCAGCAGCAGTCCGAAGCAGTTCGTCAGGGCAGGCGAACGGGTCTACTTCGCCGCCGCAACCCTGGCCACCGGAAACGAGCTGTGGGCGGTGCCGCTCCCCTCAACTCCTCGGCTATCGATCAACGACCTTCGCGTCGCCGAGGGCGATACGGGAACGAGGGCCGCGCACTTCACGGTGACGATGTCGCCGCCGTCCGCGCAGACGGTCACGGTCGACTACGCGACATCCGACGACTCGGCCACTAGCGGCAGCGACTACGACTCCGCATCGGGCACATTGACGTTCGCGGCCGGCGAGACATCGAAGAGCTTCGATGTGACCGTGCGCGGGGACGTGGAGTCGGAGAACAACGAGGTCTTCTTCATCACGCTGCGCAATCCCGCCGGCGCGACGCTCGAGAAAACATCGGGGTTCGCGGTCATCGACGATGACGATCAGATCGCCGACCTGTCGCTCGCACTCGATTTCTCGCAAACGACGAGCTTTTTCGGCGTCGTGACCAACGCCACGAATAACGGCCCGCGCACGGCTACGAACATGCGGGTTTTCAAAACTTCTACTCCAGGCGATTTCCTGCCGTCCGGCTGCTGTTCGCCAACGACCACGATTGCGTCCGCGCTTGTGCCCGGCGCCACTGTGCCACGCGTCGACACGTACTCCGCGCGCACGCAGCAGGTGTACCGCACCGCCTCGATCACAGCGCGGCAGCGGGATCCTCAACCTTCCAACAACAGGCTGGGATGGACCACAAACCCGAACGTCACCATGGACGCGCTCTTTCTCAACCCGGATTCGCAGGCGAACGTCTGGTTCTACAACGTCGGCGGTCTGGCCGGCGTCCAGGTGGGTGTGGAGTCGTCCAATCCCGCGGTCCTTACGGTGCCGTCCAAGGTGATCATGCCTGCGTCGAATGTGGTGAGCTTCGTCGCGCGCGGAGTGAGCTCCGGCGTCAGCACGATCCGCATCTTCACGACGATGGAGACAGTGGCCACTCTCCGCGTCGATGTGGTACCGGCCGGGACCACGCCGCGCTGGCCCGGCGCCATCTCCGAGATTCCCGCTCAGTGGGCCTCGTCCTTCGACAAGCCGGCAACGTTCGCGATCTCCCCCATGGGAACCGCGCCGTACACGGGAGAACAGGCCACAGGAATCGTGACGCTCACCTCGGGAGGACGCGAAGTCGGACGGGTGACGCTTGCAGCCAAAACGACGGAGGCGCCGACGCTGATCTACTACCCCGAGTCCGTCGGCGTGAATCCGGTGGTCATCACCTATGCGGGCGACGCGAATTTCCTACCCATTACGATGAACATCAATATCGACGTCTCCCTCGGTTCCGTGACCATGCTCGCCGGCGCGGCGCGAACGGGCACGACGGCGTCGATTCACGTCCGCGTTGCCGGTTCTCCGTCCGCCGCGCCAACGGGGACGATCATCCTAAGCGAGGGTGGCAAGCCGATTGGAGCGCCGGCATCCCTTGCCTCGACGTCATCCGGCATTGCCGAGGCGGACATCAAACTGTCCAACGTCGCCGCAGGTCCGCATACCTTCACGCTCGCCTATTCGGGAGACACGCACTACGCGGCGGGCAGTCAATCGGTGCGGATGGTCGAAGCGCATGAGCGCGCGGTGCGCCATTAGGAATTTGACAGGCGTCCATCCCGTCTCTACACTCCGCAAACTCAAATGAACACCAACTTCGCTCACCAGCAGCACCACCGCCATCATCACCAGATGATGTGAGGGGTGCCGCACGCGCCCCGATCGGACAAGGGGGCGCAGCGAAGACAACACAGCCGACTGACCTGAACCTCTTCTCCGATGCGGGGAAGAGGTTTTTGACTTTATGGCCACAAACACGAGATATCCGACAGGCGTTCACCCGTTGCTGATCGGGGAGACCGCGCGGCGGCGGCGCATCGAAGCGCGCTTCGTCGAAACGTTCGCCGGCGCCGGCTTCAACGAAGTCGTCCTGCCGATCATCGATTATGTCGAACCGTACGCATCGCTCACCGGCGGCACGGCGTCGAAGCAGAGCTACCGATTTGTCGACCGCGAAGGCGATTTGGTGGCCATCCGCGCAGACTTCACCCCGATGCTCGCCCGCGCCCTGGCGCCGTCGATCGCGGAGGAGACGTTGCCGCTCCGGCTCTTCTACCGCGGTGACGTCATCCGCGTCGAAGCGTCGCGACTCGGCGCGAACCGGGAGCTTTTCCAGATCGGCGCGGAGATCATCGGAGACGATTCGATCGACGCGGATGTGACGATGCTCCGGCTGGCCTCCGAGCTCGCCAGCGAGCCGTCCATCGTCTACAACGACGTCTCCATCGCCGCGGCACTGATCGCGCAATCGCCCGCAGTCCGCGAGGCGCTTTCGGCCAAGCGCATGACCTCGGGCGTCCCAGCAGCACTGCAGACGATCGTGGCGAAACTGATCTCGGGAGAGGCGACGCTCGACGACGTGGCACCGTTCGCGCCCGAGGCCGCGGCGCGGCTGAGCGCGATCGGCGATGCGCTGGCGAACGACGAGACGTTCGCCCTGCATCTCGACGACATCGAAGACATCGGCTACTACACCGGCCTTCGCTTCCGCGTGTACGCCGGCCCGTCGCGCGCGAAGGTGGCGCAGGGCGGCCGCTACGACAACCTCTACGAGCGCTTCGGCCAGCGCGCCGCGGCCATCGGCTTCACATTCACCATCGACGATCTGGATTGACCATGCGCATAGCGATTCCCAAAGGACGATTGCAGGACAAAGCGCTCGGCGTCTTCGCCGGCGCCGGTTACGACGTGCCGGACGACGCCGATCTGAAAACGCGCAAGCTGGTCTTCGACCGCGGCGGCATCGAGTGGATTTTCGTCAAAGACTGCGACGTGCCGGTCTACGTCGAGCACGGCGCCGCCGACGCCGGCATCGCCGGTCTCGATCAGATCCTCGAGCACGAGTGCACGGCCTACCAGCCGGTGGAGCTCCCGTTCGGCCACTGCAAGATGATGCTGATCGCCGCGCCCGGCGCACCGCCGCTGACGAAGGTGGCCACGAAGTACCCGCGCATCACCCGCCAGTTCCTCGACAGCCGCCGCGTCCGCGCCGAGATCGTCCCCCTCGGCGGCTCCGTGGAGCTGGCGGCAGTGCTCAAGCTGACCTCGCACGTCGTCGACCTCGTCGAGACCGGCGAGACGGTGCGCGTGCACAAGCTGGAACTGCAGGATGTGATCGCCGAGATCTCGCCGCGCCTGATCGTCGGCAAGAACTTCTATCGCACCGAGCCAAAGCAGGTGCGGGAGTTGATCGCGCGGGTGGAGGAAGCGGTGAATGTTGCGAAGTGACTATGACGACGCCCTACGCGCGCTCGAATCGCGCCGCGGCGCGTCGAATGAGAACGCCATGCGCGTGGCTGAGGAGATGATCGCCGGCGTTCGCGCACGCGGAGACGCGTTCGTGCGCGAACAGATCGTGCGATTCAATGGCGTGACGCTCGACGAGATTCTCGTCAAACCGCGCGAGGTCACCATCGATCCAGCCATGCGCGACTCCATCGAAACCGCCATCGAACGGATCGAGGCATTTCATCGTCCGCAACTTCCGGAGTCGTATCGCTGGAAAGGGATGGAGCATCGCATCCGCCCGCTGCGGCGCGTGGGCATCTACGCTCCGGGCGGACGGGCGGTCTATCTCTCGACATTGATCATGTGCGCGGTTCCGGCGCGCATCGCCGGCGTGCGCGAGCTGGTGGTCATCACCACGCCCGCGGCGGCGGCCCGCGACGAGCTGCACTACGCCTGCACGCGGCTCGGCATCAAAGAGATCTACCGCTGCGGCGGCGCGGCCGGAATCGCCGCGGCGGCGCTGGGAACGGAATCGCTGGAGCGGGTCGACAAGATCGTCGGTCCCGGCAATCAATACGTGACCGCGGCGAAGGCGAGGCTCGTCGGCACGGTCGGCATCGACATGACTGCCGGTCCGACGGAGCTGGTGGTGATCGCCGACGAGTCGTCGGACGTGACGCTGGTACAAGCGGATCTCGATGCCCAGGCCGAGCACGGCGAGGACTCCGCGGTCATCTGCATCGCCATCGGTAAGGCGCTCGACGTGCGCGCCACGCTGAGTCTGAGCGTCGCATCCGTCGATGAAGCGATCGCACTTGCCGACCGTATCGCGCCGGAGCATGTTTCGATTCATGCACGCGGAGCCGCGGCGATCGCGGAGAGGCTGGAGAACTGCGGCGCGATTTTCTGCGGGCCGTTTTCGCCAGTGGCCGCGGGCGATTACGTGGCTGGACCGAATCACGTGCTGCCGACCGGCGGCAGCGCGCGCTTTTTCTCGCCGCTCGGCGTGTACGACTTCGTGAAGCGCTCGAACGTGATCACGTTGAGTGAAAGCGAGCTGGCGTCGATCGCCGAGGCGGGGGAGAGGATCGCGGAATTTGAAGGACTGCCGAAACACGCCGCATCGATCGCGGCACGGAGGAACCATGTCGCGTGATGTCGTTGCGGCCATGACCGCGTACACGCTGGAGTTGCGCGAGGCCCAGATCAAGCTCAATCAGAACGAAGGTCCGACCGACTTCCCGCGCGCGCTCAAGGAAGAGGTGCTGGCCCGCGCGCTGGAGCGCGACTGGAACATCTATCCCGATTTCGAATCGATGCATCTTCGTGGCGCGCTGGCGAAGGCGTATGGCTACGAGACCGACAACATCCTGGTCGGCAACGGTTCGAACGAACTGCTGGCCGCGGCGGTACCGACGTTCGTCGGGCCGGGAACGCCGGTGGTCTTCCCGAAGCCATCGTTCGCGCTCTACGAAAAGCTCATCGCCGTCGCCGGCGGGATCGCGCTGCCGATCGCCGTCGATCCGACAAGCGGGCTTCTTCCCCTCGACGAGATGCTGCGCGCCATCGAGCGCTGCGACAACGCCATCGTCATCGTCTGCTCGCCGAACAATCCCACGGGTGGCGTGCTGCCGAACGGCGGCATCGATGCCCTTCTTGCCACCTGCGCCACGGTGCTGTTCGATCGCGCGTACGGCGATTTCGCTGAAGACACGATGCCGCTGTTGAACGATCGCCTGGTCACCTTCTCGACGTTTTCGAAGGCCTGGGGACTGGCCGGACTCCGCGTCGGCTGGCTGGCTTCGACCGCTTCCACCTGCCGCGAGATCCGCAAGGTGAAGCTGCCGTACTCGCTCAACATCATCAGCGAGGCCATCGCCGCTACGGCGCTCGAACACCGCGAAATCCGCGATCGCAACGTGGCGAATACCATCGCCGAGCGGGCGCGGATGTTCGCGGCCATGCAGCGAATCGAAGGTGTGACCCCGTTCCCGTCGCGCTCGAATTTCATCGCTTTCACCACCGCGCGCAATGCCAAGGATCTCTTCAACGACGTCCATGCGCGCGGCATCCTGATCCGCGACATCGGCGCGGCCGTTCCGAATGCGCTGCGCGTTTCGGTCGGGACACCGCAACAGAACGACGCATTCCTGGAGGCACTCTCGTCATGCGCGTAGCCACCATCAACCGCACCACTAAGGAAACGAACGTGGCCGTGACGGTCAATCTCGACGGCGACGGCACGCATTCGCGCATCGAAACGCCGGTCGGGTTTCTCTCGCACATGCTCGACGTGATCGCTCGCCACGGCCGCGTCGATCTTGATGTCGTTTCCACCGGCGACACGCACATCGACTACCACCACACGGTCGAAGACACGGCCCTCGTCCTCGGCGAAGCCTTCGCCCAGGCCCTCGGCGACAAGCGCGGCATCCGCCGCTTCGGTCACGCGTACGTGCCACTCGACGAGGCGCTGGCGCGCGTGGTCGTCGACTTCGCCGGCCGGCCGTTTCTCGTTTTCGAAGTTCCGATCGACCGCGAGATGCTGCTCATCCACAAGGATTTTCCGTTCGCGCTGGTGGAGGAGTTTTTCAAGTCGTTCGCCAACAAATGCAACTGCAACATCCACGTCGATCTCATTCGCGGCCGGAATGGACACCATGCCGCCGAGTCGATTTTCAAGGCGTTCGCAATTGCGTTGCGCGAAGCAAAGGCAGTAGTTGGGACGGAGATTCCGTCGACGAAGGGTGTGATTTGAGTTTCTCGCGAAGACTCAAAGCACAGACAGGAGTGTCTGTGCCACATCGATCTCCTGCTAATGCTTGCGCGAGGCAATGTGGCACAGACACTCTTGTCTGTGCTCAGTGTTCCGCCGCGTGTGGATCATGAAGACCACGCTCATCGACTCATCTGTGGCCAATGTTGCCAACATCGCGCGCGCGTTGCGTGTCGCCGGCGCTGAATTGGAAGTGACGCGCAATCCGAAATCCATCGCCAGCGCAAAAAAACTCGTCCTCCCCGGCGTCGGCTCCTTCATCGCGGCGATGCGCTGGCTGACGGAGAACGGCATCGACACAGCCATACACAACGCCGTGAGCAATGGCGCATCGCTCCTCGGTATCTGCGTCGGACACCAGCTCCTCTTCGATTCTTCGAACGAGATGGGCGCCACGTCCGGCCTCGGACTGATACGCGGCGAGGTGCGGCAGTTCGACGGCATCCTCCCCGTTCCGCAAATCGGCTGGAATCGCGTTGCCGCGCGCGGGCCGTTGTTCGATGGTGTCGAGAACGGCGTCTTCTACTTCGTCAACTCGTACGCGGCAATGAACGCGCCTGACGAGATCGCGCGCGCGGACTACGGCGGCCCATTCACCGCCGCCGTGCAACGCGAGCGCGTCTTCGGCGTGCAGTTTCATCCCGAGAAATCGTCGGCGGCCGGGCTGCGCGTGCTGAGGAACTACATCGCATGGACGTGATCCCGTCGCTCGATCTTCTCGACGGGCAAGTCGTCCGTCTGCTGCATGGCGATTTCGCGCGCGTGACGGCCTACGGCGATCCGGAAGCCGTTCTCGACTCGCTCGACGTCCCGCGTGGCTCGCGCCTGCACATCGTCGATCTCGAAGCATCGCGCAGCGGCAAGCCGGTGGAGACGGAAATCGTTCCGCGCCTTGCGTCGCGCGGATTGCGCATTCAGGCCGGCGGCGGAATCCGATCGCTTGCCGATGCCCGGATGTGGATCGAGGCTGGCGCGGAGAAGGTAGTCATCGGAACGGTCGCCGCCGACGCGCCGGAGGTCTTGCGATCGATCGTCAACGACCTCGGCACGGATCGCGTCATCGCCGCGATCGACGTGCGTGACGGCATCGTTCGCGTGGCCGGATGGGAGCGCGACGCCACGGCGTCGCTGGCCGAGGTGCTGGCGCGGGTCGAAGAGCTCGGAATCGGCGAAGTACTCATCACCGACATCAGCAAAGACGGCGCGATGCGCGGGCCGTCGTTCGCGCTTTATCGTTCGCTGAAAACGAAGATGCGCATCATCGCCTCGGGCGGCGTCTCGACGATCAGCGATGTTGTCTCACTCAGCCGGATCGGCAGCGTCGGCGCGTGTGTCATCGGCCGCGCGTTGCTCGACGGACGGATTCGCCTGGCCGAGGCGCGGGCGCGCGTGGCCACACCAAACGCCATTCCCGAGCGAATCATCCCCTGCCTCGATGTGCGCGATGGGCGCGTGGTCAAGGGTGTCAACTTCGTCGACATCCGCGATGCCGGCGATCCGGTCGAATGCGCGATTCGCTATGAGGCCGAGGGGGGCGACGAGCTGGTCATCCTCGACATCTCCGCTACCGACGCCAACCGTTCGGCGGCGCTGGACGTCGTGCATCGCGTCTCGGAATCGCTCTTCATCCCGCTCACGGTCGGTGGCGGCGTGCGGACGATCGAAGACTTTCGCGCGCTGCTTCGAGCCGGTGCGGACCGCGTGGCCATCAACACCGCCGCTATCCGCGATCCGCAGCTCATCGCCGATTGCGCGCGCGAGTTCGGCGTGCAGGCGGTGGTGCTGTCGTGCGACGCCAAACGTATGGGCGATCATTTCGAAGCGATGGTTCGTGGCGGCAAAGAATCGTCCGGAATCGATGCCGTCGAATGGTGCCGCCGTGCCGAGGAGCTGGGAGCGGGAGAAATCCTGCTCACTTCGGTCGATCGCGACGGCACCAACAGTGGCTACGACATCGAGCTGCTGCGCGCCGTTACCAGCATCGTGAAAATCGGCGTGATCGCTTCGGGCGGCGCAGGCAACGTCGAACACTTCCGCGACGCCATCGAAGCCGGCGGCGCCCGCGCAGTACTCGCCGCATCGCTCTTTCACGACCGCCGCCTGTCGATCGGCGATGTAAAACGTTTTCTTGCAAGTGAAGGGATACCGGTGCGATGAAACTCACTCCTGCAATCATCCAGGATGCGCGAACGGGCGAGGTGCTGACGCTCGCCTACATGAACGACGAGTCGCTGCAGAAAACGCGAGACACCGGCGAAACCTGGCTCTGGAGCCGTTCGCGCAATGAGCTGTGGCACAAAGGCGCGACCTCGGGGAACACACAGCGCGTCGTCGCCATCAGTGAGGACTGCGACCAGGACGCCCTCGTCGTCAGCGTCATCCCGAACGGGCCTGCCTGCCACACCGGCGCGCGATCTTGTTTCACCGGCGTGCCGCCGCGCTCGCTCGACCGGCTGATGGGCGTCCTGCGCGACCGCCGCGAGAAACGCCCCGAAGGTTCATACACGGCGAAGTTGTTCAACGGCGGACGTGGGCGCATCACCAAAAAGATCGGCGAGGAAGCGACCGAAGTCGTCATCGCCGCGCTGAGCGAAACGCGCGAGCGCCTCGTCAGTGAGATCGCCGATCTGGTGTTTCACGTCAGCGTGTTGATGACGAACGAAGGGATCGAATGGGCGGAAGTGGAGGGGGAGTTGGAGTCGCGCGCGAAGTAATTACTCCTCGTCCGGACCCCAGATCGATGCCAGATCGATCTCCGCTTCCGGAAACGGTTCCGCGCGAACCACGTCGTTGCCGCTGTGAGTGTGAACCAGACTCCAGCGCTCGCCTTCGAATGTGAACACCTCGAAAAGCCTTGCGATCGGATCGACGATCCACATCCAGCGCACATCGTGCTCGGCGTAAATGCGCATCTTTTTTCCGCGATCGATTCGTGCGGTCGCGGGCGAGAGGACTTCGCAAACCCAATCTGGGGGAATGACAAAGCGATGATCTCGCGGAATGCGAGGCATCCGTTCGCGACGCCAACCGGCCAGGTCGGGAACAAGTACCTGTTCATCGAGATGAAGTTCCGGCTCATCGATGATCCACCACCCACCCGGTCCACCGCGCCCGAGACGATACGGGAGGCCGATCAACATGCCGAGGACAGACGACGTGTCGGCATGCGGACCCGCCGGGCGCGGTGACGTGTACAAATCACCGTCGATCAACTCGGCGACGAGGTTCTCCGGCACCTTGAGCAGGTCCTCGTAGGTCGCACGCGGATGCAGCAGCGCCGTCATCGCCCGAATTGTACGCGCGGTGCGATTCCGCTAAGGTTCTCGCCCATGCTGCAACGACGATTCGCCGCACTCCTGCTCACTCTCTTCGCCGCCACTGCCCACGGCGCGCCACGGGGCGTGGACATCCTCATCACGCACGGCACCGTCATCACGATGGCCGGACCGAACATTGAGGATGGTGCCGTCGCCATCAACAAAGGGCGCATCGTCGCGGTCGGCAAGTCGGCGGACATCGTCAACCGATTTATTGGACGCGAGATCATCGTCGCGCGCGGCATGGCCATCCTGCCCGGCTTCGTCAACGCGCACACGCATGTGCCGATGACGCTCTTCCGCGGCATTGCCGACGACCGCGATCTGATGGACTGGCTGCAGCACTTCATTTTTCCTGCCGAGGCCAAGAACGTCGATCGCGACTTCGTGCGCTGGGGGACGCGGCTCGCGGCCGCCGAGATGATCGCCTCGGGGACGACCACGTTCACCGACATGTACTACTTCGAGAGCGATATTGCCGCCGAGGCGAAGAAGGCCGGGCTGCGGGGCGTGGTGGGCGAGACCATGATCGATTTCCCGGCGCCCGACAACAAAACGTGGGACGCCGCCGTCGCCTACGTGCGCGACTTCGTCAAGCGCTGGCACGGCGACCGGCTCATCACGCCGGCGCTCGCGCCGCATGCGCCGTACACCGTCTCGCGCGCGCACCTCGAGCAGGTCCGCGCGCTAGCGACAGAACTTCACGCGCCGATCCTCATTCATGTTGCCGAGACGAAGAACGAAGGCGCGCAGATCAAGGACAACACTGCCGGACTCTCCCCCACCGCGTATCTCGACTCGATCGGCTTCCTCGGGCACGACGTCGTGGCCGCGCACGGCATCTGGCTGACCGCGGATGACATCAAGACACTCGCCGCCAAACGAGTCGGTGTCGCGCATTGTCCGGAAAGCAACATGATGCTGGCTTCGGGCGTCGCGCCAGTCGTTGACCTGCGCCGCGCCAACGTTGCTCTTGGCCTCGGCACCGACGGTCCGGCCGGCTCAAACAACAATCTGGACATGGTCGAAGAAGCGGCCAGTGCGGCGCGGCTGCAGAAGATCACTCGCGGCGATCCGAAGGCGCTGAGCGCCCGCGACGTTCTGGAGATGGCCACGCTCGGCGGCGCCCGCGCCCTCGGCATGGAGGATCGCATCGGCACGCTCGAAGCCGGCAAACGCGCCGACGTCATTGTCATCGACCTGCAAGCGCCAAAATCGCAGCCGGTCTATGCCGTCGAATCGGCCATCGTCTACGCAGCGTCGGGCAGCTCCGTCGTTACGACGATTTGCGATGGAAAAGTGCTGATGCGCAAGCGCAAAGTGCTGACGGTGGACGTGGCGGCGGCGGTGACGATGGCCAAGGTGTATCGGGATCGGGTGCTGAAGAGCTTGCGGTGACAGTCGCGATAAACTGCGCGAATCATGAAACGACTCCTCATCGCATCCCTCCTCCTCATCGCCTCGGCGGCGCAGGCCAAAGAGGTGCTTCCGTGGATCGAAAACGATTACGCGAAAGCGATGGCTCATGCCAAATCGGCGGACCTGCCGGTCTTCGTCGAGGCGTGGGCACCGTGGTGACACACCTGCCGCTCGATGAGGGCCTATGTCTTCACGGACAAGTCCCTCGAGCGGTACGCCGGACGGTTCGTCTGGCTCTCGATCGATACGGAAAACGCAACGAACACCGCCTTCCTGAAAGCGCACCCGATCAGCGTCTGGCCGACGCTGCTCATTCTCGATCCGAAAGATAAGGTCATCTTTCGCTACGCCGGCGGCGGAACCGTGCCGCAGATCCGCAAGCTGCTGGATGACGGCGAACGCGCGGCGCACGGGTCGCACGCGAAGGCGGATACGACGCTGATCCGCGCCGATGCTCTGGCCGCGCAAGGCAAGCAGGCCGAGGCGGCCAAGGCGTTCGATGAAGCAATCGCCGAGGCGCCGAAGAACTGGCCGAGCCTGGGTCGCGCCTCGGAGTCGCTCGTGTTTGCTCTGCTGCAGAGTCGTGATGCGCAGCGCTGCGCCGAGCGCGCGCTCGCGCTCTATCCGCGCGTGCGTGGCACCGGATCCGCCGTCAACGTCGCTGGTACCGGGCTTTCGTGCGCCACCGATCTCGACGCCAAATCGTGGAATCGATCCGAGCTCGTGGCAGGACTGGAGAAGGCCACGCGCGAAACGCTGGCCGCGGCCGGCAAGATCGCCATGTCCGCCGACGACCGCTCCGGCTTGTACGAATCGCTCGTCGATGCCCGCGAACAGGCGAAGGATGAATCCTCGGCACACAAACTGCGCGAGGAGTGGGCGGCGTTCCTGGAGAAGGAAGCGGCCAAGGCGAAGACGCCCGATCAGCGCGCCGTCTACGATTCGCATCGCCTCACGGTCTACCTCGGATTGAAGCAGCCCGAGAAGGCGATCGCGATGCTCGAACAGGACGAGCGCGATCTGCCGAAGGATTACAACCCGCCGGCGCGCCTCATCTCCGCCTATCGCGCCGCCGGCCGTTTCGACGACGCTCTGGCGGCATCCGACCGCGCGCTGAAACTAGCCTACGGCCCGCGAAAGATCGGCATCTACCGCAACCGCGCCGCCGTGTATCTCGCCAAGGGCGACAAAGCATCCGCGCGGAAGACGATCGAAGAAGCGATCGCGTTCGCCGAGTCGCTACCCGCCGAACAGCGCAGCGACGGGATGATCGCGTCGATGAAGAAGCAGCTGGATACGATGTAGCAGGGGGATGAGGCAGGGACGAGGGATCAGGGACGAGGCGTTTCTTTTTCCCTCTTCCCTCGTCCCTCTTCCCTCGTCCCTGTTTACTTCCGTGCCGCGTGCACCCGCATCGGCGTCACAATCGCGGCTTCGCTGTCGATGAAGCTGCCGCAATCTTCGCGGATGCGCACCCAGTAACTGGCCGCGGTCGCCGTAACGGCTGGCGCGGTGAAGGAGGCGGAATCGGTGCCGACTTTGATCGAGATATCGCCCTTCACGCCCTTGTACCACTGGTAATGCACCGAGGTGCCGACGGAGAAAACCTGCAACATCGGTGTCGTGCCGATGCCGGCTGATGTCGCAGGCGGCTGGATGGTGATTCGCGGCGAGGGACAGCTTGCGGAGATCGTGACCACGCCGGTAACGCTGTTGACGCCGATCTGGTTGCAACTGTACGAGACGTGAACCCAATACGTCGAGATCGTCGCGGTCGGCGTCACGGTCAACGATGCGGTCGTCGCGCCGGCGATCGGGTTGGTGAGATTCCCGGACGTGCCCGTGTACCACTGGTAGGAGAACGGCGCCGTGCCGGAGGCGGCGATGGTCAGCGTCGTCGAGGTGCCGGGAAGAATCCAGATCGCCGGCGGGTGCGTCACGATCGCGGCCATCGTGCAGGGCGCCGTGGCCGGGATGAAGGTGGCGGCAACGGCCATGACAGGGATGACGACCGCGAAAAGCGCGATGGTCAACGCACGAACTTGACTGTTTCTCAATGTCTGACCGCCCGTCCCCTCGGCGCCGCAATCGCGGTGACGATCGCGGCATTGCTGTCCGCGGGACTGCCGCACTGACCGGTCACGCGAACCCAGAACGCGGTGTTGACGTCGATGGCGCCGCTGACGAAGGTCGCCGAATCGGTGCCGACCGGCTTCGAGGTATCGCCCTTCAGCCCCTTGTACCACTGGTAATGCAACGGCGTAGTGCCGGCGGCGATGACCTTCAAGGTAGCCGAGGTTCCAATCGGGACAGAGGCGTTCAGGGGCTGCGTGGTGATCGACGGATTGGTGCAGGCCGGACCGGTCACGGTGATGGTGGCTGCATTGCTGTCGGCCGTCAGAGCGTCACATGCGTGAGCGACGCGAGCCCAATACTTGGTCGTGGCGGAAGGGCTCTGCGTCAGTGAGGCGGTCGTCGCACCGGCGATCGGATGAGTAACATCGCCCTTATCGCCGGTGTACCACTGGAAGGTGAACGGAGCCGTACCGCCGGCGGCGACGGTCAATGTCACCGGCGAGCCGGTGCTGATGCTCGAGCTGGCAGGCTGCGTGGTGATCGACGGCGCGATGCACGGCGCACCGGCGACGAAGACGATGACGCTGCCGTCCTGCGAACCGCAGGGAGCGGTGACGTGAACCCAGTAACCGGTGGTCCCGGCCGGCGAGACGACGGTGCTCGTGCTGGTGGCACCGGCGATCGGGTTGGAGGTGTCGCCCAGGCCGCCGACGTACCACTGAATGGTGAACGGACCCGCGCCATTGGTGGCGAAGGAGAGCAGCGACGACTGGCCGGCGTTGATGGTGGATGGTTGCGCGCTCAGGCTGCCGGATGCGATCGGCGAGCAGGTCACGGTGACCGTCACCTCGCGGCTGTCGGCGGGCGGCGCGCACTGGCCGGTCACGCGCACCCAATACGTCGTCGTGACTGATGGGCTGACGACGACGAAGGAATTGGTCGCGCCGCCGATCGGAGTGGTGGTCACGCCGGAGTTGCCCACGTACCACTGATAGGTGAATGGCGACGTGCCGCTTGCGCTGACGGAGAGTGTGCTGGTCTGTCCGTTGGGGATCGAGGAGGGTGACGCGATCGGAATCGAAGCGGTCGGCGGAACGCAAGCGGCCACGGTGACGGTTGCGGCGGGACTATCCGCAGGCGGTGCGCATTGGCCGGTCACGCGCACCCAGTACGACGTCGTCGTGGTCGGGCTGACGTTGACGGAGGAACTGGTCGCGCCGCCGATCGGGCTGGCGGTGTTCCCCGAGGTGCCGGTGTACCACTGATAGGTGAACGGGCCGGAGCCGGTCGGAGTCTCGGTGATCGTGCTCGATTGTCCGGAGGCGATGGTGGAGGGGCTGGCGTTGGGTGCGGGGGCAGAGGGTGGGACGCAGGCGGTAACGGTGACCGTTGCGCCATTGCTGTCCAGATGCCCGCCGCAGGCGGTCACGCGAACCCAATACGTGGTCGTGGTCGTGGGCGATACGGTCAGCGACGAGTTCGTCCCGTTCGTAGCAGTCGTTCCGGTGTTGGGAGGATTTCCGACGTACCACTGATAGGTGATGCTCGTGCCGGTCGCCGTGACATTCAACGTTGTCTGAGAACCCGAGTTGATCGATGTGCCGGATGGCTGGCCTGAGATCGTTGGAGCGAAGCAGTAATCGAAGTTGATCGAGGGTGCGCTCGGCCATTTTGAGTTCGAAAGGTAATCGGCGGGGACGCCCGTCCCGGTCTGACCGGCGTACACGGTACGGATGGCGTCGAGATCCCATTGCTGCAGGGAGAGAGGGCCGAGCGACGAATTCATGATGGCGTTGCTGGTGCAGAAGGTCACACAGGCGCCGCCCGAGATGTTTTGATCCGAGTGGCGGAGGCCGAGCGTATGGCCGACTTCATGAGTCATCAGCGCATTGAGGGTCGCCTGATTGAAGTTGAAGTTCCTTCCGACGACGACGTCAACCTCGGTGGTGAAGCCCTGACCGTTTACGTCCGATACTCCGCCGGCCGCGGCGACGCCCGGAGGGATGATGCCTGCCGGGTCGTTGAAAAGAACGGCGTTGATGTGATCGACGGCGCTCAGTCCACCAGTGGCAAGGGGATTCGAAACGCCGACACCGTAATGAATGCCTGCACCTGCACCGGTCCAGTTGCCGGTCGCAGCGGAGATCGCACTCACACCGTCCAGGCCTCCCGGCACGGAGACGGCCGGCACCGGCGTCAATGCCGTTTCGTCCGCATGAAGGAGATAGTTTGCGCGCGCCGGTGCGCCGGAACTGGCGGCGACCGTTTTGACGAACGTCTGAAAGGCACTTGCGTCACGTAGCTTCTCGACGTGCGGCGCGTTACCGGCTTCGTCCCATCCCGAGACCTCTTCACCGATCCCGCGAGTGAGGATCGGATGACCGAACGGATCGCTGGCGAATTGGAACTGCCCGAGGCCGAAACCGTAGGTCGCCCAGCCGTCGGTCGTGTGCCGCAGAAAAACGAGGTACTCCCTGCCGGCGGTATAGCGCGGCGAGCCGGAGATGAAGGTCACGCGGTTGCCGACGACGCCGCCGGGCTCGATGAGATCGATTGTTGCTTGCTGTCCCAGCTCGCCCTTGAGCACCTCATCGAGGGCGAGCGTGGCGATGGTCACCACCCGTCCGTCTCGCGTCAGCTCGGAATGCGCGGCCACCGCCGTGGCCACCACGATCGCTTCCGAGCGTATCACCAGATCGCGGTCGGTCGGAACGATGTAGGTGGCAGCTTGAAGCGACGCCGCCAACGTCAACGACAAAAGGATCAACAACCGAACGATGGTTCGCATACGGGGCTCTCTCTCCGGGTATAGGGATCGCTGGACTCTAAGTCAGACCGGCACCACCAATTGTGTCGCCAATCACGCGATCGTTACAACCGGCCGGTCACGGTTTCGATGCCCGGCGCCGGGCGGCGATCGATGGCGAGACCGTGGCGATGGCGCTGTCGACTAGCCCGCATGGGTTGCTGATGCGCACCCAGAACTGCGTCGGGCTGGTGATCGCCGGCGTGTAGAGCGAGGGGCTGTCGCCGCCGAGCGGGTGGGTGAAATCGAAGAGCGTGCCCTGGTACCACTGATAGCTCAGCGATGGGCCGGTAGCGGTCACCGAAACGATCGCGTTCGCGCCGGCGGTCACGCTCTGGTCGTGCGGCTGGGACACGATCGACAGCGGCGTGCAGCTCGTTACGATCGTCAGGCGGGCCGTCGAGCTGTTCGCCTCGCCGCATTCGCTCGAGACGTGCAACCAATACGACACCGGCGACACGATTGGAGGGACGGCCAGCATCGCCGAGGTCCCGTTGTTGGCCGGATGAGAGGTGTCGGGGAACGTTCCCTCGTACCACTGGAACGCGATCGGTTGCGTGCCGGTGACGTCCGCGAAGAGCGTGGCCCCGAAGCCGGAGACGACGTCGCCGCCGGCTGGTTGCACCACGATCTTCGGCGCGTTGCACGGCAGCACGGTGATGGTGATGGTGTTGCTGTCCGCCGAGGAGCCGCAGCTGTTCGATGCCCGCACCCAGTAGCTCGACGTCGCCGCCGGAGTGACCGCCAGGTTCGTGCCGGTAGCATTTGCGATCGGCGATGACGTCGTCCCGCTCGATCCCGCATACCACTGATACGACACCGTTCCGCCGCTGGCGGCGACGAAGAGGGTGACCGGCTTCCCCTCCAGGATCGTGGCCACGCCCGACTGCGAATCGATCGTCACCGGCGGGCAATTGTTGACGATGGCGAACACCGTCCCGCTGTCGGCCGGCGGCGCGCATCCGTTGGTGACGCGAACCCAGTAGGCGCTGGTCACCGCCGGCTTCACGGTCAGCGACGTCGACGTCGCTCCGGCAATCGGCGAGTTCGTGTTCCCCGAGGAGCCGCTGTACCACTGGAACGTCAGCGGCGCGTCGCCGGTCGCGGTCACCGTGAACGTGACCGCGGTCGTTCCGACGCTTTGCGTCTGCGGCGCGGTGCCGATCTTCGGCGCCACGCAAGCCGGCGGCGTGACGACGCCGGAACCGTAGACGGCATCGATCGCTTCGATGTCCCATGCCTGCAGAGTCGAGCCGAAGGGATCGGAGTTGAAAGCCACGCTCGAATTCATGATGGCCGTCGACGAAAACGTTCCGCCTGCGGGCGGCTGATCGGAGTGGCGAAGGCCGAGCGTGTGACCCAGCTCGTGCGTGAGAACGTGATCGAATCCGGCGCCGGTCAGACCCGAGCCGCTGATGCCGTCCTGCACCACCAGGTCGGCCTCTTCAATCGAGAAATACTGCTCGCCGTGCGCGGTGTGCGTGGCGTCGCCGTACCACGCCCCGCCAACGGCGAGCGTGGCGCCGCCGGTGGCGGTGAATGAGCCGGGGATCTCGTTCGCCGGGTCGTTGAACTGGATGGTGTTGATGCCGTCCGAGGTTCCGCCGCTGAAGCCGGTGCGGGCGATGGCGGTGGTGCCGCCGTAGGTGTAGACGATGTTCGATCCGCCGTCGTTGGTCCACGCGGCCAGTCCGCGCTGCAGCGACGTCACTCCGCCGTTGAGCGCCCCCGGCTGCGTGCCGTGGCTGAAGAAGACGACGGGCGTGGGGAAACTCGGCCAGCGGATGCCGACTCCGCCCGCACCCTGCAACAGGTAGGTGCTTGGCGCGACGGTCGCTTGAGTGGTCAGTTGCCAGTGGTCAGTGGTCAGGGCGCGGATTCCTGACCACTGACTACTGACCACTGGCAACGGATCGTGAATGATGTAGTCATCGCCCGCTTCGCGTCCCTGCGCGGTCGCGCGCACGAAGCCGAGGAATGCATCTTCCGACCGCATCGGCTCGCGATGGATGGCGCCGTCTTCTTCCCATCCCACGATCTCCTCGGCATCCCTCACCAGCAGCCGCCGGCCGCGCAAATCCTCGGCGCGATCGAATTTGCCGACGGCCATGTTCTTGGCCACCCAATCTCCGCGATCGTTGGTCTCCAGAAACAACAGCACGCGCTGGCCGGCCGCATAGCGCGGACTGCCGGCGACGACGTATCCGATCCCGCCAACGACTCCGCCAAGCTCGGTGACGTGAATCGTTTCGCCGGCGGCGATCGGGCCTCTGATCGCTTCGCTCACATGCAGGTCCGTCACCGTCTCGATCCATCCGCCCGGCGCCCAGCGCGAATGCGAATCGCCGGCAGTCGCCACCACGATCGCCTTCGAGGCGGTGACCAGTGCGCGGTCCGAGGGGACGAGAAAGGTGGCAGCGTGCACCGTCGTAGCGACGAAGATGATGAAGACGAACGCGCGCATTGCTGTGATGATAACGACGCCTCACCCATCGCATCGTTGACAGAGGTCACGTCACCGTGACAGCAGCATCGCTACGCCGAGCGCGATCAACATGGCCGCAACCAGCCGGCGGAAGAACTTTTCCGGAACGCGGCCGAGCAGCGACTTGCCGAAAAACGTGCCGAGAATCACGGCCACGCTGGCGCCGGCGATGAGCGGCCAGACCGTCAACAACTGCCGTCCGGTGCTGAAGGCATAGACCGGGAGCCGCGCCCCATCGACCACGAGGGCGATGGCCACCGCGGTGGCGACGAAGACCTCTTTGCGAACGTCGAGCGCCAGCATCGCCGCGGCCCGGATTCCGCCCTGGTTCCCGACCAATCCGCCGAGCATCCCGGACACTCCGCCCGCGACCCACGCTCCTCGGCGGCCGAATCGCAAGTGATCGCTCCAGCCGGTCACGCCGAATGCGCCGACGATGATCAGCACGATGCCGAAGACGACTTTCAGCGCCGAGGTCTGGACCGCGGCGTGAAGCAGTGCGCCCGCAAGCGCGCCGGCACCGCTCATCAATCCGAAGGTCTTGAGCACCTGCTTGTCGACGCGATCGCGCAACGTCCAGAGGCGCAAGGCGTTGCCGATGAAGTGCGGGATGGCCGCGCCGGCAACCGCCAGTTTGACGCCGATGGTCAGCCCGAGCAGCGGCGTCAGGATGCTGCCGATGCCAAAACCCGCGACCGCCGAGACCGCCCCGGCGAAGAACGCGGCGATGGCGATGAGGATCGCCGACAGCATCAGCTGGTCCGAGTCCTCGTCAGTTCCGGGCGGGGCGCGTTCTGCAGAGACGCCGGCAACCTCATTGCGCAGCAGACGCGCTCGAGAGCCGCGCGGTCGCGCTGCATCCGCGGATTGGCCTCGAGTACGCGCAGCACCGTCTTCAGAACCTCGGCCTGCGCCGGTTCCTGCGGCAAGACCAGACCGTAATGCATCCATTTGCCATCGCGCCGCGCCGTCACCAAGCCTGCCCGCCGCAGATACGCCAGATGCCGCGAGATCTTCGGCTGGGCTTCATCGAGGATCTCGATGAAATAGCAGACACAAACCTCCCCCGCCGCCACCAGGTTCAAAAGCCGCAACCGCGTCGGATCGCCGAGGGCCTGGAAGAGGGTGATGAGGTCGGGTCGCATGCGGAGGGGAGTATATGTTTGGTTGACGGGTTGCTGGGTTGCTGGGTCTCGCGGTTACGCGGTTACGGGGTCTCGCGGTTCAACTGCCAAGAGCGAACCAAGCAACTCAGCAAAATAGCAACTCAGCAACCCGATCCACGGCGAGACCGCGCAACCCCGAAACCACGAGCAACATCCTGCCGTAACCATCGTTACTATCCACACCAATGGCAACCTATCCGAGTCATACATCAGGAAAGTTGACGTTCCGTCCAGAATGACGTATCGTGCGCTCATGGGTTCGGTGAGGGTTGGCCACCTTGCCGAGCGGAATGATGGACCGGACGAGTCGACAGGCCTGCGATCTCTCTCTAAGTTCTGTCGACTACCTTCACCTACGCCAGTCGATCTTCACC
>Ga0157378_10000946_pt1 | contig 26663 bp, 21 predicted proteins | sample M65metaG_FD_115309 | JGI IMG/M metagenome (GOLD analysis project Ga0157378, IMG submission 115309) | Miscanthus rhizosphere microbial communities from Kellogg Biological Station, Michigan, USA - M6-5 metaG | ecosystem: Host-associated > Plants > Roots > Rhizosphere > Soil | place: USA: Michigan... | reverse complement strand
GTTTGACTCCAGTCAGCGGCTCGGCAGGTATTCCGTGATTCGCCGCAGTGCGCGCCGGGTGCAGCGTGAAAGCCCGCAGTGATGCCCGCGGCCAGCGATTGCGCAAAGCGGCGAACGTGACCTGCAGAATCGCTTCGTCGCCCAGATTTCCCCAGCCGGATGGGTAGAGGACACCAATGCTGGGAGCCCGCTGCGAGGCGTCCGCCGCGGATGAACGTTCAACCGGCAGGGTTACTGCGCCCACTCGTACCGCGGTCATCATCTCAGCCGGCTGAGTGAGTACGGAGTTGCGGAACGCCGGGTCCCGACGCGCGATTCGCGTACGCCTCGATAATCTGACCACGCAAAACGTTCAGCTCCCAGTGAGCACGAAAAGCCCCCTCGGCACGGAACGTCAAAATGTTCCTCGCGAGCAGTGCGGTTTGTCGCATTGTCTCTCTCAACAGATATCTCGGGACGCCGGCCCACTTCGGCAGGTCGGTCCGACCCTCGATCTGCCGCATGCGATATGCGCCGCGGCCGAAGCGAATCGCACGTCCCAGGATCCAGGCTTTTTGCATTTGAAACTCGCGGATCATGTGCTCCACATGAGCGTCGACCACATGCCATGCGGCGTGGCCGTGTTTCGCCAGGCGTCGCACGAATTCCGTTTCGCTACCCATTGCATAGCTTGCTCCCTGTGGGCCGATAGTTCCGTCAAAGCGAAAGCCCTGCTCGAACACTCCGGTTCTCACCGCCATGTTTGGCCCGAACACGAGGCCATGGTCCATTGGGCCCTCGGCGAGCGACGCGGGAGTCAGCGTGAACACCGGACCGAGCGCAACCCATTTTACGATCCAGTCTGGCGCGGCAATCTCCCAGCGCGGCCGCACAACACCCCCAAAAATGGCGTACGCCGGATGCTCATCGGCCGCGGTTCGCATCGCGACCAGCCAATCAGGCCGCGGCACAGCATCGTCGTCGGTCAGAACGACGATATCACCCTCGACGTGTGACAACGCGGCGTTGAGAGCGATATTCTTTCCAGGCCTCGATTCGGAGAGACAGGTAAGGGGCAGTCGGTCCTTGAACGAGCTCACCAGCTCATGGGTCTTGTCGGTGCTCGCGTTGTCGACGACGACAAGCTTCCACCCACCCTTCGGCGGCTGGAGCCGAACATAGGCATCGAGCACCGTCGGCAATGTGCGCGTTCCATTTCGCGTCGCGAAGATTACGGTGAGCATTTTGAGCGTGCCGGATCCGTCAGTTGTACGGCCGAAAGACCGGTTTTACCGGTCTGCCCTCGAGGTACACATCCACTCCGCCAGCGAGCGCGCGAGAATAAACGCCGGCGGCGCGGTCAACAGCGTCGATAGTCCGGTCGATGTCCTCGTCGGTGTGGGAGTAGCTGACCACGAATGAAGGCGCCAGAATTCCGGACGCGATCATCTCCTGCATGAACAAGGTGCGAAACGGTTGGGACGGAAGATGGTCCGGTCCTCTGGTCGCGAATACGAGGTTGCACGGACGACCGAGTGCAAACAGGTAGTCCTGGATCCCGTGACGGCGCGTTACTTCATCGACTCCGCGTTGCAGCCTCTCACCCTGCCGGTAGAGTGTCTCGATCACCGGCTCGTCCTGATAAACCCCCATCGACGCGATACCGGCGGCGAGTGAATGCGTCTCGGCGCCGTGTGTCGTGGAGAGCAGAAACACGCGCTCGAGGGGGTGTCTTATGCCTCCGAGCTCCATTATCTCCCGCTTGCCGGCAAGCGCCGCCAGGGCAAAGCCGTTGCCGATCGCCTTTCCAAATGTTGAAAGGTCGGGAACGATTTCGTGGACGCGCTGCGCCCCGCCGATGTCCCAGCGGAATCCGGTGATCATCTCATCCAGCACGAGCAGTGCACCGAAGCGATCACAGATAGAGCGTACCGCGGCCAGAAAGCCTGGTTGCGGTGCGACCGACGTTTCCGCCTCGAGAATCACGCAGGCGATCCGATCCGGATGTGCCCGAAACGCGTCCTCGAGGCTCGCCGCATCGTTGTAGCGAAACTTGACCGTGAGATCACGGATCGCGCCTGGAATCCCGCCGGGCATCGCCGTCGACCCGATGAACCAGTCATCGGTTGAGAAAAAAGGCTGGTCGCCACAAATCGCGACGAGCTCGCGACCGGTGTGTGCACGCGCAAGCTTCACCGCGGCCGTCGTCGCATCCGATCCGTTCTTCGCGAATTTCACCATCTCGGCGGTCGGAACGCATTGCAGAAAAATTTCCGCTGCTTCGACTTCCAACGGACTCGGTCTGGTAAAGTTGGTCCCGTTCGCCAGCTCTTTTCTGACCGCATCGACAACGCGCGGAAATGCGTGACCCAGTGCCACCGATCGCAATCCCATGCCGTACTCGATGTATTCGTTTCCGTCCACGTCCCACACGTGACAGCCTTTGCCACGAGCCACGAAGGGCGGCGCTGTCTCCGGGTATTGGTCGTCGCCCTTGGCGTAAGTGTGTGCTCCGCCCGGTATGAGCTCGTGGGCGCGTTGCTGGAGCGCACGCGCCGACGAGGACACAGTCACACTCGCCTGAGGAATGCTCATCGTTGCCACAGAATATTCTCTCCCATTTTACAGACCAACCGCCGACAGCGGCCTTTTCGCGATGCGCGGAGTGCCGGTCTCAGTGCCGAGAAGGCGGTCGGCGATCTCCTTTCCGATCGTCAGAGAAGCAGTCGCAGCCGGAGATGGAGCGTTAAGGACGTGAACCATCCCGGGCACTGACTGGATCTCGAAATCATCGACGAGGCGTCCATCGCTTCCGACGGCCTGGGCGCGAACGCCACTTCCGCCGAGGACGATGTCGCTCTCCGTGAGCGACGGTATCAGTCTTCGGAGTGAGGCCGTGAAACGCGCCTTGCTCAACGAGCGACGCATTTCATCCACTCCCGTGCGCCATTGTTTGCGCGCCATCCGCCAAAACCCCGCGAAGCGCGCCATCTCCGTCAAATCGCGAACAGAGACGTCGCTCCACGAATACCCTTCGCGCTTGAATGCAAGCACCGCGTTAGGGCCCGCCTCGACCACGCCATCGATTCCACGCGTAAAATGGACGCCGAGGAACGGCAGCGACGGATCGGGTACCGGATAGATCAACCCTTTGACGAGATCAGCACGGTCTGACCGCAGCGTGTAGTATTCTCCACGAAACGGGACGATGCGAACGCGCGGATCGATCCCAGCCATTCTGGCCACGCGATCGCTCTGCAGTCCGGCGCAGTTGACCAGGCTGGCGACCCGAATCTCGTTCTCGGGCGTGCGGATCACGAAGGCGTTTCCGTCGCGCTCGATCTTCGACACTCGACTGCGCACTCTCACCTCACCGCCGAGACGCACCAGTCGTCGCGCCAGAGCCGCCGACACCGCGGTGTAATCCACGACCCCCGTCTCCTCAACCCACAGGCCGGCGACGCCAGTGGCTGACGGCTCGTGCTCCCTGATTTCCTCGGGCCCAATGCGTCTTAGCTTCACCCCGTTGGCCCGACCTCGATCCTCGAGGGTCGCCAGTGCCGGCAACTCCGCCTCATCCACCGCGACAACCAGTTTCCCGCACCGGCGGAATGGGATGTTCTCTTCGGCGCAGAACTCGTACATCGCCTTCATCCCCGCACGGCAGGTCCGTGCCTTCGCAGATCCCGGCCGGTAGTAGAGGCCGGAATGAATGACCCCACTGTTGTGCCCGGTCTGATGCCGCGCGACTCCATCCTCGGCCTCGAGGACGGTCGGAGGATAGCCGCGTTCAGCCATCGCCACGGCAGTGGCGAGGCCGACGATTCCGCCTCCCACCACCACGGACTGACTTGCCACTGACATCATTAGAGTACCAGGAGTTGCTGAACTACGGCCAGACGGACTTTTCCGTCGGCTCCGCTGCACCAAGCCCAAATGGGCTGACGTAGTTCTGCCCGTTTGGAAACCTAACCGCCGCGGGATCGGCGCCGTTGATTCCCTTTTCCCCATTGGCGGCGATGGCCGAGTCACGGAGCCACACTTCCCACGGAGCTGTACCTTTGGCGTAGAGCTCGTCGAAGTGCTGTTTGTCCTTGAAGGTATCCATCGATGCGGTGAATCCATCGTATGGATAGGCGTGGAGCTGATCTTCAGCGATCAGGCGTTGAAAGGGTTGCTCGACCAGCTCTTCGCCGGGCCGCATGTACTCGAAGATCTCCTGCTTGAACATGAAGAAGCCGGTATTGATCCGCAGGTCGGTCTCCCGCACGGGCTTTATCTCGCGGACTCCACCGTCGGCGAGCCCCGAGACCGCGTGAAAACTCAGATTTGGTCTGATGCTCACGAAGTTGCCGATCTTGCCCCTCGATCTGAACCGCTCAAGCACTGACGGAAGATGCATGTCAGTCAAACCGTCTGCGTAGTTGGCGAGAAACACGTCTTCGTTGGTCAGATACTTCCTGACGGCCATCAACCGCTGTCCGATATTCGCGTTCACGCCGGTGTCAGCGAACGTGATTCTCCAATCCGAGATGTCGCGGTTCATCAGCTCGATCTCACGTCCGCCTCCCGACAGCACGAAATCGTTCGAGCTCGTCTCCTCGTAATTGAGGAAGTACTTCTTGATGACGTCACCGCGGTAGCCGAGGCAAAGGATGAAATCGGTGTGCCCGTAGTGAGCGTAGTACTTCATGAGATGCCAGAGAATCGGACGATGTCCGATCGTCACCATGGGCTTCGGTACATCCTCGCCCGCTTCACGCAGGCGCATGCCGAGCCCGCCACAGAAGATTACGACCTTCATACGCCCGCCTCCGCGAATGCCGGATCCGCGGTGGGAATCCAACGCAGCGAGTCGTCGATAAGACCCTGCGACTGAAGCGCCCTGAGTCGCTTGATTCTGAAGTAGCGGTCACCGAGTAGCTCTTCGCGGGTCAATCCGTTCTTCTCAAATGCATCGCGAAGCTGCTCCATTCCGCGGCGGACCGTCCACTTGGGCTGATACTGTGGGAGTGCACGGAGTATCTTGCCGCAATCGACCCGGTAGCAGCGCGGATCGGGGCCCCCACCTTCGGCGTAGCGAACTTTGCTGCCCGGGACGACTTGTTCGACCAGTGCGCCAAGATCCCGGACTCGATAATTCTCCTCGCTGCGACCTACGTTGAAAGCTTCGTTATGGATGAGGGACCGCGGAGCTTCAAGCACCGCGATGAACGCCCGCGAAATGTCTTCTATATGAACGAGCGGACGCCAAGGCGTGCCGTCGCTTTGAATCAGCACTTCGCCGGTTGTGTATGCGATCCCGACGAGATTGTTGACGACCACGTCTGCGCGGAGCCGTGGAGAAACGCCATAGGCAGTTGCATTACGAAGGAACGTCGGACTGAAATCGTCGTCCGCCAGTTTGGCGACGTCTTTCTCGAACAGCACCTTCGACACACCATAGGGAGTGATCGGGTTCATGTCCGCGCTTTCATCGAGCATCGCATCACCCGCCACGCCGTAGAGGCTGCAGGATGAGGCGAATATCAGCCGCTTCACGCCGGCCTGCTTGGCCAGTTTGGCGAGCCGGACGGAGCCGAGGTGATTGATATCGTATGTGCATTGGGTGTTCAGATCGCCCACGGGGTCGTTCGAAAGGGCGGCCAAATGCATAACGGCGTCAAACCCGCGCAGGTCGGCGACTTCAACGTCACGCAGGTCCATTCTCATGGACTCGATCGGAGGTCCATCCTCGCCGAACTGTCCGCCTTCAAACAGGAATGTGTCAAGCCCGACGACCTCGTGGCCTGCCTGCTGTACCAGGGGTGCCAACACAGATCCTATGTATCCGTTGTGACCCGTAATCAAAACGCGCATTCCCTACCCCGTTGAGTGTGTGTCTGCGCGAGCGGGCTGCGGGTTCGCGTCGCGCGCGACCGCCACAGTGGCAACTCATGCGCCCGCCATTAGAGGGGCCTAACTCCGCATTCAGGCGAATAAGGAATTCGGTTTTCAGGAACTGTTGCGCCAATCCGACAGATACAGGAGCGTGATCCACACCGATCTCACGTCAAGTCGGTAAGCGGAAGCCCTTTGGCGCCCGCTGGGGCCGCTGAAACGCGACTCAGGCCCGTAATAATCCCATTTTCCAGCCGCCGGGGTCGGGAGCGCGATTTGCCAAACCGCCTCTGCAATGCCGAGCCTCAGGATCTGATACTGGTTCGCCGGCGTCACTAACCAATTACCGCATGTTAACCCGTTTGGAGAGAACCGGATGGCTGCCACATACGTGATAGATCGACCAAGTGCCGAGCCCGTCGCCATGAGCACTAGGCCAACGCGTGGGAGCTGTCGTTTTTGTGGATCCTCTCATCGACGTCGCGTCGTCGACCTCGGCATGTCGCCACTATGCGAGAGCTATCTACGCGCCGATCAGCTCAACGAGATGGAGCCATTCTACCCGCTTCACGTCTGGGTCTGCGAAAGGTGCTTTCTGGTGCAGCTGGAGGAATACGTGACCGGTGAAGACATCTTCACCGACTACGCCTACTTCTCCTCGTTCTCCGACTCGTGGCTACAGCACTGCCAGCGTTATGTCGATCAGATGATCGACCAGCTGGCATTGACGGGCAAAAGCAAAGTCGTCGAGATCGCCAGCAACGATGGATACCTGCTCCAGTATTTCGTGCAGCGCGGGATTCCTTCCCTCGGGATCGAGCCCGCTGCCAACGTGGCAAAGGTCGCCGAATCGAAGGGCGTCCCGACTCTCGTAAAGTTTTTTGGCGTTGACACCGCGCGCGAGCTCGCCGACGCCGGCCAGCAGGCCGACCTCATACTCGGCAACAACGTGCTCGCACAGGTCCCCGACCTGAACGATTTCGTCGGGGGAATGAAGATCCTTCTCGCCCCGGCCGGCGTCATCACCATTGAGTTCCCGCACCTGCTCCGAACCATCGATGGAAACCAGTTCGATCAGGTCTATCACGAGCACTTCTCGTACTTCTCTCTCTACGCGGCCGAACGCATCTTCGGCGCGCACGGCCTCCCCATCTTCGACGTCGAGGAGCTGCCGACCCACGGCGGCTCGATCCGTATTTATGCGCGTCACGCCGAAGACACTTCCAAGAGCGTGACCCAGCGATTGGTCGATCTCCGCGCTCGCGAAGCAGCGGCCGGTATCGCCACGCTCGAGTACTACCAGGATTTCGAGATGCGAGTGCAGGAAACCAAGCGCAAGCTGCTCGAATTCCTGATCGAAGCCAAACGTGCCGGCAAGCGGGTGGTTGGCTACGGCGCGCCCGGCAAGGGAAACACGCTGCTCAACTACTGCGGCATCCGCACCGACTTTGTGGACTTCACCGTCGACCGCAGCCCCCACAAGCACGGAAAGTTTCTTCCCGGCACGCACATCCCGATCTACTCGCCGGAGCGCTTGATGGAGACGCGTCCGGATTATGTGCTGATCCTGCCGTGGAATCTGAAGACCGAGATCATGGAGCAGCTCCGCGGCATCAGGGAATGGGGCGGACGCTTCGTGGTTCCCATTCCGGAAGTAACTGTCTACCCGTGATCTTCGTGCCGACATCACTGCCGGGAGCGTTCATAGTGGACATCGACCGGCGCGACGACGACCGGGGATTCTTTGCCCGCACCTGGTGTCGCCGCGAGTTCGCAGAAATGGGACTGAACGCTGATCTGGCCCAATGCAACGTCTCCTATACGAAGCGCCGCGGGACGCTGCGGGGAATGCATTGGCAGGCGGCACCCCACAGCGAAACGAAACTCGTTCGATGCACGCGCGGAGCGATTTGGGATACCATCATCGATCTTCGACCTGATTCTACCGGCTACATGAAGCATCTGAGTGTGGAGCTGACGGCGGCTTCCGGTCGGGCTCTCTACATCCCCGAGGGCATGGCGCACGGTTTCCTGACGCTCGAAGACGATTGCGAAGTGTCGTATCAAATGTCGGAGTTCCATGAGCCGGCCGCGGCGCGCGGCGTTCGCTGGAACGATCCCGCTTTCGCCATCGAGTGGCCGGTCGGCGATCCGATTCTTCACCCGCGCGATGCAGCCTATCCCGATTTTCAGGGGAACGGACATTGAGCGCCTACATTGCCCCCGCCGAATCCGGCGAGCAGATGCATTCGCTCGTTCGGGAGCTCTTTCCCATCTGCCGCAGCATTACCGGCGACGGATTTCGTGAGACGCTGCACCGACTCGGACAGATCGCGCCGATCGCTCTTACCGAGATCCCCACTGGAACAGTCGCGTTCGACTGGACCGTTCCGAAGGAATGGAACATTCGCGATGCGTGGATCAAGGATGCTTCGGGCCGGCGAGTCGTCGACTTTCGGAATTCGAACCTTCACGTGGTGAGCTACAGCACGCCGGTGCGCGCGCGAATGTCACTGGCCGAATTGAAGCCGCACCTTCATTCCCGGCCCGATCAGCCGGATGTGATTCCGTATCGCACGTCCTACTACTCGGAAAGCTGGGGATTCTGCTTGTCCCATCGTGCCCTGGAAGCGCTGCCCGACGGCGAGTACGAAGTCTGCATCGACTCCACGTTGTCAGCAGGGAATCTCACCTACGGAGAATGCGTCCTGCCCGGGGTTTCCAGCGACGAAATCCTTATCAGCATTCACAGCTGTCATCCGTCGCTCGCCAACGACAATCTCTCCGGAATGGCGGTGGGCTCCTACCTCGCCCGCCATCTCGCGGATCAGCCCCGCCGGCACACTTTCCGGATTCTCTTCATTCCGGGTACGATCGGTTCCATTACCTGGCTCGCCCAGCACGAGAGCGAGGCGCGTCGCATTCGTCACGGCCTCGTTCTGTCCTGCCTCGGCGATCGCGGGAAGTCAACTTACAAGCGCAGCCGGCGTGGAAATGCGATGGTTGACCGAGCTTCAGCTCACGTTCTCAGGCTCGCCGGCGAGCACTCGCTGCTCGATTTCACACCATACGGATACGACGAGAGACAATACTGTTCGCCGGGTTTCGATCTCCCCGTCGGCTGCCTCACGAGGACGCGAAACGGAGAGTATCCCGAGTACCACACTTCCAATGACAACGTCGATTTCCTTAGCGCCGAATCCCTCGAGGATTCGCTGAGCAAGGTACTGAAAATCGTCGAGGTACTCGAGCACGATCGCACCTACGTCAGCCTGAACCCGAAATGCGAGCCGCAGCTCGGTCGTCGCGGGTTATACCGCAATACGGGCGGATCCAGTCCGGCTGGTTTCGAGATGGCGCTGCTCTGGGTGCTCAACCTGTCCGACGGCCGTCATTCGCTGCTCGACATAGCCGAGCGGGCCAACATGCCGTTCTCCACCATCAAGTCCGCCGCCGACGCGCTTCGCGATGCGTCACTCCTGAGAGTTGTCGATCGCGAGCCACCACACCGGACCCGCCCCGACGCGACCGCCCCGGCCATCGGCTTTTCCCGCGAGACCGTCGCACCGAGCGGAGGCGCCCGATGAGATCTTCGTCGAATGGCGCCGGCAAACTGAACGGCAACGGCAATTCCCGTCGCAACGGACACCCCGTCTTGCCCGGACTCAACCTGCCGGACTCCGCGGAGCCGCTGAGAATTCTTTGCGTGGGTGCCCACTCCGACGACATCGAGATCGGTTGCGGGGGGACGCTGTCGCAGCTGGTGCGTAGAGACCCGCGTCCCGAATTCCGCTGGGTGGTGTTCAGCGCGCCCGGCGCGCGAGCGCGCGAAGCAGAGCGTGGCGCACGCAAATTCCTTGGACCCGCGTCGAAGGGTGCCGTGCGGCTATACGAATTCCGGGACGGTTACTTCCCTTCCCAGTTCGACGCCATCAAGGATGCGTTCGAGACGATCGCCCGCGAGTTCAGACCGGACATCGTGTTCACCCACACCAGGAACGACAGGCATCAGGATCACCGGGTCGTGTCGGATCTGACCTGGAACACCTTCCGGAAACACCTCATTCTCGAATACGAAATCCCGAAATGGGATGGAGACCTCGGCCAGCCGAACGTCTACGTGCCGTTGCCTACCAGCGTCGCACGGCGCAAGAGCAAGGCGCTGCTCGACGTCTTCGGAACCCAGCGCGCGAAGGACTGGTTCAGTGAAGAGACTTTCATCAGTCTACTGCGCCTTCGCGGGATCGAGTGCCGGGCGAACGACGGCTACGCCGAAGCCTTTCACGCGCGAAAGGTTCTCTTCCCGCTTTAGTTACGGGATTCGCGCGGTCGCCGCCCTCAGGTTGTCGATCCACATATACTGATCCGCCGGCGATCCGTCGCCGATGTAGGGCGCTATCAGGAACTGGCTGAACTGAAGCGTCGGGCGATTGCCAGTACGGAAAAGAATGTCGTGACGGTCGATGATCAGCGTGCCGTTGAACCAGTACTGCATCACACCGTCGGCCTGGCCGATACCATTCACGATCGTGTTCAGCTGGAAGTAGGCTTCGACGAAATTCCAGTTGTTCTTGTAACCGGCGCCCGCCGTCGTTTTGAATACAACCGGGCCCTCCAGCTGCTTGTCGTTATACCAGTACGAGCCGGCGTTGTAACACTCTGAGAAGATGTTGGTCTCCGCCACACCGTTGCAGCCACCGGTGGAACGATTTTCCGTCACGCCGATCAGATTGTTGGGCAATGCTCCCTGAGAAGTGTTGACCGCTTTGTTATCCTGCATTGCCAGGCGCGGCTTGCCGCCGTTCTGATAGTTATGCTCGATGTAGACGTCGAGGAAATTCTGCGACGGGCCATCGTAATCGCCATCCAATGAGCTGAGGATGTAGAACTCGTGTGGATGGTACGCCTGTCCGGACCCGACCCAGTTAGTGCTGTACTTCACGTAGAAGCTCACGTAGAACGAATTCGTCGGCGTGAATTTGTGCCGCTGGGCACCGCCGCTGGTCGGTGTCATCGCTCCGGAAAGGAAATGGTATTGCGCCGACGCGGTGCTTCCGGAAATGTGTTCGACGGTAGATATCTGGGCGCTCGTGTTGTCGTACCAGCCCCGCGAGCCGATGTTTCCGTCCTCGAAGTTTTCCTGGAAGAGGATGGTACCGCCCGGCGGTGGTGGAGGGGGAGGAGTCGTTACCGTTACCGTCGACGTGCCCGCCTTTCCCGAGCAGTTCGCCGTGATCGTTGCTGAACCCTGGGCGACACCGGTGACGACCCCGCTCGAGCTCACGGTTGCATTAGCGGTGTTGCCGCTTGACCACGTAATGGTCTGCCCGCTCATGACATTCCCGTTCTGATCTTTCACGGTCGCGGTGAGCGTCACCGTCGCGCCCACGACTATTGAAGCCGTTGGCGGAGCCACGGTTACGGTCGTTACCACCGGCGGTGGCGGAGGCGCCGCTGTCACAGTGATAGCCGATGTGCCGGACTTTCCGGCGCAGGTCGCGGTGATTGTCGCCGATCCTGCCGCGACACCGGTAACTACACCGGTGGAGCTCACCGTAGCGACGTTCGCATTACTCGTCGACCAGGCGATGCTCTGTCCGGTCATGACGTTCCCGTTGGCATCCTTCACGGTCGCCTGAAGCGTGGTGGTGTTACCCGCGACAATCGATGCAGACGGCGGGCTTACCGTAACGGTGGTTACCACCGGCGGCGGCGGGGGCGCCGCTGTCACGGTGATCGCCGATGTGCCTGATTTCCCCGCACACGTGGCGGTGATTGTCGCCGATCCGGCGCCTACGCCCGTGACCACGCCGCTGGAATTCACGGTCGCGACCGCTGCGTCACTGGTCGACCATGTGATGGCTTGGCCACTCATGACGGTGCCGTTCTGATCCTTCACGGTCGCTTGCAGTGTGGTGTTGCCGCCGACGCCGACCGATGCAGACGGCGGAGTCACAGTCACTGTCGTGACCGTCTGTACTGGCGGAGGGGGCGGAGGGGGCGGAGGGGGCGGAGGGGGCGGGAGCGCCGTCGTCGATGCAGATGCTACGTTTGACTGGCCGCCGAATACGGCGTCGCTGTTGAGAGTGCCACGAAACGCGATCAGCTGGAAGTTGTAGGTGGTCGACGGGGCGAGGTCGAGAATGCTGCAGGTGAGCTGAGTGCCAATTCCAGTTCCGGCCACCGGTGTCGAGCACGTACCGCTCGCGGTAGCAGTTGCCGCACCCCACGAAATGGGCGCGACTGCGTATCTCACGTCGTAGCTCGCGGCTTCGCCCGTTCCATCATCTACCTGCGTGAAAGTGAGAGTCACCGACGTGGTTGCAATCGCCGAGACCGTCAGGTCAGATACGCTCGCCGGAGGGCTGATCGTCGCCGTCGACGAATCGCCGGAACACACTACCAGGGCGGGTGCCATAATCAGCATTGCCGACGTGGTGGCGATGCGCTTGACGCGTGAGAGCGTGGATTGCATTGGCGGCAACTCCTTTAGTTGCACGGTGCGCAGGTCGGTGAAATAAAAAAACCGCCGCGACACCGACTGTTGTCGGATTCGCTGGCGGCTCGGCTGGCATCGCGGAAATCCGCGCTAGCCCCGTGGCTCTGCGTCACCGTCTTTCGACGGCTTTGCTCTGAGCAGCGTACCTGCTTTTACACCTGGAAACATGCGGCGCTCCGCACCAGTTGCATGTTTCGACTTCCATTTATGAGACGCCCACAAGACGCCGTTCGTCACTGCAGATTCGAGACCTGAGCGTCTAATCAGACGCTCTTAACGCCGTTGACGCTGCTTGCCGATTTTGCGAATGCGTTGACCGAGCAGTGCTGCTACTTCTCCAACAGCAGGAAGCGGATCCGACCAGCGGAATACCGGTTGATAAGGACCCAACCAGGAGGACGCCCATCCGAGCAGGCCAAGCTTGCCTGCAGCCCTTGCCTCCCGAACGGCTTGCAAATCGTAATACGGGAAAACGCAATGACGTCCGATCGCATAATTCGAGATCGACTCGACGGGCTGGCCAAGTGCATCACGTATGGCCATCTCGCAAACGTTCACGCCACATCGCGCGGCAAAATCGACATACCACCAGGGTCGCGCGTTGACTTCTATGAGATTGAATTCACCGTCGCGCGCATCCCGCTTGAACTCGGCGCTGAATATTCCGCGATACCCGATGTCCGCGAGAAGTTTCTTGAGCGTCGCGACGGCATCCCCGGTCTCGCTGAGCGGCACACTCACCTGAAAGGTGCTGTTGCCGAAATCAGGCGGGCTCATTCGCAGTCGGCGGCGGGCAAACAATGCTCGCACGACGCCGCGGCTATCCATGAATCCATCGATGAAATAATGATTGGTGGGTGGACCCGGGATGTATTCCTGAAGCATCATCTGAAAGCCCCCCGCGATGCACTCCGACAGGCGCGCGCGACCGGTGGCTGCATCGCTGATGCGAAATGCCTTGACTCCAAACCGGGCGAAGAACTGCTGCGAGTGTGCCGGCTTGAGAAAGGAGCTCTCGAGAACGCTGTCCGGAGTCTCCTCCAGATCGCGCAACGATGTCATCACGCGAGTCGCTGGATGTGGCAGCTTGAGCCGCTCGAGTGTGTTGCGAAAGCGGGACTTGTCGACGAGCGTCTCGATGGCTGAGAGCGGGGGCACGCTGGCAGGATAACGGGCGCCAACATCGGCGGGCAACGCGGAGACTGCTCTCGCCCAGATGTCGGAACAGGGCATCAGTATGGTGCCGGCGGGCATGGCTGCGAGGCGATCGGCGAGCGTTTCGGCATCAACGCCCGCCAGCTCCCGCGGAGCAGCTCGATACCAACGCGAACGACGTGTCGCCCGGTCCGCGTCGGGGAGCGCGAAGGCATCGGCCCGCCCTCGGGAGAGCGCCCGGAGCACGCCGAGCAACGTTATACCCGACCCCAACGCGAGCACCGTTGGCCGTTTCGGCTTGGAATTCACCACGACCTCCAGATTGGCTGCGCGGTTCTCAGTCGGGCTTCAGGCGTCCGGTCAGATACTCGTATCCGAACTGGTAAGGAGACAGGAACCAGGTGGTAATGGTCATTCGCTTCAGGCGGAGCGGATCATCGCCGTCGCGCACCGCTCCCCCGTACGCCGACAGACAGCAGCGAAGGCCGAGCTGATTGACGACGCGCTGATTTGCATCGGACATGTTCTTCGTGCCGCCGAATGGATAGGCAAACAGGCCTGAATGCTGGCCGAGCTCCGCGTCCAAACGTTCGCTTCCGCCGCCAATTTCTTTTTGGGCAACGTCGGGCGATACGACTCCCAGGTCTGGATGCGTCTTCGTATGCGATCCGATGTCGTGACCGGCGGCGCGTAGCGCTCTTACCTGATCCCATGTCATCCACTGCGTCTGGATGCTCTTCTCCGCATCCCACCACGCAATGTGACTCGTACCCATCCAGTCGGTCGTCACGAAGAAGCAGGCTCGCTGACCGTGTCGCTCGAGAATCGGTGCGGCCATCGTCGCGTTGCCGCGATATCCATCGTCGAACGTGATTGCCAGCTTTCCTGTCAGATCGTCACCGGCCGCCAGCAGTCGCAGCAACTCGGTGAGCGGGATCACATCGAAGAATCGACCGAAAAAACGGACGAAGTCCTCGAATTTCCGATTGGTAACCGTCAGCGGATCGGCCGGGTAGGCGTCGTTGACGCGGTGAAACAGGACGATGACCGCCTCGTCGCGGCGCAGGCGGCGGAAGAGTCCGGATCGGAAAATCACCCAACCGGCGGCGGCCTTGATGCGACGGGCGGCCCAACTAAGCAACCTGTCGAGCATCGAACTCAATGGTAGTTACCGGCATCTTGAGGGGGAAGCGGAACGAAGACGGAGGAGACCAGACGGTGGGAAGGGTTGGAGACGTTGTAGTCCACCCACCACAGGAATGGGGCAGTATCGCGACAAAAGAATCAAATGTTGTAGGTCCGCCATCGGCTGGTGTGAGGCTAAAAGTCTGCGTTTACAGCACTTATGCGCGTCTTGGCCCGGGGCCTGTCGGGAATGGAAGATGCCTCGTCGCGTTGTCGCGGAAGCCGCGGAAGCGGCGCTTTTGATCGGGTTGACGTGCTCCCGCGCACGTTTGCCCTGAGTCGCGTCTGCGGGTACTCCCTCAACCTTGAGTCCGTGACCAGTATTTCGTACCGACGAGTTCGAGAAACCCTCCAGGCCAACCCCCGAGTGTGGGTGGTTACGGGCGTGGCGGGGTTTATCGGTTCCAACCTTCTCCAGGATTTGCTCGGCCTGGGGCAAAAGGTAATCGGCATCGACAATTTCTCGACCGGCCACCGCGCCAATCTCGACGACGTGCTGGCTGCGCCGCTTGTCGGATCGGCGGACTTCCGGATGATCGAAGGCGATATCCGCGACCTCGACGTCTGCCGATCTGCCTGCGAAGGCGCTGACTACGTGCTCCACCATGCTGCCCTCGGCTCGGTCCCGTGGTCGATGGATGACCCGCTAAGAACCAACGCGGTCAATGTCGACGGTTTCGTCAACATGCTCGTCGCCGCCAAGGACGCAGGAGTGCGGCGTTTCGTGTACGCCTCGTCGAGCGCCGTATATGGAGACACGACACGGCATCCGCAGGAAGAGACGACAATCGGGCGGCCATTGTCACCGTATGCGGCGAGCAAGTCAACAAACGAGACGTATGCAGCTGCGTTCGAAATGAGCTACGGGCTGCAAACAATTGGTCTGCGTTACTTCAACGTCTTCGGTAAACGCCAGGATCCAACCGGCGCCTATGCCGCGGTGATTCCGCGCTGGATCGCCAGCCTGCTGCGCGGGGAACGGTGCCGTATCTTTGGGGACGGTGAGACTACGCGGGATTTTTGTTTTATCTCTAATGTAGTGCAGGCCAATATCCTCGCCGCGACAACCAACGATAGCACCGCGACCTGTCAGGCATATAACATCGCCTGCGGTGAGTCCGTCTCGCTCAATCAACTGTTTTACACGATGCGCGACGATCTTGCCCAATACGAGCCAGCGGTGGAATTTGCTGCGCCTCAATACGACGACTTCCGTCCTGGGGACATTCGCTTTTCTTGCGCCGCGATCGACAAGGCGCGGGAGCGACTTGCATACTCGCCTACGCACGGGGTCGCCGAAGGATTGGCGGAGGCACTCGAGTGGTATGTGACGAATACGCGTTCTGCTGATGGAAGCGATACAATCCGGCGACATCAACCTCTTGCGGCGGGCAGCCTGCACAGTGCCAGCCTTCCCCTCATCCAGGCAAGACAATGACGGAGAAGAAACCGCTCAAACGATCCGCGCTCATCGGATGTAGCGACGAATGGCTGTGTCGCTCGCTGGAGAGTGTATTTGCGGAGCGAGGGTACGATGTCAAAAGAACGGGATCCGGCCGACAGGCTCTCAACGCGGCAAGGCGAGACAGTTACGACGTTCTGCTCCTCGACGAGCGACTCGATGAGCTCACCGGAATCGAGACCTGCGTTGCGCTGCGAGATGATCCTCTTTTCGACCATGCGACTCCCATAGTCGTAATCTCCGCGGCGCATTCCACTCTCCCGAGTCGCACGGCTGCGTACGCTGCGGGTGCCTGGGAGTATTGTCACCTGCCTCTCGATGTCGACGGCTTGTTCCTGAAGCTGTCGACCTTTTTGCGGGCTCGAGAAGAGCTGGCGGCCACGCAGGCGAAATCGATGCTCGATCCGACGAGCGGCTTGTACACCCCGTTTGGCTTGCATCACCTCGCCGAACAGCTCGAGGCGCGCGCGGTGAGGAAACACGAGGCCTTCGCGTGCCTCGCGTTCTCGTCACAACCGGCTGAAGACGGGTCGGCTCGCAGAAGGATTGACGAGGACGGCGCCTTTGCCGACGTTGCCCATCTTGTGCGAGAGCAGGCAAGAAAATCGGACGTGGTCGCGAAAACGGGAGCCTCGCGGCTTTCGATCCTCGCGCCCGATACCGACGCCGCCGGCGCGCGCCTGCTTGTAGCCCGCCTCCAGAAGGAGCTCGACTCCGCTTCGGGGAAGTCAAAGTTTGGTGGATCGGTAAAACTGCGCGCCGGGTATTGCGCGGTATCCGACTTGGCGGCAGCGAATGTCGACCTGAACGAGCTCGTCCACCGGGCTGAAAGCGCGCTTGCGTCGCTTCCCACCTCCGGGTCTGGCGATACGGTCGTGAGCTTCGACGAGCTGCCCGTGTCCTGACGAGTCGCCGCAGCATTGATTGTCCCGTCAGCGACTGGCAAACTGGCGTTTCACTGGGTGAAACGCCCTCTTCGAACGTAACGCCCCGGCCTCACGTTCACGGTAGCTATTGACCTAATGCTGCCTTCCCCCTAAGATGGGCGTCCGCGAGCGGGTCAGTCGGGGACGGAGGTGGACGGCACAGATGGACCCAGCTGCAACCAAGTCATTGTCATCTTCGGAAAACTTCCGGGGGTTTGTGCCATCCCAGGGCGCGGGAAGCCAATCCGGTGCGAGGCGCAACGATGGCGACTCCCGCCAGCCCAGTACTACCCGGGCCAGCACTAGTGCCCTTCTCGGCGCCCTCGAATTGGCCGCCGATCATACTGCCACAGCCATAGCGCATGGAACCAAGCAGGCGCGAGCAGAAGTTCGCGACCGGCTGAACGAGGTTATCCGCTGGCTGGGCGTGAGTCTCCGCGGGAAATCACAGTCGCAGACACCGGTCCCGCCTGTGATCGCGCGCGAATACGTCTCGATGCTCAAGGTAAACTTCCTCGCCCAACTCTCGAACACGTCGGATCTGGACGCGAATGAGGTAGTTCGTGCGCTGCTCAAACTCGACGAGGCTGAGGATGCATGGCGGAGAACGGATCGCGGCAAATTCATTTCGCGACTGACGGGAGCGGACTGCGCGGATGCCGTGGTCGCAATCGCACACGACATTCGTTCGCCACTCTGCTCGATCCTTCTACTCGTGGACGCCTTACGGCATGGAGAGCGTTCTACCCCGAATCCTGTGAGAGAGAGACAGCTCGGCCTGATTTACGGAGCGGCGTTTGGACTTAGTACGACCGTGACCAATCTGATCGCAGCCGCTCGCGGGGATGGTTTAGTACAGGGAACGCCGACGCCTTTCTCAGTCAGCGAGACCATGCACTCCGTGAGCGCGATCGTGCAGCCGATGTGCGAGGAAAAGGGCATACCGTTGGGCATGGAGTTCCCCGAGAGCGACGTGCGCCTCGGCCACGCCTCGGCGATCCAGCAGTCGCTCCTCAATCTCACGTCGAACGCGATTCGCTACACCGACGCCGGCTCGGTAGCGATGGGCTGCAGCGAAGTCTCAGCTGACCGGGTCGAGTTCTGGGTGGAGGATACCGGACCCGGCATTCCTGACGACGTCCTTGAACGGCTTTGCTATGGCTTCCCTCCGGAAGGCGTTAAGCTCCGCTTCTCCAGCGCGGGTCTGGGGTTGGCCATCGTGCGCACGCTCGTCGAAGCCATGGGGAGCACACTGCAGGTCGATAGCGGCAGCGAGGGAACGCGCTTTTCGTTCGTTTTGAGCCTTCCCGTACTGTCGTAAGTCCTCTCCCCACAACTGTTTAAAGGAACTCCTTTGCGTGCGGGTACCTGCCCGCCCGCAGTTCTTTGCGGGTAACCTTCAACCCGTTGGGTCGTCTCAAAAATAGACCCCGCGCAGCCTGTCTTTAGCTCCTACGGGGACAGGTTGGCACCTCCGAAAACCGGCAAAACCACCGAAAGGTGGCGACGCAAAGCTACGAGGCTAAAGCGCTCGCACGAGCGCCAGGCAAGTCGGGCTACCGAAGAGGAGGCTCAATGCTGTTGCCCCTGGAACGTCCGCCGCTTGCCCTGCTGGCCTGTGGCGACGATTGGATGAGTAGGGCGTTGGAAAATGTTTTCCAACAGCGCGGATACGTGGTCGCGCACACACGGTCGGGCGCTCAAGCACTCGAGTTGGCCAAGCTCGCCAACCACGACCTCCTCATCATCGACGAATCGCTGAACGATATCAGCGCTCTGGAAGTATGCCGATCGATACGCGAGGGTTCGCTCTTCGATCACTCGATTCCCCTCATCGTTACGTCGCCAGTTCCAGCCGATCCGCGCACACGACTGGCCGCCTATACAGCCGGCGCATGGGAGTACTGCAGCCACCCGGTCGACCTCGAGCCGGTTTTCGTAAAGCTCCAGACGTTCATTCGCGCGCACGGTGAGATCACCGTGGCGCGATCAGAAGACTTCGTCAACGCAACGACCGGGCTCTATACCTCATTCGGTTTGCGGCAACTCGCCGGCAAGCTCGGCGCGCGCGCACTGAGAAAGCACGAGCCTTTCGCCTGCGTCGCATTCGCCCCCCAAGTTCAGGATCGCGAAGTCGGTTCCAGCATGCTGTGGAAGGAAGACCCAATCGGGTTCGCCGATGTCGCACACGTATTCCGCGAGCAAAGCAGGCAGGCGGACGTGGTTGGACACGTCGGGGACTCGCGGCTGGCGATTCTCGCACCGGACACAGATGCCGAAGGCGCCAAGCTCTTGGTTGCGCGCCTGCAGCGCGAGCTCAATCACGCGACCAAAAACAAGACCATCTCTGGGAAAGTTCGGTTGCGTGCCGGCTATTCAGCCGTGCCGGACCTTGCCATGTCCAAGATCAACGTCGCAGAGCTGGTGCATCGTGCGGAGAGCGCATTGGATCACGCTCCCATCCAGGGCGACGGAGACGCGGTAGTCAGCTTCGACGACCTCCCGATTTACTGACAGGTCGGCCGGTTCTCTCGCGAACCTAGAATCACCTTCTTCGAAACAACCGCGCGATAAACCGAAATACGCGCGGCCCCGCCGCGCGACGGGTAACCTCGCGTGCGCGGGCAGTTGCGGCGACACGGCGCAGCGGGAAGGCATCTTCCACGCCCACCTCTATCAGAGTGACGCCGGAAACCTGCAACGCTGCCCGAAGTATATCCTCAATGCTGTCTGTGTCGCCGACCGCTTCGTAACGCGCGCCGACGGAGAGCGCAAACAGCTGAAAGTCCGGATTCCTGAGGGTAACACCGTGACCGGTGCCGTAGTTCGCCAGTTGCTGAACCCGGATTTGGCCGAAAGCGCCGTCGACAAAGACGATGATGGTGAGTGAAATTTTTTCGCGCACCGCGGACAGGAGCTCCATGGCAGTCATCGCAAATCCGCCATCTCCCACCAGTGCGACGACTGGATCATCCGGACATGCGAGCTTGACTCCGATTGCGGTTGGAATTGCGAAACCCATACTTTGCAGATCCGTCGGCATCATCAGACCGTACGGCGCCTGGACGCTGTAATACCGGCGAGCGAGGACCTGATGCAGTCCGGAGTCAAGGACAAGCGTTGAGTCGTCGGGCAATGCGCGGCGCATCGCGCGAAAGAAGCTCGCGGCGTCACCACCCGGCGTGCCCGCGATGTGCGGTTCGACGAAATCGGTGCGTATCGACCCGATCCTTCGCCGCCAACCCTCCAGTTCACTGTCGGCCCAGGTCGAGCGCGTGAGATGCGAATCGAGCAGCTGTCTGAGGAGATCGCCCACGTCACCCACTGCGCCAAGCGAGGCCGGGTAGTTTGCTTCAATGACCTCGGCGCTGGCGTCAAGATGAATGAGTCGGTCAGCCGGCAGTTCCATTTCGAATCCGGCCGTGTCGCTGTGACTCAGCTTGGACCCAATCGCGAGGATGAGGTCACCAGTTTTGAGGAACTCGTTTACCGGCCCGACGTTCCCAGCCATCGGGTAAAATCCCAGATTGAGCGGATGGCTCTCCGGAATCACCCCGCGGGCGGATGGGGTCGTGATTACCGGGGCGTGAAGCCGTTCGACCAGGATGCGAAGTTGATCCGCACACCGGTTGGTGCCCGGCCCAACTAAAAGGATGGGACGTCGCGCTCCAGCGAGTCGAACGCAAACTGCGTCGACACCGGCGCGGTCGGAGGCCGGCACCGACAAAGAACCCAGTCCGTCAGTCTCAAGGTTTTTTGCCAGCAACGCGGACGTTACCTGGAGAAGCACGGGTCCGGGCTCGCCAGACCTGGCCAATTGCAGTGCCTCGAACACGGCATCGGCCGGGTCATCGTACGAATCCGTATCTACTATTCCTTTTACGAGCGGCGTCGCAATCGCATCGTGATCCAGTTCCTGCTGCCGGAAGGAACGTTTAACAGGATCTGGCGCGGGAGCACCCATCAAATGCACGAGCGGCACCGAGTCGAGACGTGCTTCGGCGATGCCGGTCAACGCCCACGTGAAACCCGGTCCTGAAATCGTGAGAAGCACACCGGGTTCGCCGGTGACTCTCGCCCAACCACCGGCCATGAAGGCGGCGCTGAGTTCATTCGTCGCGACAACTGTTCGTATCCGGCTTTGCCGCAGAGCCTCAAATAGCTCGAGTGTCTGCGTTCCCGGCAGGCCAAATACACAGCGCACGCCAGCATGCTGCAGCGCCTCCACCATTCGCGCCGCTCCCGTCTGCCATCTCACTCGGATCGGCAGCCAGCTGGTTCACGAGCAGACAATGCTTGGACCACGGCGTGATGGTTTGGAGTTGAGGCGATTCGCTGGAAGAGTTGATCCGCGATGGGTCACGGATAGAGAGCGCCAGTCAGGGCAGCGAGTTGAAGGGAGCGACAGGGCTCGAACCTGCGACCTGCTGGTTGCAAACCAGGCGCTCCCCAGCTGAACCAACTGGCCTCGCAGCAAATATAGACGATAAACAGGGTCGCAGACAACGAATGTTTCTTACGGTGCAGTTCGCACAGCGTCCCCTTACCAGCGTACGATGACGATCATTCGACGCCGCGAATGGCGACTGGATGGTGCGCAGAATATACTAGGTCCGAATGACCATCCCCTCAACTTCGGGTAGCCTCGTCGTCGCGCTGGGCGAGTACGATACCCGCTGGCACGACCCGAAAGCGTCTCTGTCGTCCGCGCGAGAGATTGCGCACCGTGCGCGGAGTGCCGGCGCGGACCTGCTGGTTCTCCCGGAAATGTGCACGACGGGGTTCACGATGGAGGCGGACGAATTTGCAGAGCCTGTCGATGGTGCGTCGGCGCAGGCGTTTCGCCGTCTGGCGGCGGACGAAAAACTGTGGATCGTCGCCGGACTGTCCATGCGAAAGGAGGGGCAATTTGTCAATTCCGCGCTGGCATTCTCCCCCGATGGCTCGATCGCGGCTTCGTACGACAAGCAGCGCCTTTTCGGATTCGCGAGTGAGACGAGCGTCTATTCCGCAGGCAATAAGGCCTGCATTGTCTCCGTCGGCGGTGTGGCGCTCGGACTCTTCGTCTGCTTCGACCTAAGATTTCCCGAGCTTTTTCGGGAGGTTGCCCCCGAGGTGGACGGGCTGATCGTCATCGCCAACTGGCCCGCCGCGCGCCAGCAGCACTGGGAAATTCTCACCCAGGCCCGCGCGATCGAGAATCAGTGCTATTTGATCGGCGTCAACAGGATCGGCGAAGGGGGCGGGCTCAGTTACGAGGGCGGCTCGGTGATCCTCGATCCGTGGGGAGAGAGAATCGATACGCCGGCCGGGAGCGCTGGCGTGAGAACGGCGCGGATATCTCACCGCGCCGTCGTCGAAGTGCGGAATAAATTTCCTCTAGGACTGTCCCGCACTAATCGGCCAGATTGAAACGCTCCCCGGAACCGGGGCGCGCTTCTGTTTCGAGAGCGGCCGCTTGTTTTCAATGGAGCGTACAGGGATCGAACCTGCGACCTCCTGGTTGCAAACCAGGCGCTCTCCCAGCTGAGCTAACGCCCCGCGTCTGGAAATATAACCGCGCCGTTACGCGGCTAGTGTCCGAGAAACTACTCGTGAGCTGGTAGCGGCTCCATCGTTCGCGGATCGACCGGCACCTGGACTTCATCACGGTACGGTGATGTCATCAGCAGCACGCGCATCCGCGGGAACGCATCCATGAACGACAGATAGCAGAAACCCCAGATGCCCAGCATGCCGGCGGCGATTCCAATCTCCCAGATGCCGAGCGGAATGTTGCCCAGCACTCCGTAGATGGACGGATAGACCTCGAGGTAGCGCACCAGCCACAAACCGAGAATGGTGCAGCTCGCGAAGAGAACCATCGTCGGGAGAAATACCTTGGCGGCCCGCGACAGCAGTCCGAAGAACGGGAACACGAACATCAAGCCCACAGTGATCAGCGTGGGAATGCGCCAGCCTTCGATGAGGCGAAGGCGCATCCAGTGGGTTTCCTCGCCCATGTTGCCGTACCAGATCACCAGGTACTGGCCAAACGTGATGTATCCCCAAAAAGCAGTGAACGCGAAACACAGCTTGCCGAGATCGTGGAAGTGTTTTTCCTGAATCAGGTCGTATCTCTCGAGGTACCTGCGCCACGCCATCACGATGATCGTCCAGCTGGCGAGCGCTGCGACCCAACCGCCCATGAAGAACCACCAGCCGTACATCGTGCTCTGGAAATGCGGATCGAGCGCCATCGACAGATCCCATGACAGCACGATCCAGCCGAACCCGAACGTAAATGCGAGGAAGACGGCGAGCCGTCCCTGCAGCGAGTGGGTCGAGTGCAGCTCACGCCGCTCGTCGCGGAAGCCCCGGCGCATCCGCTCGCGCAGCCCGCGCGCCCACTTGGCTCCGCCTTCCGGAAGGATGCCGACGTCGAGACGAACGCACGTGTAGATGTACCACAGGCTGAGAAGCGTGAGCGTCAGCCCAATGAAAATCACGCGCGTGTAGAAAAACGGCGGATTGAGATAAACCTCTTTCTCGTGGATCTCGGGGACGCGGTTGAACCACCAGAAGACGTGGTGCTTCCCGAAGAAGATGATCAACAGCAACAGCACGAAGGCCACGGGAAGGAACGCGACGTATCCCTCGAGGAACCGAATGATCGGGCGCGACCAGCGGGCCGTCGTGATGCGCTGCACCGCAACGAACATCACTCCCGCCGACGAAATCGACGTGAAGTAAAGCCAGTTGACGAGCAGCGATTGCCACGTGCGATCGGGCTGCATGAACAGCCCGATGATGAAGACTATCACTCCGATTGCCGCCAGAACGATCGAGACCGTTTTGAGAATCGGTGCACTCGGCCGGTCGATGCCGACCAGTACTTCGTCGCGGGAGAGAGCGTGTGCGTCGTGATGGCTCATCGATCTGGCCTCGTCCCGGCGGGAGCTGAATCAGTTCGCGCGCGCGCTGATGTGTCGGGGCGCAGCGCAGCAGGATTCACTGGTTCCGCTGGAGTGATAGCCGGGGCAGCCTGTTGGCCACCCGGCAGCACGCTGCGCGGATTGTAGAACGGCTCTGACAGCTGCGGCGCGCTTCTCGTCGCACCAGGAACCTTGTCCCCGGTGACTCCCGGCGCAGCCAGCGGACCCACTGCTACGCTCTTGCCCCCCACACCCTGCAATGCCCGCAGGTAATTCACCACATCCCAGCGATCCATCTCTTCGATTCTGTTGTAGGGCGGCATCAGCCCGCGACCGTTCCGGATCATTCCGAAGATGTATCCGTCGGTGCGGCCCTTGGTCATGTCGGTGGTCAGGTTGATGCCGGGCATTCCGAATTTCGTGGCCGGCCCGTCACCCTGCGCGCGATCGCCGTGACAAACCGCGCAGTTGATCTGAAAGTATTTGTGCCCGTTGTTGAGCGATGAATCGCTGGGCGGCGTCGGATTGCGCAGACCCGCCATCGAATCGATGGTCGCGGGAAATGCTCCGTACGAGACCTGGAATCCGGCGACGGCGGTGCCTGTCGTTGGGACCGACATCTGTGGCTGGCCGCGCGATGGAGTGAGGCTGTCCTTCACCGGCTCCCACGTCCAGAGCGATGGCTGGCGCTTGAAATCGCTGAACCACTCGCAAGCCGTGAGCATCAGCGGCAGCACGAACAGAAGCAGACGGAGTTTAGCGCTCACGTCGCACCTCCACCGCTCCATGCTGGCGAAGGACATCTTCCGCGGTTCTCGCCTGCTCCGGCGGACACTCTACCCAAATGCCGTAGTCACCGTGGCTGAAGCGAGGATCGTAGCCGACCTGCAGCGTCAACCGCGGGACGCGCGCCGCGATCAGCAATCCGACGACGGTGGACAATCCGCCGATCAGCACCATCACCTCGAATCCGAAAATCGTGTACGGAACCCACGATGCGATGGGCTTGCCCCCTACCACCAGCGGCCAGTAGTCGGACGCCCAGATCGCAATCCAGTACCCGAACGTCACGCCCGCCAAACCGCCGATGAGCGTGAACCGCCGGACCGGACTGGGCGGCGCCTGAATGGCTTCCTCCAGCTCGTGGCGCGGCGTCGGCGTATAGACGCGGATCAAGCCGACGTTTTTCTCCTTGAGCGCCTCGATTGCGTCGACCGTGGCATCGAGCTCACGAAATGCTCCAAGAACCCCGCGCATCAGGCGAATTCTCCCGGCGTGTCCGCTTCGTACTCGAAGTGGCGCCCCGAAGGATCGATTCCGTGCGGATGCTGTGTCCGCAGCTTGGGCGGAACGATCTCCTTCACTTCAGAGATCGCGATCACCGGCAGCTGCTTCACAAAGAGCAGGAACCACATCGAGAACCAGCCGAAGCTGCCGCAGAGGATCGCGTAGTCGACCCACGTCGGGCGATAGCTCGTCCACTGCCACGGCTCGAATTCATGGGACAGCGACGGCACCACGATCACGAAACGCTCGAACCACATCCCGATGTTGATCGTGAACGAAATGATGAAGAGCCATGGTGCGCTGCGACGCAGCTTCTGCACGAACAGCGACAGCGGCAATACCATGTTGCACGTGTAGAGAATCGCGGAGGCCCACCACCACTGACCCCATATTCGGTTGGCGAAGAAGCTCTTCTCCGCTTCGTTGCCGCTGAACCACGCCACGAACCACTCGGACATGTAGGCGCAGCCGACCACCAGCGAGGTGAACAGGCACAGCTTGGCCGCTGCATCGAGGTGGTTGATCGTCACGTAATGCTTGAGGCCGAACCACTTCCTCATCGGGATGATGATCGTGAAGACCATACCCATGCCCGAGAAGATTGCGCCCGCGACGAAGTACGGTGGGAAGATCGTGGTGTGCCATCCGGGCGTCAGCGCCATCGCGAAGTCGAAGGACACGACCGAGTGCACCGACAGCACCAGCGGCGTGGAGAAAGCGGCGAGGAACAGATACGCTCGCGCAAAATGGCGCCACTCGTTGTCCGTGTTGCGCCAGCCAAGCGACATGATCGAGAAGACTTGCTTTCGAATCGGACTGATCTTCTCGCGATCGCGCAGCACCGCGATGTCGGGAATCAATCCGATAAACAGGAACGTGCTGGAGATCGTGAAGTACGTCAGGATCGCGAACACGTCCCACACCAGCGGGCTCTTGAACTGCGGCCAGATGTAGCGCCAGTTGGGATAAGGAATCAGCCAGAAGAACTTCCACGGCCGTCCCAGGTGCAGAATCGGGAACAGACCGGCGGTCATGACCGCGAACACCGTCATCGCTTCTGCGCAGCGGTAGATCGTCGTCCTGAAGCCGGCCCGGAACAGATATAGAATCGCCGAGATCAGGGTGCCGGCGTGACCGATACCGATCCAGAAGACGAAGGTGATGATGTACACGCCCCACATCACGGGCGGGTTGTAGCCGGCAACACCGAGACCGCTGTAGATCTGGTACATCCAGGCGCCGATGCCGATCAGCAGGAAGAAGATCGCGGTGCCCAACCCAATGAACCACGCAACGGTCGGACGAAGCGTGCCGACTATCTCGCGGTCTACCTGCTCGTAATCCCTGACGGCAGGCAGCTGCACGTCGGCGCTGGC
>Ga0157378_10000945_pt1 | contig 26667 bp, 25 predicted proteins | sample M65metaG_FD_115309 | JGI IMG/M metagenome (GOLD analysis project Ga0157378, IMG submission 115309) | Miscanthus rhizosphere microbial communities from Kellogg Biological Station, Michigan, USA - M6-5 metaG | ecosystem: Host-associated > Plants > Roots > Rhizosphere > Soil | place: USA: Michigan... | reverse complement strand
GTAGTAGCCGCGGATGGTCTTGGCCTTGCCGTCGCTGACCTGCACCTCGACCGATCGCCACTTCGAGCCGGCCTTCACCCCCTCGGGAGGATAGAAGCCGAGGATGTATTGCGAGCGCAGCTCATTCTGGATGTCGGTGTAGATGCGGCCCAGCTGGATGGCGTTGTCGATGTAATACGCATTGCCGCCGGTCTCGCTGCAGAAGCGGCTCAGTTTGTAGCGCGTGTCGACCTCTGTGCTGCGAATGCCGATGCCGATGGCGTAGATGGGCACCGCAGCGCGGCGGGCGTATTCGAGCGCCTGGTCGAAGGAAAACTTCGACGAGGTGTCCATGCCGTCGGTGACCAGCACCAGCGCGCGCTGACCCTTCACGCCGAGGAAGTTGTAGAGCGAATAGACGACGGCGTCGTAAAGCGCGGTCGACTCCTCGGCGCGGAGCTTGGCCAGGCCGGCGTTCATGTCCGCCAGGCGCGGAGACCAGCGCTGGATCAGCTGCGGCTGCGAATCGAATGACACCAGGAACGCGCGGTCGCCCTTCCGCATCACGTTCGTGAAGAACTGCGCGGCCGCCTTCTGCGCCTCCGACATCCGCGGCTGCATCGACGCCGAGGTGTCGATGGCCAGGCCGAGCGAAAGCGGCAGATTGTCCACGTGCTCGAACTTGGCCACCTTCACCGGCTTCCCTTCATCCATCACCTTGAACGCCGGCTCGAGCAGATCGTTGATCGGATGGCCGTTGCGCAGCACCGTGGTCGGCAGCTCGACGAGGTGAACGTTCACCTCCTCCATGAACTGCGGCGTGTTGATCATCACCAGATCTTCGACCGGCGGCTGGGCGTCTTCCTTGAGCATGGCCACGGCGCGGATGTAGCCGACGCCTTCCTGCGCCGGGATCTCGATGGTCTGGACGAACGGCGGCCCGAAGAGCGAGGCCATCTTGGTGTCGTTGAGAAAGAGCTCGACATGATCGAGCTTCTTTCCCTCGGGGACGTTGACCGCCATCTCCACACGCGTTCTGCCGTGCAGCTTGAAGGCGATTCGCGGCGAGATGATGCGCACGCGGAACGGATCATTGCCGGTGTTGAGCACGATTTCATCGCCGGTGATCTGTTCGGCGTTGGCGTTGAGGGCCACGGCGCGCACGCGGCGCACCTGCGGCACGTTGCCGAAATCGAGGTCGAGCGTGTACGGCGGCTGGCGCTTGGTCATCACCTTCTTGCCGTCGAGATAAAACTCGACCGCTTTGATGTCGTCGCCGAACGCGATCGTCTCGATGTGCTGGATGCCGCTGAGCAGATCGTCGGTCAGCGGCACGATGCGGAGCCGGGTGGTGTTCGAATCGATGTCGTCCTTGAGCTGCGAGAGAGCAGTGGTGGCGCTCTCCTTCGCCTTCTGCTGCGCCGGCGTGTCGAAGATCTCCGGCACGGTGATTTTCTGCTCGACGATGGCCTCGGCGCCGGAGTTGATGTCCTGCACCCGCACGCGGGCCGTGTAGTCGGCCGGGCGGAGGAAGCGGTCGATGACCACCGCCACCTTGTCTTCCTTCATGTCGGCGGGATAGTCGAAGCGATAGCGATAGTTCTCGAACAGCTGATCGTCCTTCAGCACTTCGCCGGTGACGTCGAGGCTGTAGAGCTTCGTGTTGTTGACTTCCTTCAGCATCAGTTGCGAGCGCGGCACCATGATCGTGATCTCGGCGTCGGTGCGGCTGCCCTGCTTGGCCGGGTACTTGATGCTGACTTCGTTGGCGAGCGGCGGCGCGCCGGGCGTGGCCAGCACGACCGAGCGGAGGATCTTGTGGACATCCTCTTCATTGACCTGCGGCGGCTCGAAGATGCGCATCAGGTCGAACTTGTTCATCTGCGACTGATAAACGGCGCGCAGAAACTCATCGCCGTTCTTGCAGCGAACCTCGACGTTCGTCACCGGCGTGTTGGGAGCGATCGGACCGAAGACGCGCGCCGTCGATGCATCGCCATTGAGGTCGGTGCCCATCTCATCCTGCGACACCAGTTCCTTCATGGCGGCGTTGTCGAAGGGGAGGTAGAGCTTGTAGTCGATGCCCATCCGCGGCTTGTAGAAGAGGAAGCGGACGTTGTGTCCGAGGCCGGGAACGAAGTCGTATTTCCAGATCTCGATCGGCACCAGCAGCCGGCAATCGATCACGATGCGTTCCGTCGGCTCGCCGCGGATGAGGAAAATGCGGCCGCGGTCCGAGGAGACGTTCTTGAACGTCTCCTTCACCGTCTCCAGACGGTCGTAGTACTGATCGCGGAAGGTGTGATTGGTCGTGCCGTTGGCGACGTCGCGCCGCCGCCAGAATTCGGTGATGTAGATCTCGCGCTGCGGATCGGTCTCCAGGATGAGGAAGGTGTCCAGCTCCGCCGGGTTCATGATCGGATCGACGTCGGTGAGGAACTGGCGGTACTTCTCGCCGAGGCTTTTGATGCGGTCTTTGCGCTCGCGGCGGGAGAGCTTGCGCACGCCCTGATCGGGTTTGGCCTTCGCTTCGGGCGCGGGCGCCGAGGTTGAAGGCGCGGGCGCCGGTTGCGGATCGGATTGTGCGGGAGGGGTTTGGGCGAAGGCCGCCACCTAGGCGAACAGCGCGGCAATCAGCACGACATGGACTTTGTTCATCTGGGGACCTCGGACACGAATCGGGGATACAAACGACAATAGACGACCACTCGCATGCGCATCTACCTCGACAACAACGCCACCACGCCGCTGCACCCAGCGGTGCTGGAGGCGTTGGGCAGTTCGTTTCGAGATGTCTTCGGCAACGCTTCGAGCATTCATAAGGAAGGCCAGTCCGCACGCCGCGCGATCGAGGATGCTCGCGAATCGGTGGCGAAGCTGCTCGCGGCCGAAGCGCGGGACGTCATCTTTACGAGCGGCGGCACCGAGTCTAACAACGCGGCGATCTTCGGCGCGGCAGGGCAGGATGGTCGTCATCACATTGTCACAACGGCCATCGAGCACCCTTCCGTGCTCGAACCGGTTGCCGAACTGGAGCGTCGCGGACACGCAGTGACGATCGTTGCGCCGTCGCGCGACGGCGTTGTCGATGCCGATGCGGTCATCGCCGCGATCCGTCCGGAGACGCATCTGGTGACGATGATGCTGGCCAACAACGAGACCGGCGTGATCCAGCCGGTGGCAGATGTGGCGCGAGTCTGCCGTGAGCGAGGCATTCATTTTCACTGCGATGCGGTGCAAGGCGCGGGCAAGGTCGAGCTCGACGTCTCCGCCCTCGGTGTCGACACGCTGGCGATCTCCGCGCACAAGCTGCACGCGCCGAAAGGAATCGGCGCGCTCTACGTCCGCCGCGGTCTCGCGCTCGATCGCCACATCCTCGGCGGCGCGCAGGAACGACGCCGCCGCGCGGGGACGGAGAATGTGCCGCTGGCGGTGGCGTTCGGCGTGGCGGCGGAGATCGCGCGCGATCGTGCGGACGTCGGCGCGTTGCGCGATGCGCTCGAGCGCAAACTCGCCGAATTCGACATCGTCATCAACGGCACATCCGCGCCGCGCATCCCAAACACCAGCAGCGTCACCTTCCGCGGTGCCGACGCCGAGGGAATCGTGATCGGACTCGATCTCAACGGAGTCGCGGTATCGACCGGCGCCGCCTGCTCCTCAGGACGAGTCGAGCCAAGCCACGTCCTCCTGGCGATGGGCCTGCCCCCCGACGAAGCCCGCAGCACGATCCGCTTCTCCCTAAGCCGGTTTACAACGATGAACGAGATCGAGCGGACGGTGGGGCTTCTGCGCGAGATCGTCCCGCGGTGTATTCGCGGGATCGGAACCACGTCGCGTTAGCCGCCGGAGGCGGCTCGGATGGTAGCCGGTGGTCCGAGCGAAGCGAGCGACCACCGGTATCCGTGGCGAGTTGAGATTGCGACCCCGGTCAGGGGTCGCGGAACGTCTACGCGACTCCTGCCGGAGTCGAAAAACCTTGCTCATCGGATAACCGGTGGTCGCTCGCTTCGCTCGGACCACCGGCTACAGTACGGGCCGCCTCCGGCGGCGCAATCACCACATCGAATAACCCTTGCCCCTCCGCCGTTTGTTTGGCACAGTTGTCGACGGTCCTGATGTCTAACCATCACATTCTCGAGGGCGATCTCTCGCGCATTCAGTTGCCGGACGTCCTGAGCTTCCTCTCCATGATCCGGGGCACGGGAAAACTGTCCCTCCAGCGCGACCGGCTTGAGCGCTACATCCACTGGAAGGACGGCGAGATCGTCTTTGCATCCTCGAACTCCCCCGAGCACTCCCTCGGCATGTTCCTGCTGCGCAACGGCAAGATCACCCAGGCGCAATACGACGAGTCGAAACGCCGCGTCACCGCCACGACACGCCACGGCAAACTCCTCGTGCAGATGGGCGCCATCTCGCCGAAGGAACTGTGGTGGGGCGTCAAGAATCAGGCGCTGGAGATCATCTACTCGCTCTTCGGCTGGAAAGAGGGAATGTTCATCTTCGGCGACGCCACCGACGAGCTGGTGAACGAGCGCATCGTCCTCTCGATCAACACCTCCACCGTGATCATGGAAGGAATCCGCCGCCTCGACGAGACGGCCATGATCCGCGAAAAGATCACCAGCCTGGAGATGGTCTTCGGAAAGGTGCAGGGAGCGGAGCCGGACTTCGGAGCGCTGGAGATGAGCGATCACGAGGTGGAGCTGTATCAGAACCTCGACGGCAAGCGCTCGATCCGCGCCCTGATCGGCGGCTCGGAGATGACCGAGTTCGAGGTGACGCGCATCCTCTTCCAACTGCTCTCGGCGCGCCTGGTGGAAGTGGTGCAGGAAGAGAAGTCCTTCCGCCCGGTCTTCCTCGACGTCGAAGATTCGCCGGAACTGCTAAAGGTGATCTCGACCTACAACGACATGTTCGGCCGCCTCTACGACGCGCTCCTCAGCGCCGTCGGCGAGGAGCCGGCCCGCGAGATCGTGATGACGGCGATGCAGAATGCCGAGAGCGACGAGCTCTGGAGCGGCGTCTTCTTCGATCAGTACGGCCGTTTCGACGAGAACATGCTCATCGCCAATATCTCCGAGCTGCCGTTCGAGCGCCGCAAGGCGGTGCTGGACGAAGGGCTGAATACGCTGCTCTCTGTCCAGCTCTTCGAGGTCTCCCAGCACCTTGACTCGGCCGGGAAGGTGGACGTCTTCCGCTTCATCAGCGATCAGAAGGCGTCGCTGGAGATGTCGAGCTTCTCCTGACGGCTCGGATAGACTGCGCCCTTCATGTATCCAATCCTCTTCAAACTCGGTTCCTTCGAGATCACGACCTTCGGCCTGATGATGTTCGCGGCGTTCATCGTCGGCGGCTGGGTGTTGACACGCCAGTTTCGCCGCTACGGACTCAGCGACGACGCGGCATCGTCGATCGTCATGGCCGCCGCCATCGGCGGAATCGCCGGCGCCAAGATTTACTACGCGATTCTTTTCCGCGACTGGCACCTCCTGCTCGACCGCGCCGGTCTGGTCTGGTACGGCGGTCTGATCGGCGGCGTCATCGGATGCAGCGCTTACATTCTGATGAAGAAGCTCGATTACTTCACCGTCACCGACGCCGCCGCACCGGCCCTGGCCATCGGCTACGCCCTCGGCCGCATCGGCTGTTTCCTGGTCGGCGACGATTACGGCCGGCCGACGAATTCGTGGGTCGGGATCGCGTTCCCGAAAGGATCGCCTCCGACGACGGCGGAGTCGCTCCGCCAGTTTGGCGTCCACGTCGATCCGTCGATTGCTCCCGATCAGGTGCTGCGCGTCCATCCGACACAGCTCTACGAATCGGCCGCCGCGTTCGTGATGTTCGCCATCCTGATGTGGGTGTCGCGCCGTCCTCACGCCAAGGGCCGCATCTTCGGCCTCTTCCTCGTCCTGATGGGCATCGAACGCTTTCTGGTTGAGATTGTTCGAGCGAAGGATGATCGTTTCCTCGGGCCGTTCACTGTGGCTCAACTGATCAGCGCCATGATTTTGCTGATCGGAGCTGCACTCATCGTGAGCCGCCGAAAAACCTCATCCGCAGATTACGCAGATGAACGCAGATGAAGACGGTTTTATCTGCGGACATCTGCGTAATCTGCGGATGAGGTTTTAGTAGTTTGAGAGACGCGCGGCGTACCCCTCAAAATTGGCCTTCATCTCCCCGAGAGAATCCCCTCCGAACTTCTCCCGCATCGCATCCGCCAGCGTGATCGCCAGCATCGCCTCGCAGACGACACCGCATGCCGGGACCGCCGTGACGTCGCTGCGCTCCCACTGCGAGCGATGCGGCTCGTGCGTTTCGATGTCCACCGATGGCAGGCCGCGGCGCAGAGTGGAGATCGGCTTCATGTAGGCGCGGACGACCACGTCCTGCCCGTTGGTCACGCCGCCTTCGAGACCGCCGGCGCGGTTGGTCGTCCGGTGATAGCGCTTTTCTTCGTCGAAGTAGATCGGGTCATGAACCTCGGAACCGATGCGTCGCGCGGCGGCCACGCCATCGCCAACCGCGACGGCTTTGACCGCGTGAATGGAGAGAATCGCCTGGGCGATGCGGCCGTCCAGTTTCTCGTTCCACTGCACGTACGAGCCGAGGCCGATGGGGACGTTGTGCGCGGCGGCGACGATCGTGCCGCCGAGGGTCTCGCCCGCTTCGCGCGCCTTGTCGACTTCGGCCACCATGGCATCCTCGGCATTGCGATTCACCGCACGCAGCGGCGAATCGTCATCGACAGCGAGCAACTCCTCCCACGACGGCGCGTAGTCAACATCGCCTGCGGCACCAACAGAGACCACGCCGGAGCGCAGCTCGATGTCAAAATTGCGCAGCAGCTCCTTCGCGATGGCTCCAGCCGCTACACGCGAGGCCGTTTCGCGCGCCGAGGCGCGTTCGAGGATGTCGCGAAGATCGCGACGGTCGTACTTCATCCCGCCGATCAGATCGACATGCCCCGGCCGCGGTGCGTGCACCCGCCGCTTCTGCGCCTCGGCGGGATCGACGTCCCAAACGCCCATGGCCGCTTCCCAGTTCTTGAAATCGTCATTGCGCACCACGATGGCGATCGGCGATCCGAGCGTTTCGCCGCCGCGCACGCCTCCGGCGATCTCGACCTCATCGTGCTCGATCTTCATCCGGCCGCCGCGGCCATAGCCGTGCTGCCGCCGCGCCATATCGCGATTGATCCGCTCGCGATCGAGCCGAACCCCGGCGGGCATGCCGGTGACGATGACCGTGAGTTGCGGCCCGTGCGATTCGCCGGCGGAGAGGAAGGTGAAACGCGACATGGTGGGGAAGTCTAGTGCACAGCGCGTAGCGCTCGTGCAGGCGTAGCGCCGTCGGCTCGACGGCTGTACCGCCAGCGGCTCGCTGGCGGTTTGCCTTGATTGCCGCCGAGCCGGCGGCGATACAGCCAGCGAGCCGCTGGCGCTACGCTTTCTGGCGCGCGCTACACTCCCCACCATGGACAAATCCTCTCTCCGCGACCTCTTCCCCGTCACGAAGAACGTTGTCTACTTCAACCATGCCGCGCTTGGGCCGCTGTCGACGCGTGCGTATGAGGCGATGGAGCGATTCATCCGCGATCAACGCGACTTCGGAGCGTTGCATTGGAAGGATTGGTATGCCGAGTACGTCCATCTGCGCGCGTCCGCGGCGAAATTGATCGGCGCGGAGCCTGGTGAGATCGCCATCCTCAAGAACACCTCGGAAGGGTTGTCGTTTGTCGCTGAGGGATTTCGGTGGGAGCGTGGGGACAACGTTGTCACCACCGATCTCGAGTTCCCATCCAACTCCACACCCTGGAGAAAACTTGACAGGCGCGGGGTGGACGTGCGCGTCGTGCAGAGCCATGACGGAGCGTTCACGGTCGATGACGTTGAGCGCCACATCGATGGCCGGACACGCATCGTCACCGTTTCCGCGGTGCAGTTCCACAACGGTTTCGCCGCCGACCTCGACGCCATTGGCGACCTGTGCGCGCGGCGCAACGTTCTCTTCTGCGTCGATGCCATCCAGTCGGTCGGCGTTCTGCCCATGGATGTGAAGCGGTCGAAGATCGCCTTCCTCGCTGCCGACGGACACAAATGGATGTGCGGCTCCGAGGGGGCGGCGATTTTCTTCGTCGCAGCGGAGCAGCGCGACAAGTTGGACGTGCTCGAAAATGGCTGGACCAACATCGAGCGCAAGGGGAAATTCATCGATTGTCCGATCGAGCTGATGCCGGACGCGCGGCGATTCGAAGCCGGGTCGTTGAACACCAGCGGCATCTACGGCCTGCGCGCGGCCATCGATCTGCTGCTGGAGATCGGGATCAACGACATCAGCGAAGAGACCACGCGAATCGCCGCCTTGCTGGCAAACCGGCTCGATGACATCGGCTGGCGCGTGGCCACGCCGCGGCCGATCCGCTCCGGAATCGTCGGCGCGATTCCGCCGCCGGGGGAGACGTCGCTGCTCAAGTGGCATCGCCTGCTGGAGGAAAACGGCATCGTTTGCGCGCCGCGCGAGGGGATGCTTCGCTTCTCACCGCATTTCTACAATGTGGAGAGTGAGATCGACCGCGTCATCGACGTTCTGAGAGGCGCGGCCGAGAGCGCTTGACGGTCCGCGGGAGAGACCGCATCATCCTTTCATGTCTCCTATGACGATTCTTCTCAGCGTAGTCGCGCTGGTCATCGGCGCGATTGTGGGTTGGGTGGTGGCGAGCGCGAGAAAAACCGGCGAGGTCCAGCGCGCTCTGGCCGAGCGCGATCTGGCGCGCGCGGAACGCGAGCGCAGCGAGGCGGTCGCCGTCGAAGCACGACGGGTGGCGAACGCCGAATCGCAGGCCCGCGCGGTCGCCGAGACCCAGGCCAACTTCCTCGGTGATGCCCGCAAGCAGATGGAGGAGGCCTTCGCTGCCACGGCGCAGAAGACGCTCCAGTCGATCAGCGCCACCTTCCTCGAATTGAACAAAGCGCATCTCGACGGCTCGAAGGGCGAGATCGTCTCCTCGCTCGACACCAAGAAGGCCGAAATCGAGACGATGCTGCAGCCGCTGCGCGACATGCTCGATCGCTACGCCGGCGAGCTGACCAAGAGCGAGCATTCGCGCAACGCGGCTTACGGCGGTCTGCAGGAGCAGATCCGTTCGCTGCTGGCGGCGCAAGAGCTCTCGCAGCGCGAAGCCACGCGCCTGGCCAACGCTCTCGACTCGCCGGCCGTGCGCGGCTCGTGGGGAGAAAACTCGCTGCGGCGCTGCATCGAACTTGCCGGCATGAGCGAGCTGTGCGATTTCGTCGCGCAGGAGACGTTCTTCACCGATGAAGGACGCCGGCTGCGGCCGGACGTCGTCGTTAGTCTCCCGAACAAGCGCGTCATCGCCATCGACGCCAAAGTTCCGCTGACCGATTACAGCGTCGCTGCAAACGAGACCGACGAGTCGCGCAAACGGGAGGCGCTGGTCGCGCACGCCCGCACGCTGCGCCGCCACATCGAATCGCTCAGCCGCAAGGAGTACCAGGCCAGCGTCGGCGAGAGCCTCGACTTCACGGTGATGTTCCTCCCCGGCGAGCATTTCCTCTCCGCCGCCCTGGTCACCGATCCGATGCTCTTCGAGTACGCGGTCGACAAGAAAATTTATCTCGCCTCGCCCACGGTCCTTCTTCCTCTGCTCCGCGCCGTCGCCGCGGGTTGGAAAGCCGAGCGCACCGAGGAGAACGCCAAGAAGATGCACGACGCCGGCGTCGAGCTTTTCAACCGCTTCGTCAAGGTGATGGACCTCATCGCCGAGATCGGCTCCGCGCTTGCCCGCACGGTCGAGCAATACAACAAAGCGATCCGTTCCATCGACACGCGCCTCTGGCCGAAAGGCCAGGAGCTGCAGCGTATGGCCGGCAGCGGCAAGGAACTGGAGCCGCTATCGCAGGTCGACACGGTGCCTCTCGAATCGTCCAAGCTGCGCTTGACGATGCAAGGGGAGGAACCGGCCGAGGTTCTGCCGTTCCGGGAGTGAGCGACCATAAATACGGTAAAATCCGCCTCGTGAAAACGACGATCGAGATTCCGGACGAATTGTTCAGGAAATCGAAGGCGACCGCGGAGTCCCGCGGAGAAACGCTGCACGAGTTCATCGCGGAAGTCCTCACTGCACGCGTTGCTTCTACGAGTCCGCCGCCATCTGATTCTTCGGGATGGCGGAGCGTTTTTGGGCTTGCTGATCCGGAGGAGGTCAAGCTCGTCGATGCCGTCATCGACGCAGAGTTAGAGCAGGTCGACCCAGCGGACTGGCGTTGATTCTCGACACGAATGCGGTTTCAGCGCTCCTCAGCGGCGATGAGACGATTGCCGAACTTCTGGCCTTCGAACAACACCATCATCTTCCCACCGTCGTCATTGGTGAGTATCGATACGGCCTGACGAGATCGAACCGGCGGGAGCGCCTCGGAACGATGTTGGCCCTCTTGATCGCGCGCTCGAGCGTTCTTGCAATCGATTTGGATACGACGTTTCACTACGCGAGGGTTCGCCACGAATTGCGGCAGAAGGGTCGGCCGATCCCTGAAAATGATCTGTGGATAGCCGCGCTCGCGAGTCAGTATTCTTTGCGGATTGTCAGCCGCGACGTTCACTTTGATGAGGTCTCGGGAGTTGAGCGCGTGAGTTGGTAACACGCACTGAACCGCCGCAGTTATGCTATTCTCCGCCGCCATGAACGCCCCCCTGAACGAGGTAAACGAGTCGACGGTTTGTCCGGTCGACTCGTCGCTTTGGCTATAGCGCCTTCCTTCTGACAACCTCGTCTCGATGGTGTAGCGCCTGATCCCGTCTGTCCACGCGCCCGTCTGTCCAAGCGCAGGTTCAGGAGCTTCCCGATGATCACCGTTGTCGATAACTACGATTCGTTCACGTACAACCTGGTCCAGCAGATCGAGCGGATCTCCGCCTTCGAGCTGCAGGTCGTACGCAATGACGCCTTCGAAGTCGATGCCCTGCTCGACCAGGAGCCGGAAGCGATCGTGATCTCGCCCGGGCCCGGCACGCCGGCGCGCGCCGGCCGCATCCTGGAGCTGATCCGGATGAACGACTCCATCCCGCTGCTCGGCATCTGTCTCGGCCATCAGGCCATCGGCGAAGCGTTCGGCGCGCGCATCGTCCGCGGACGCGTACCGGTGCACGGCAAGCTCAGCGAAGTGCGGCATGAGCGGCGCGGCCTCTTCGCGGGCTGCCCGACGCCGATGCAGACCGCGCGCTACCACTCGCTCGTCGTCGATCGCGATTCGATGCCGGACGAGCTGCGCATCGACGCCGAGACCGACGACGGCGTGGTCATGGCCATCGCTCATCGCGACCGGCCCATCTACGGCATCCAGTTCCATCCCGAGTCGTACGGCACCGAGGGGGGCGACAAGTTGATCGCGAATTTTCTGGCCGAGGTGCGGCAATGATCGATGTCGCCATCCGGCGGATTGCAGAAGGCCAGCACCTCGGGCGCGACGAAATGCACGAAGTGTTCGGCGAAGTGATGGACGGCCGCGCCAGCGACGTCCAGAAGACCGCGCTGCTCATCGCACTGCGGATGAAGGGTGAAACTGCAGACGAGATCACCGGCGCGGCGCTGGCCATGCGCGAGCGCGTCACGCCGCTGACCGTCGACCGCGAACAGATCATCGACACCTGCGGCACCGGCGGCGACGGACGCGGGACGTTCAATGTCTCGACCATCGCCGCGCTCGTTGCCGCTGGCGCGGGCGCCTCGGTGGCCAAGCACGGCAACCGTGCGGTGTCGTCGTCGTGCGGCAGCGCCGACGTTTTGTCCGAGCTTGGAGTAAACATCGATCTCGACGCCGCGCAGATGAGCGACGTCCTCCGCCGCACCGGCATCTCCGTTCTCTTCGCGCCGAAACTGCATCCGGCCATGGGCGCGGTTGCAGCCATCCGCCGCGAGCTCGGCGTGCGGACGATCTTCAACGTCCTCGGACCGTTGACCAACCCTGCCTTCGCACGCCGCCAGGTTCTCGGCGTCTACTCGCTCCATCTCGTCGATGTCGTCGCCCGCGTTCTGCTGGCCCTCGGCGCGGATCACGCCATGGTCGTTCACAGCCACGACGGTCTCGACGAGATCTCGATCTCCGCGGCCACCTGTGTCTGCGAAGTGCGCGACGGCGAGTTGGTCAGCTACGAGCTCCGGCCGGAGGAGATCGGGATCGAACGGCATGACATTGAAGGTATCGCCGGCGGCGATGCCCGCGAGAACGCCAACATCGCGCGCGAGATCCTCGGCGGCGGCAGCGGCCCGCGCGCGGAGATCGTGGCCGCGAATGCCGGCGCCGCGTTGTACGTCTCCGGCGCCGCGCCGACGATTCGCGAGGGGGTGACGATGGCGCGCGAATCGATCGCGAGTGGAAGTGCAATGGCCAAGTTGCAGGAACTCGTGGCGGTGACGAATGAGTAGCCGGTTCGGCGGCGGGACGCCGCCGAGCCAGCCGGCGAGACGCCAGCGCTCCTGCGACCGCGCTTCTTTTAGCGCGCAGCAAGAGGAGCGCTGGCGTCCGCGCCGGCTGGCTGGGCGGCGTCCCGCCGCCCGTCATCGCGCCGGCGCAGGTTGGATCCGATGACGATCCTCGACGACATCGTTGCCAGCACACGCGCGCGCCTGGCGAAGGAACCGGCCATCGACCGGACGGCGGCAGACAACACCCGTTCGCCTTTCGCGTTGACAGAAGCTTTGCGCCAGAACCGCATCAACGTCATCGCCGAGATCAAATCCGCCTCGCCGTCCGCCGGCTCGATCGTGGAGAATCCCAACGTCGAAGCGATTGCCGCTGAGTACAAAGCAGGCGGCGCCGCGGCGATCTCCATCGTCACCGAGCCGGAGTTCTTCCACGGCTCGCGCGAATGGATCGCACGCGTCAACGGCCTTCCCGTGCTGATGAAAGACTTCATCGTCGATGAATCCCAACTCATCCGCGGAGTCGCCGCCGGCGCCAGCGCCATCCTGCTTCTGGCATCGCTCCTCGATGCCGTACAGATCCGCGACTTCATCGCCTGCCTCGATGAATACAAATGCGACGCACTCGTCGAAGTGCACGACGAAGCGGAGTTGGAAAGAGCGATCGGCGGCGGCGCGCGCATCATCGGCGTCAACAATCGCAACCTGCGCGACTTCAGCGTCGACCTCGGCGCCTCCGAGCGCCTGGCGAAGCAGATTCCGGATGGCATCCTTCGCGTTGCCGAGAGTGGGATCAAGACGCGCGCCGACGTCGATCGGCTGCGAGCCGCCGGCTTCGATGCCTTCCTGGTCGGCGAATCCTTGCTGCGTCAGAACGACCGCGCCGCGGCAGTGCGGCAGCTTGTGAGCGAAACATGACCAGGATCAAGATCTGCGGCATCACCCGGGAAGACGACGCCATCTTCTGTGCCGAGTGCGGGGCCGATTTTCTTGGCTTCATCTTCGTCCCTGCCTCCCCGCGATACATCCAGCCGGAACGAGCGGGAGAGATCGCGGCGCGGCTGCGCGAGAGCGGCCACGCGCCGAAACTCGTCGGCGTTTTTCAGGATGCCTCGGCCGATTACATCCGCGAGATCACCAACGTCGCCGGCCTCGATCTCGTGCAACTGCACGGCAGCGAAAGTGATGACGACATCACCGCGCTCGGCATCCCCGCCATCAAGACGCTGCACGTCGGCGATCTGCTGCCGGACACCCATGCCGCGCCGACCGCGGCCTGGCTGCTGTTCGATACCTACGACGAACGCCGGAGCGGCGGCACCGGCAGACGATTCGATTGGTCGTTGCTGGCGACGTACGAACGCTCCAAGCCGTTCTTTCTCTCCGGCGGCCTCAATCCCGACAACGTCGTCGCAGCCATCAGTCTCGTCCGCCCGGACGCCATCGACGTCGCCAGCGGCGTCGAAGTCTCGCCGGGCGTGAAAGACCACGCAAAAGTCGCGCGTCTGTTCGAGCGCGTGAGGAGAACATGAAGCGCTCGACCCTTCCCGACCGCCGCGGCTACTTCGGTGAGTTCGGCGGCAAGTACGTTCCCGAAACTCTGATGGCCGCGCTCGACGAATTCGAGACCGCATATCGAAGCGTGCGGCGCGATCGCGAGTTTCGCATCGAGCTCGATGACATCCTGCGCGATTTCGTCGGCCGTCCCACGGCGCTCACCGAGGCGAAGAAATTCGCGGAGCTGTGCGGAGGGGTAAGGCTTTTCCTGAAGCGCGAAGACCTCAACCACACCGGCGCACACAAGATCAACAACGCCATCGGCCAGGCGCTCATCGCCAAACGCATGGGCAAGAAGCGGATCATCGCCGAGACCGGCGCCGGCCAGCACGGCGTGGCCACCGCCACCGCCTGCGCGCTCCTCGGGCTCGACTGCGTGGTCTACATGGGCGAGGTGGACATGGCCCGCCAGGAGCTCAACGTCTTTCGCATGAAGCTCCTCGGCGCGCAGGTCGTGCCGGTGACGAGCGGCAGCCGGACGCTGAAGGACGCCATCAACGAAGCGATCCGCGATTGGGTCACCAACGTGCGCACCACGCACTACATCATCGGCTCGGTCCTCGGTCCGCATCCCTATCCGATGGTGGTGCGCGATTTCCAATCGGTGATCGGGCGAGAAGCGCTGGTGCAACTGCAGAAGCGAACGGGATCGATTCCCGACGTGGCGGTCGCCTGTGTCGGCGGCGGCTCGAACGCCATCGGCCTTTTCTACGAGATGCTGAAACACGACTCGATCCGTTTCATCGGTGTCGAAGCGGGCGGCCGAGGCCCCACGCTCGGCGATCACGCCGCGCGCTTCAGCGGCGGCGCGCTCGGCGTGCTGCACGGTACGCGTTCGATGGTGTTGCAGGATGAATTCGGCCAGATCGCCGAGACGCATTCGATCTCGGCGGGACTCGACTATCCCTCGATCGGTCCCGAACACGCCCACCTGCAGCAGATCGGCCGCGTCGAGTATTACGACTGCAGCGACGATCTCGCGCTCGAAGCCTTCCACAAGCTGAGCGAGAGCGAAGGGATCATCCCCGCGCTGGAGTCCTCCCACGCCCTCGGCTGGCTGCTTCGCAACGGCGAATCGATCGGCCGCGGAAAGAGCGTGGTCGTCAATCTGAGCGGGCGCGGGGACAAGGACGTGCCGCAGATCGCGGCGCTGGAGGGGCAATGAACCGCGTCCGCAAACTCTTCCGCCGATTGAAATCCGAAGAACGCTGCGGACTCATCGCCTACATCACCTGCGGCGATGGGCCGACGATCGAGATCATTCGCGCGCTCGAAGAGGCCGGCGCGGACGCCATCGAGCTCGGCGTGCCCTTTTCCGATCCGATTGCCGACGGTCCGGTCATCCAGGCCGCGGCGATGCGGGCGTTGAAGAACGGCACGAAGATCAGCGACATCTTCACCATCGCCCGCGCCGTTCGCGAGCGGAGTGAGATTCCACTCATCGCTTTTTCCTATCTCAATCCGGTACTGCGTCACGGCATCGAGAAGTTCGCGGACGATGCCCACGCCGCCGGAATCGACTCCGTGCTGCTGACCGATCTGCCTGCCGAAGCCGCGGACGAAGTGAAACCAGCGTTCAAGGCCAAAGGATTGGGATCGATCTTCCTGCTCGCGCCGACTTCAAGCGATGCCCGGATCACCGCCGTCAATCGCGCCAGCGACGACTTCATCTACTACGTCTCCACGATGGGTGTGACCGGCGCCCGCAGCGAGCTCGATCCTGCGCTGCTTACGCGCCTCGACGAAGTGCGCACGCGCGTGACCAAACCACTCGCCGTCGGTTTCGGCATCTCCAAGCACGAGCACTTCGACCTGCTCAAGGACCGCTGCGACGCCATCGTCGTCGGCAGCGCCATCGTTCGCGCGGTTGGCGATGGCGATGCCGCAGGGGCGCCGGAACGGGCGGGGGCGGTGGTGCGCGCGATCTTGCATCCTTCCGAATAAATCGTTCGCCAGGTCCTACGGCGCTACGATCGATATCGAACTGGGAGGATTTCCATGAGCCATACGAAAGCTGCGGTTGGATTTGCCGTTGGCCTTTTGACAGGATCCATCGGCTTCGCACAGAACACGAACACGGCCTGGCCGGCGCCAACCGCCACCACCAATGTCGGGATCGGAACAGCGAGTCCTGACGCGAAGCTGCAAGTGGCTGGTGGCTCGGTGTTCGTCTCCGGCGATTCCGGCGCGCTCACCTCGGCTAGCGGGGCCGGCCTCGCGCTGAAGTACACCAGCGGCACGGCGATGATCTTCGGCTACGACTACGGAAACTCCGTTTTCAAGAACCTCGTTCTTCAGGCACCGGGCGGCAACGTCAGCATCGGCTCGAACGCCAGCCTCTCCTCGCCTTCAACCAACGCACGGTTGATTGTTTCCCAGGGAGATGGTGCCACCGGGCTGGCCATTGCCAATTTCTCCGGGGTCGGAAGGCTCGCTCTGAACGGCAATAGCGACGGATCGTGGACGGCGTACGACAACGCTACGGGGAACTGGACGCCCGGAATCAACCAAAGGGGAGGCAATGTCGGCGTCGGCAATCCACCCTTTGGCGTCTCCTTTCCGCTCGACGTCAATCACTACATTCGCGTTGCCAGCAGCCCGGACCCCTCCGTTTCAGAGACTGCCGGGTTCATTCTCTCGAACCGAGGCGTTGGAACGACGGGCGAATACAGCTGGCACATCGTCACCGGTTCTCCCAATCAGACATCCGGCGTCTGGGCCAATGGTCTGGAAATGTGGGAGTTCCCCACGCCGGCAAAGTCGTACGGTTGCTGCCTGCCTCGCGTGGTCATCAAGAAGGCGGCATCCGACACAACGCCGCCGTCGGCGCTGGTTGTCGATGGCCTGGGGCATGTCGGGATCAACGTCGCCGATCCGGCCGGCTACTGGCTCGATGTCGGGGGCGCGATGCATGTAGGAGGCAATGTCACGGTCAATGGCACCCTCACCGCCACGCAGGTCATCGGAGCCACGTATCAGGACGTCGCCGAATGGGTCCCCGCCACGGCGAAGATGTCACCTGGCACGGTCGTCGTCGTGCAGCGCGGTGCGAAGAACACGGTCATGCCGTCGGCCGCTGCGTACGCCACCAGCGTCGCCGGCGTCGTCTCGGAAAAGCCGGGTGTCATCCTCGGCGAATCGAGCGAATCGAAAGCGATGATCGCTACGACCGGCCGGGTGAAAGTACACGTCGATGCCAGCAATGGCGCCATCGAGGCGGGCGACTTGCTCGTCACCAGCACCAAGCCGGGCATGGCCATGAAGTCGCAGCCCGTCGACATCGGCGGCGTGAAGATTCATCGCCCCGGCACGCTGATCGGCAAAGCGCTGGAATCGCTGCCGCGCGGTGAAGGGGACATCCTCGTCCTTCTTTCGATGCAGTGACGCACTACTCCGCGGCCGGCGGTGCAGGCGGTTCCTCGACCGGAATCGGCTCGGGTTCCGGCTCCGCCATCGCCCGCTGCACTTCCAGCGTGCGCGAGCAGATGGCGCCGTAGACCTCACGCGCGCGGCGCTTGCGGACGGGGAAGCGGATCACTGCTTTCGAACGGCGGCCGAAGACGGTGACGAAATCGACCTTCAGGGCGAGCCTGATCGCGAGAGGGATGAGGAAGGGGAAGGTCACGATGCCGAAGGCGATGGCGAAGCCGGGCTCGTGGATGCTGAGCAGAAAAATCAGCGCCAGGCCTCCGAAGAGAGACGTCATCACGGCCATGAACACCACGTAGGGCGTGCCGAGATCGCGGTGGAACGTGACGAGCAAAACCTCCTCGTACAGCACCCGCTTGCGCGTGACTTCGTACCCTTCGCGCGACTCCACCTCGATGGCGTCGGGCGTCTCGAAGATCAGCTCGCGCGTCATCAGGCCGGCGTTGCGTCCGATCTTTTTGCGCCAGGCGGCGGTCATTTCTTCACCTTCGTGAACGCGTAGATCATGAAGGCGATCATCACGAGACCGCCAACGAACTCCATGAGCGCGAAGATGACCACGATGATCAGCCCTACGATCGATCGCCCCTCGTCGCGCAGCTGTTTGAACCCCTTGCGCGCGTAGAAAAGGGATGCCGAGGCGAAGGGGATGCCGAGAAACATGAAGGAGAAAAAGAGACCGGCGATCATGGCCACACGCGCCATCGACGCGTAGTCGCGATAGCGCGTCGTGGCCGATTGCAGCGTGTTTTCTGTGCGCAGGCGATCGAAGCATGCCGGGCAGTACGGTCCGCTGCCGACGTCCATGTCGCACAGCGCGCAGATCAGCAGGCCGCAACGCTGGCAGGCCGTCACCGCCGCGTTCTTCGCGTGATTCGCGCAGGCATTGGCCTCGATCGGCCCCGACGCCGCGACGTGCTCGACCACCAGCCGGTGTGCCGGCGGCCGGAAGGCCATGGCCTCGAAATCGCCATTGCAATCAGGACAGCGGACGACGCCGGTCTGAATCCAGTCAGCGGTCAGGCGCGCGTTGCAACGCGGACACGCTGGTCCTTCGTAGGACCGCGCCGGCAGGCGGGCGGGATCGGCCATGTCAGATCATCAGGCCCAGTTGACCACGCGCGTGTGCGCCAGCATGTCGTGAATCCCTTTTCGTTCTTCGGTGAAGAGGGCGACGAACTGCGCGAAGGGAATCAACTTGGCCAATGACCGTCCCCAGGCCTGGCCCGTGGTCACGTTGGCGCCGGTCTCGGAGACGACTTTGATCCGGAGCGCTCGTTTCCCGAGCGTCTGGCCGGTCGCCGCCACCAGCACGGCGTCGTAGGTGATGGTGATGGCCAGACTCAGGAGGATGTTGACGCACCCCAGGAGGGGCGACGCGCCGGCCTTGATCGCCAGTCCCATCGCCATCCCGAGGACGAAGGTGACGATGTAGAGGAGGAGCATGTCCGCCAGGTACGCCCAGATCCGGCGGCCGATTGGTGCGATGTCGAGGGCCGCCTGCACGCCGGAGCGGACGTCGAGCAGCTGCTCGGTCTTGCACGTGGCGCAGTACGGCTTGCCCGAAATCTCGACCAGACAATCGGGACAGAACATAGCGCCGCAGCGGGCGCAGCGGCGTACGCCCTCCGACACGTCGACATGATTCCGACAGATCATCGCCACCTCGAACGGATTCGTTTTGGATTGAAGAACGTCATCGTAGCGAATCGCGCCGCGCACTGGAAGCGGAAGACTGATTGCTGAAGAGCACCGCCGTCAGATCGCGCACCAGATTCTCGCCGCTGATCTGTTCTTCTTCGATGCTGAGTTTGCGGCGGTAGTAGCGGGCAACGTCCTCCATGAGGTCGTAGCGCGACGCTGGCGCGAGCTTCTCGGCGCGGAGGCAGAGTCGCAGCAGGAACTCGCGCTCCTCGAGCGGGATGCGATGGCGGATCAGGCGCAGCACCCGCGGCGTGCGCAGGCTGTTGTGGCGGCGCTCGGCGGCGAGTTGGCCGCTGTAGGCCAGCGGCTGGGCCTCGCGGATCACCAGCGTGTTGGCCACGATGTCGCCGAGGCGTCGCCGCGCCGGATCGAAGAGCGAGACCGCGGCGCCGACGCCGTAGAACGCCGGCGCGAAATCGATGACTCGGACGATGTTGCGCGCCAGCGATTGATAGAGCGACACGGGAAGGCCGCGCGCGTCGACCACGCGCAGCGAAAGCGCGCGCTTGCCCGGCGTCCGGCCGTGGCCGCGCGTTTCGAACCAGACGTGCCATCCCCATGTGAGCACAAACGACGCGCTGATGAAGATCGCGGTCGCCACTCCCCTCGACAGCATCGCGCCAGCCACGGTTCCGATGGCCGAGGCGATGGCGAAGGTGATCAGGGCATCGAGCAGCACCGCCAGAAAACGGCTTCCCGCGCCCGCCGGTTCGAGGCCGATCGGCACGTGCTCGGGCGTGTCGATGATCAATTCGTTCATGTCATTCGGTCTCGAACCGCCGGAGGAAGAGGAAGGTCATCAGTCCGATGAACAGCAGGACCGCGGCGGTGATCTTCGCTTCGTAGGGAAACGTCCGCGCCGAGAATTGCGAGAACGAGCCTTCGATCAGACCGGCCAGCACCAGCGTCAGGGCCGTGCCGATCATGATGCGCCAGACCGACGGCAGAACGCGTCGCACCGAGGCCGCGCGTGAGAGTGATCCCGGCATCAGCAGCGCGCGACCGGCCACCAGTCCCGCGGCACCGCCGAAGACGATGGCCGGCAATTCCAGCGCGCCGTGCGGTCCGACCCAGGCGAAGAAAAAGAGCGGGACGCCATCGAGGATGTATGACGCCGCCACCGCGCCGAGGATCACGCCGTTGTAGAAGAGGAGGATCAGGCCGCCGGCGAACGTCAGCGCGCCGAGCGAGAAGGCCAGAAAGGCCACGCGGATGTTGTGCGTGTAGAGCGACGCGCCGAAGAGGAGCGCCTTGTCGAGATTGTCGATCCGCTCCTTGCCGCTCTCGATTTTGGCCACGCGCTCGCGCGGGCTCTCGGTGAAGAAGATCGACGGGATGAGCCGTTCGCGGTTTGCGGGATCGACGGTCACCGCCAGCGCGCCGAAGAGCGTGCCGAGGAGCATCGCTGCCGCCGCTAGGGCGATGGTCAAACGTTCGCGCCGGAACGCCGAGGGGATCTCGCGCGTGATCAGCGTCGTGAACGCCGCCACCACCGGCGTTTCGTGCGCGGCCTGGTAGATGAAGCGATACGCGCGTCCCGTGAGCTGGTTCAGATATCCAAGCACCTCGGGGTTTGCGGTGTACGACCGGGCTCGGTTCAGATCGGAGCAAGTGCGTCGATAGAGCGCCACCAGCTCCTGCAACTCGTCCCGGGTGACGTCGGCGATCTCGGCGCGGCCGAGCAGTTCGTCGAGCTGTTGCCACACCGGGGTGCGTTCGGCGATGAAACGCTCGATGTTCATCAGAGCAGTTGCCTCCTCTTGACGTCGATGTAGGCGTTGATCGATTCGATGCCGGCGTCTTCCGGCGTCGCTTCGACCACCAGCGCGCCGCGCGAGCGCAGTTCGCGCATCAGCTCCACGCGGCCGAGCCAGAGATCGCGCGCGACCAGTGCGCGCGACAACTCCTCGCGATTCGCCGGCAGCAGTTGCGCCGCCGCGCGCAGATTGCGGTCGGTCAGGGTCACGATCAGCGGCAGGTGCTGCGGCGCGAGCATGGAGACGGCGCGCAGCAGGTCGTAGCGGTCTTCGCGTTCCGGCAGCACGGTCAGGATGAGGATGAGCGTGCGATGCCGCAGCCGTTTGCGCAGCGCCGCCGCCAGCGCCAGGTAATCGCTGTGCTCATAGGCGGCGTCGACGCCGGACGTGTACGACGTGATCGCGCGAAGCTGCGCCGCGCCGCGGCCGAAGGCGACGCCGTTTTCCGTCGTCGACGCGAAGGACACCAGCCCGAACTTGTCCTCCATCCGATTGCAGACGTAGCTGATCAGCACGGCCGCGTTGACGGCGTGATCGAGCCGCGTGATCTGCTCCACGCGCGCGGCCATGCGGTGCCCGCGATCGACGCAGAGGAGAATTTCCTGCGACCGGTCGAGGCGGAACTCGCGGACGATGAGCCGGCCATGACGCGCCGAGGCGTGCCAGGCGATGTCGCGAAAATCGTCGTCGACGACGTAATCGCGCAGACGATCGAAATCGCGGCCCTTGCCGATCTTCGGCGCGGCGCGCGCGCCGCGGGAACGAAGCGCGAAATCGTTCAGCCGCTTGTGCAGGCGGCGGACGGCGCGAAGGTTCGGCAGGACGTGAACCGTGCTCTCGCCGCCGATCGGCATCACGCGCTCGGCGAGGCCGAACATCGTCAACGCGGCGTGGGCGGGTTCGACCGTGGCCGTTCCGCGGGCGATGCCGCGCAACGCGAAGTCGATCTCCAGCACTTCGCGCGGCCGGCAGATGGCGTAGATGGTTTGCGAGCGCGGTGCGATGATCGACGGCCACCGTTGGCGCGTGATGAATCGAATGGCAAGCGCCGAGCCGGTGGTGATCCGGATCCGGGCGGTATCGGGCTCATCGAGCGGAATGGCGATCCTCGGTTTCCGTTCGAGCGTGACCGTGATTCTGCGAAGTGCCACTGCTTCAGCGAACGACGCGGCCAGCAGAATGCCGAACACACCCGCCAGGATCGGCGCCAGCCACACCGCGACCGGCACCAGCAGCGCCAGCGCGGCGAGAATCAACGTCGATCGGATCAGCAGCGGGCCGGGTCGCAGGAGTGGCTCCTCAGCGCGGAACTTCCACCTGTTCGTAGATGCGCGACAGGATGTCCGACAGCGCCAGCCCTTCCATCTCCGCGTCGGGGCTGAGCGTGACGCGATGCGCCAGCACCGGCTCGACCAGCGATTTCACATCGTCCGGCGTGATGAAGGATCGATTCCCGAGCGCGGCCACGGCGCGGCTGGCTTCGAGCAGCGCCAGCGATGCGCGCGGCCCTGCGCCGATCTGCACCGCGTCGTCGTGCCTCGTGCGCGAGACGATCTCCTGGATGTACTTGATGATGTGCGGCTCGACGTGCACGTTCGCAGCGACGGTTCTCCGCGCCTGCGCCAGCTCCTCGGCGGTGACGACCGGCTGGAGCGATTTGACGATCTCGTCGTGCAGCCGTGCCCCGACCGCGTAGGCGCTGAGCATCTTCTCTTCGTCCGCCGCCTCGGGGAAATCGATGGTGATCTTGAAGAGGAACCGGTCGCGCTGCGCCTCGGGGAGCGGATACGTCCCTTCGAATTCGACCGGGTTCTGCGTGGCGAAGACGGTGAAGACCTGCGAGACCTCGTAGCGGATGCCGTCGATGGTGACGGCGCTTTCCTGCATGGCCTCGAGCAGCGCGGCCTGCGTGCGCGGCGGCGTGCGATTGATCTCATCGGCCAAGAGAATGTCGGTGAAAACGGGACCGGGGCGGAAGACGAACTCCTGCGACTTCTGGTTGAAGATGTTCGCGCCGAGGAGATCGGCGGGCATGAGATCGGGCGTGAACTGAATGCGTCGGAAGTGGCAGCCCAGCAGCCGCGCCAGCGCCAGCGAAAGCAGCGTCTTGCCGGTGCCGGGCGCGCCTTCGAGCAGCATGTGCCCGCCGGCGACGAGCGAGGCGATGGCGAGCGACTTCACGCGCTCCTGTCCGATGATGACGCGGTCGAGCTCCAGCCGCAGCGCGCCGAAACGCGCCGCGACGTCAGCGATGGTTTGCATCGTGGCCTCCTCTGGCCGAACGTTCCAGCGTGCGGAACGCGTCGTTGATTACGGTGAGTTGTCGTTGGAATGCATGCGCGGGCAGTGGTGCGACGCTGGACGATGGCGTAAAACCATGCGTCAATTCCGCGACCCGTTTGTGCAGTGCATCGCCGCGCAATCCACTCTGTGCGGCGACGCTTCGCTCCAGCGCCGCGTGATACAGCGCGATCGATTCGGCGCTGGACAGCGAGCGTCCGTAGAGCGCGCCGAGCGAAGCCACGAGGTCGATGGCGTCGGATCTCGTATCGCGATCTTCATCTTCGGCAGGGCCAACGCGCTTGCTGTTGCGCCACAACGTCAGCAGCGCGGCGATGAAGAGCAGCACGAGCAACGGCCCGAGGCGCCAGTCGGTGAGCAGCGCCAGTGCGCCGTCGTCGGAGGTCATGCCGTGGACGACCTCATCGAAGTAGACAGGCCGCGAAGCGTAGCGCTGGCGGCCCGCCGGCTGTACCGCCGCCGGCTCGGCGGCAATCGCCATAAGAAGCTGCAGATGATGATCGCTCGCAATGTTCCGGTTCTCGAAGATCTCCGGCACCGAGACGACGATCACATCGCCCGCGCCGATCTCCTGCCGCGCGACGATCACCTCGCCGTTCGCCGCGAACAGTGCGTGCATGCCGATCGGGAGCGAGCGCGGCGCGAGGCCGCGCGGCTCCGGCAGCGCGAGCGTGTCGAGCCCGGGCCAGATCGGAAAGACTTTCGCGGCGACGTTTCCGGCATCGCCGCGGACCGCCAGCGATCCGTGCGGCACGGTGCTCGCCAGGACCAGCCGCCCGCCACCGCGAACGAATTCTTCTTCGGCGGACGTAAGCAGCGAGACGGGATGATGGTCTTCTTCCTCGTCATCGTCGTCCTTGACCACGGGTTTCTTCGGATCGGGATCGTGCACTTCCACCCGGATCACCACGGCGTTGGCCGGAACGACGCCGCTGCGCAACGGCGTGGTCAGCATCGTCACCGCTTGTCCCGGCTGGCGCGCGAGATAGGCGCGGGCGAGCGACAGGCCCGTGCCCGACGTGTTCGATGCCGAGCCGCGATCGAAGGCGTGACTGCCGGTGCGCGTACTGCCGATCCAGATCAGCGCGGCGATGATGAACGCGGCGATTGCGAGAAGAAGTGGAAGCGCGCGTCTCATGCGGCCTCCCGCTTCATGCGGCGCACTGCATCGAGGATGTCGCGTGCGATGGCGCGACACTCGTCGAGCGCCTCGGTATTGCTCTCGTCCGCGCCGTACCACTCCTCCTCGAAACGGCGCGTCAGCTGAATCATCTTCGGCCGCCAGGCGATCTCGGGATGAAGCGCGGCAACGTACTCCCAGTTCGTGCGCCCTTTGCGGAACTGCAGCACGTTCGCGCCGTAGAGCGTGACCAGCACGGCGTGGTACCAAGCGCGGATCGCTTCGCGCGTCCGCCCTGCGGATGAGAGTTGAGCAGCGTAACGCTCCCACTCGTTCGCGCCGCGCGAAAGAGGATCGTCATCGCGCGACGATCCAAGCGGTGCGCTCTCCTCGACCAGACTCGGTGCGCTCTTGCGGCTGCGGCGGACGACTTCGAACGCGAGCACGCCGATGACGACGATGATCAGCACCACCAGCGAGCCGATGGTCCAGCGCATGCCGGGCGAGGCGGCGGGCTTTTTCAACTTCGTGTTCTTTGGCCAGAACTTCATCACCCAGTCGGCGAGCTTCATGATCTTTTCGACGATCCAGATCGCCGCCTTCCGGATCGAATCGGTAATTCGCTTGGGAAGCGGATCGCGAACCTGCACTCCGTGAATGTTGCCGCCGCGCGGAAGCTCCGCGAGCGTCTGCTCTTTCTGCAAACGCTGCATCAGCGCGGCATCGACAGTGGTCGCTTTCGCCGGCGTGCTACGCCGCAGCGAGGAGAGCGTGGCGCTGATCCGATTCTCGACGCCGAGGTCGCGTGACTTCGCCGCATTGACCTCGGCGAGGAGAGAGCTGTCGGCCTGGAAGCGTCCGTTCGGCGATTCGATCTCGCTTCCCGCAAGCGCCTTCGCCTCGGCACGCGCGGCGTCGATTTGTCCGGCGTCGATGAAGTTGCGCATTCTGGTCAACGCTGCTTCGTATTCATCGAGCGTCAGCGTCGCCGCCTGCAGCGATGAAGCCGCCAGCAGCAGGAGAAGCGCAACGGCCCATCGGCTGATGAGCCATTCAACATTGAACATTGAACATTCAACATTCAACATTTCGCCTTTGACTCTCACGCCTGCAACTCCTCGAACCAGATGCGGAGATCGTCGCCGCTCTCGGCCACACCCGCCTTGCGCACCAGCAGCACGTTCGCGGCGATCCAGAACGGCTCGATGACCAGCAGCGCGCCGGCGATGATCATCAGCACGAAGCGGCGATTGGAGAAACTGAGGAGGATCTGCCACCGAGGCGCGTCCCATCCTCCGATCGTCGACGCCAGCGAGAGGCCGCCGGCGAACAGCGTGGCTACATTGAGCATGGCTACGACGAAGGCGCAGAAGAAGACCAGCGAGAGCGCCACGATCACGCGCGTCTGCTTGCCGTAGCGCGCCAGGCGGCGCAGCGGAGCGAGGATGCCCGGCGCGTCGTTGAGCTCCATCGTGCCGATGGCCAGCCCGGAGAGAATCGCGCCGAGGACGATGCCGATGATGGTGACGATGAGAAGGTAGGTGACCGATTCGGCGATCGAGGCGACGAAAACGTAGCTGGCCAGCGCCGCCGCTGGAACGCGAAGCGCTTCCCGCCCCGGAGCTGCGCCCGACGCGGAGGTGAGGCGGCAGGCACGCGCATACACCGCGCGTCCCCAGAGCGACAGCAGAAAGGCCAGGCAGGTGAGGTTCGCGGTGCTGTGGAGGAGATCGCCGTATTGCGATGCCTTGCTTCCCAATTCGATGATGCGATCGGCGAAGACCGCCTGCATGAATCGATAGGGGAGCGAGGTCACCAGCAACAGTCCGACCCATGGCGAGGCGGTGGCGCGAACGATGGACGCCGACTCATCGAGCACGCTCGTCGTCGAGAGCGGCGCCCGGATCACTTCCAACCCGCGAGCAGTACGCCGGCCCAGACCATGAGGCGCGTGCTGAAAAAGAGGAGTGCGATCGACGCCGCGATGACCGCGATCCACCCACCGGCGTGCGACGTTCTCGCCGGTCCCGCGCGCCGGCTGCCGAGACATGCGGCGCAGTACCAGATCCCGTCCCACTGCGTCGCACATTCCTGGCAGAGCGATTTCGCGCACTGCATGCAGACGGCAAACGCCGGCCTCTGCTGGTGAACCGCGCACCGCCGGGCTATGGCGCGAGTTGGTGGATTCATTGGAGAGCGGCGAGTTTAGCAGGAACGTTGACAGCCAAAGCGCAGCGCCCTATCCTTCGCCTCGCCACATGAACGACAACGCCCGCCGCTTTACGTATTACTACGGCTTCTTTACGTAGCGCGTGGGCAAATGCGCCCCGCGAGAAGGGGCGCCGACCGGTCAGTCGATCCAAACCTCT
>Ga0157378_10000943_pt1 | contig 26707 bp, 19 predicted proteins | sample M65metaG_FD_115309 | JGI IMG/M metagenome (GOLD analysis project Ga0157378, IMG submission 115309) | Miscanthus rhizosphere microbial communities from Kellogg Biological Station, Michigan, USA - M6-5 metaG | ecosystem: Host-associated > Plants > Roots > Rhizosphere > Soil | place: USA: Michigan... | reverse complement strand
CCATATTCCAGCTTTCCGGCGGAACCACCGGAATTCCCAAACTGATTCCTCGAACGCACAACGACTACGCGTACAACTCAAAGATCGCGTCCCGCGTCTGCGACGTCCGTGAAGATTCCGTCCTGCTCGTCATTTTGCCGATCGCGCATAACCTGCCTCTTGCCTGTCCAGGCATTCAGGGCTTTCTATTTAACGGAGGCCGCGTCGTTCTTAGCACGAGCGCGCGCCCTGAGGACGTCTGCGCGTTAATCGAGAAACATCGCGTCACGCACATCAAGGTGGTTCCGGCGCTTCTGATCCGCCTCTTGCACGATCCGGCTGTAAGCCGCTATGACCTCTCGTCGCTGAAAATTATTCAAAGCGGCGGCCAGTCCATGCTCCCCGAAGTGCGATTGCTTTCCAAGAAGCTGATCCCCAGCGCATTTGTTCAGGAGAATTTCGGAATGTCCGAAGGACTGCTGATGTTTGTGCGCCTCGACGATCCCTCGGACGTCAGCCAGGAAACCGTTGGACGACCTGTATCTCCGGATGACGAAGTGCGTCTCCTCGATGATGATGACCGTGAAATTCTCGGTGGGGAAGTCGGCGAACTCTGCTGCCGCGGCCCGTACACGTTGCGGGGTTACTTTGGCGTTCCCGAATACAACGCCCGTACGTTCACCTCGGATGGATTTTATCGTTCCGGCGACCTGATGCGCCGCCACCGGTCGGGAAACTACATTGTCGAAGGTCGCAAAAAGGATCTGATCAATCGCGGCGGCGAAAAAATCAGCGCCGAGGAAATCGAAAATCTAATCCTGTCCCATCCCGCGGTGAAGAACGTTGCCTGCATTCCCGTCCCGGATCCTGTTCTTGGTGAACGGATGTGCGCTTGCGTGCTCCTGCGGGAGAACGCCCGCCTGAGTTTCGATGAATTGAAAACTTTTCTACTGGGCAAGGAAATCGCCAAGTACAAGCTACCCGAGCGATTGGAACTCATGCAGGATTTCCCACTATCTCCGTTCGGCAAAGTTGCCAAGAAGGAGCTGAAGGAAATGATTTCTCAAAAGATGGCCGCGGACCAAACCGGCGCAGGCAGCGTGCCGGTATAGCGCAGAAATAACCTCCGCGTCTGAAAACTCGGGCCGCGGCGATCGGCGCAGCCCTGCTGTAGATCGCCTCTTCAGAGGGGGGATTTGATGTCAGTGCGCCGCAAACTCGAAAGGGCATAAGCATGAGAATCATCGATGTCCACTGCTACCCAAACACTTGCGAGTGGATCGCCTGCCAGCAGCCCTATGTCGACGCGCTCGCCGCATATTGGAACCGGCCTTGGGTACCGAAGAAGGAAGAAGAGGTCGTCCAGGAATTTACGACTGCCGGGGTTGAAGCCATTCTCGTGGCACTCGACCTGGAAACAACCGCCGGCACGCCTCCGTGTTCGAACGATTTTGTTGCAGCCATGCAGAAGCGGCATCCGGAGCGAATCATTCACTCCTGGGCCGCCGTAGATCCCTTCAAGGGAGAGGCCGCACTGATCGAGGCGCGGCACGCCATTCAAGACCTGGGCATGCTGGGATTCCATTTTCATCCCATCATGGGACATTTTGCGGTTAACGATCGCCGCTTCTACCCGCTGTTCGAACTGATCAACGAACTGAAAGTTCCAGTGATGATCGACGTTGGCACCACCGGCATGGGTGCGGGAATGCCCGGCGGCATGGGCGCCAAGCTCCGCCACGCGCATCCCGCGGCCATCGACGAACTCGCCGCGGATTTTCCCGGACTCACGATACTCGCTGCACATCCCGGCTGGCCCTGGGTCGACGAAATGACCGCCGTGGCCTTGCACAAGGGCAATGTTTACTGGGAACTGTCGGGCTGGGCGCCCCAATATTTTCCGCCCCAACTGAAAAAAGATATTCGCGGCCGCCTGAAAGACAAAATCATATTCGGCAGCGATTATCCGAGCATCCCGTACGATCGCCTGCTGCGCGAATGGGATGAGCTGGGTTACAACGATGAAGTCAAGGTGCGCGTGTTCCACAGCAACGCGGAACGCGTCCTTAAACTCTAGGCTTTAAGTGGCGCGGGCTTCAGCCTGCGGATTTCGAATTTCGGTAGTGGCATCAACAGTGCACCGTACAAAGACGATCGATTACGTCATGATCCTGCCGGGCGAGATCGACATGCTCCTCGATGCTTCCGAACGCCACCTGAAGGCGGGCGATGTTGTGGTGCAACACGGCACAAATCACGCCCGAGTCAACCGCAGCGACCTGCCATGCAGCGTGGCTTTCGTATTGATCGACGCGAAATAATAAATTCGGGAGGTTCGCTCGTGTCCGTTAGCAGTGCACTGCGTGGTGATCCCAGCGCGAATGGAAGCCCCAATCCGCATCGTATTGACGTGCATCACCACATGCTCCCGCCCGAATACGCGAATCTCACGCGGGACAGGATCCTGGAAATCACCTCGGGCGATACGACCGTTCTAAATTGGACTCCCGAAGTCACGATCGAACAGATGGAACAGTTCGGCGTGGCTTCTTCAGTCCTGTCGCTGCCCGTCCCGGGTGCCTGGTATGGCGGCAAGGAAAAATCCCGCGCACTCGCGCGCATCGCCAACGAATTTGGTGCACGGCTGGCGCAAGATTATCCGAAGCGGTTCGGTACGTTTGCCGCGGTGCCATTGCCGGACGTGGAGGGTAGCCTCGCGGAAATCGAATACGCTTTCGACTCCCTGGGAGCCGATGGCGTCTACCTGCAGACCAGTTACGACGACAAATGGCCCGGCGACGCCGCCTTCGCACCGGTATTTGAGGAATTGAATCGCCGCAAAGCCATCGTCTTCGTACATCCGACCGAGCCGTGCTCTTGCGCCAACCTTATTCCCGGAATCCCGTCCAACGTGATCGAATTTGTTTTCGATACCACACGGGCTATCACCAGCTTTCTGGTAAACGGAACATTCGCGCGCTGCCCGGACATTCGTTTCATCTTCTGCCATTCCGGCGGGACCATGCCCGTGCTCGCCGCGCGCATCAATGGATTTTTTCAAGCGCGCAGCGGGCTGGCCTCTCAAGTCCCGAACGGCGTCCTCTACGAACTCAAAAAATTAAACTATGACATTGCGAACGCTACGAATCCCTCGTCCCTGGCGGCATTAATGCATCTCGTTCCCACGAGTCAAATTTTATGGGGAAGCGATTTCCCGTACCGCGCCGTCGGCCCCACGGCCGCAGGATGGGATACCTATCCGATCTCAGACGAAATCAAGCAAGCAGTCAACCGCGGCAACGCACTAAAGCTGTTTCCCCGCTTCGAGTAGGACAGGTTTCACAAGCTGCTAAGAAACTGAAAATTCTGTCATTCTGAGCGAAGCGAAGAATCTCTCTTCGATTTAGGTATAAGACGAAGAGAAAGAAGAGATTCTTCGCTCCGCTCAGAATGACAAAAAGGCAAGTCTTCAACAGCCTGTTCAGGCTGTTGCATTGATCCGCAGGCAAAATTGCAGCCAGACCGGCCTTCTTATTCCACGAATAGCCGTCACTGCACATGAGCGTCAAATACACCCGTCTCAACACGACCGCTACGCTTGATCTGCACAAAGATGCGATAGTCACCGGCCTGAGGAAACCCGTAAGGAAACCGCACCTCCGGTGAAATAGGTCCGGAGTCAGACGCCATGGGCATGGACATATCCGTCGCCATCGGCATAGACATCACGGTTGATCCAGTCCCTGCGACATTCGCCGTTCCGTTCTCCGCCAATTCCAACGCTGCCATCGATACAGAACCAGCCGGATGCAGATGTGCAAAAACACTCAGGTCGGAGCGCACGAACTCGGCGTGGCCGGCCATGCCCATGTACGGTTCCATATCAATCGCGGGCTGGCCGCTCTTGTCCTGCACGTTAAATGTAAACTCCAACGGGACGTTCGCTTTCAATGGACCGGAGGAGCGCTGCCAAACGATGTGCCCGCCGTCTGGAATCGCCACGTTTACGGAATCCGCGGTCGGCGTAACCAAAGGTCCTCCGGACCACGTAGAGTCATCGCCGGCCATTGGTTTGCCGGCGATTTGAGGAAGATCGATGGTACCGACGAGCGTCCACGGATACCCTCGAGGATCAACCACGTCGGCGTACATCTGATAACGCCCAGCAGGCACGTCGGGCAAATCCACGGCAAACGCATCGTCTCTGGCAGGCTCAGGGTGCAAGTGCCACATGGCATCCAGATCGGGCACGCGAAGCAGAAACAAGTGCATCAAGTGGCCGTGATCGGGAATGACGTCGCCTAGACGCAGGTAGACAGGCGAACGAATCTCCGTGCGCGCCACTCGAATTTCAAGTCGGTGGCCATCGACCAGCTTCAACGCTGCGGCCGGAGGCTTGAAAAAATCCACGCGTCGTTGAAAGTCAACCGCGTTGGAATTCCACCAGGCTCGGCCCAGAAAAAGAAGGATTACGACCAGGACCGCGGTCCCGATCATCGCCCTCCGGGCACGCCGCTCGCGGAACTGGTCCGGGGCCAAGCCTCCGTCCAGATTTCCCTCGCGCACGATGGCGCCCACGATGAACACCACGCCGAAAGCCAGAAGAAGCATGAGGGCGAGCAAAAGTGCGGCCAAAGATTTCTGCATCGGCAGGGTGCGCTGCGCGGAGGACGGTACGGGAACTGAAATTTCGCCGGGGCCTTTTGCGCCATCGACAATCACGCGAACCTGCAGCGCGCCCGACTCCATCAGCCAAAGGCTGGCGGTAAAAAATTGCGGATCGTCTTTGGACTGCACGGCGAGATCGGGAGTGGGAGGGAAATTGGATCCAGGTCCGGCGAGCCGCATTGGAACAACGCGGATCGCGCGCGCCTCGCTCGATTCGCTGCGAATCTGAATCTCGGCGACGCCGGGAATCACGGGCGGCACGCGAACCGTAACAAAAAGACGATACGGGCCGGCGTTGCCTTCAAAAAAAACGTCCGGACTGCCCACATGCGCTTGCGCGGGAACAATCGCGGCAAGCGAAAGAGCGAGGGGCACCATAATTTTTATAAACGGGCGCATAAAAGTCTGTGTGAAGCCGAGTTTACAAAGACCACTGGCATCAAAAAAATTGGAAGTCGCAGCCTGCAAGGAGATCGGAGCAAATGCTGCGGTTACCTGCGAATTTGCCGCATCCACTCGCCCCACCGCGTGCCAAGCCGGGTCATGATGCCCGCGGCTACAACTGCAATGCCCATGCGGATCCAAAAAGCGGCGGCGGAAGTTTCCGTAGGAATAAAAACGTTCTTCATCCAGGGAGATCTGGGGCCCGCGAAATAGGGAATATCGCCCGTCGCAAAAATCCAGTTTCGCGACGCCGGGGACATCAAAAAATCGGCAAAGGGCCATTGCACCGCAAAAAAGCTGACCAGAAAGGCAAAGCCGAGCGTTGCCGCCTGTGCCCATTTGTTCCATTCGCCGATTCGCCGGCGCACTAGATCAAGAACGATGGCGGGGACGATGAGAAGCAGCGGAAAATCGGGCGGGATGAGGTGCGTAATCTTCTGATAGACCGGACCGAGCTTCGGTTCCGCGGACACGAGAGGCAATGCCCATGTGAAGGCAAGATGCGTGGCCGTGTACAAGGCTGTGGTGATGGTCGCGGCCCACAGGTGCTTTGTGGCCGCGGCAATTGCCGCCATCAAAATCGGTGCGACCAGCGCCGAAACAAGGTAAAACGTCGCTCCGTGCATGAAGAAACGGAAGGTGTATTCCTGCGCGATGCCGATCGTCATCCCAAACAGAAAAATAAACGCAAAGAACAACAGGCGTTGCAGTTTGGCGCGATATTCGCCCTGGGCTCGGTTCATTTCGGAGAGAATTAAGACCACCGTTCCAAAGCGAATCCCCGTCATGCCCAGCGCCAGCAAGACGTGCGGAGGACTGAGGATTTTCACATCCAGTCCATAAGCTGCGTGCCACCAGTTATCGAACGGCGCTGATGTAATCATGGCTACGCCGCCCCAGGCGCACAGGAACGCGCCCATCGGTCCGCGGAATCCCCACATTGAAACGGAGTATGGACGCAACGGCGAAGTTTTCTGAAAAGTGGTGGAAAGAATCAGGTATCCGCAGGAGAGGCCCGATATTATGCCGCACAACTGAATAAGAATGTGCGGCGTGGTCCAGAAAGAATCGCGGCCGATGCTTTCGTGCCAGGAAATATCCCATGCGCCGCCGACCACACTGGAGATGACCGCAAATAAACAGGACCAGACGTACCAAGGTACAGACTCAGCGACCGCCGTAACCTGCACGGCCGGTCGAGCCTTCAGTTGCGAAGCGACAGAAATTGAATCTGCCATGGCTGCTGAGCGTGAGAGCTTCCTACACTACGATGTCTCGGTTCCCGCGAAAGTTGCACTCTTTTGCAGTGCGCCGATTCGCGCGCGCATAACCGTTTGACTTCGGGAACGACCACAATTGTATATGATCCCGCGCGTCAGTTCACTAGACGGGCCAGCAGCTCTTCATTGATTCCTCGGCCATACGAGCTTATATTGCTATCACGATTAGGCCATCCGCCAGGGAGGCATTCATGGACCGCAAATTGTGGAATTCAGGCCTCGTTTGCGCTCTCGTCTTCGCGCTCGTCTTCGGCGTTGTCGCTACTCTGAGCGCCCAAAACAAAAGTCCCAAGAGCGCAGGCGCCGGAGCAAGCGGCACGCTTTCGGGAATGGGCTCGATTTCCGGCACAGTGAAGGCTCCGAAGGAATTCAAGGCGGCCAAAGTTTACGTGAAAAATGTGGACAAGAACGTCGTCTACATGGTTTTTACCGAGGGCGGGCGCTATCAGGCGGTGGATCTTTTTCCCGGCAACTACGAAGTCAGCGTAACGAAGAACGGGTTCTCGGGGAGCGACGTTCAAAAAATCTCGATCGCTGCTGGAGCAAGCGCGACCGCGGATTTCACGTTGAAAGAGGGAACTTTCCGGCCAAACCAGCAAATGCGCAGCGGCCTGCCTAAGGACGAACCCCTCGTTTCTTATGACGAGCTGTATCCCCCGGGGCATGCGCGCGAGACGATTGAGCGCACCTGCATCATGTGCCACGGTCCGGATTTTTTGCCCAACAAGCAGTGGGACGAGGAGCAGTGGAACAACGCCATCAATTTGATGCAGAACCCGGAAGATAATGCCGGCGCTCGGCTTGTGCCCGGAACGTTTGCCAAGGGAGAGCGCGAAGAACTTGTCGCCTACCTGGTCAGAAATTTTGGTCCCGACAGCAAGAAGCGCGGCTTGGCGGTTCCCGATGAGCCGATCGACGAAAAAGCTTTGGGCAAAGCGATGTTCATCGAATATCACATTCCGCCGCTGGCCAAAGGCGACCGCGGATTTCACGACGCGCACCTGAGCCAGAACGGCGATGTATGGTACGTGGACGCACGCGGTTTGCAGATCGGCAAGATGGATCCGCGCACCGCGACCTGGACAGACTACCCGCTGGCCGGACCGCAATTTCGCGGTCATGGCCTGACGCAGGACGCAAGCGGAGATATCTGGGTCTCCGGCCATACCGCGTTCGTGCGCGTCGACAGCAAAACCGGCGCGATTAAATATTATCCGTACGATAACGATGCCAAGAAGCCACCGCACGGCAATACGCCGTTCATCGATTCCAAGCAAAATATTTGGAGTTCGCTCTCGTACGCCAACTCCATCGCCAAGTGGGATCGCATCACGGGAGAAGTGTCCATGTACAAGACTCCCACGGACAACAGTTTTGCCTACGGCATGGTGATGGACAAGAACGACAAAGTGTGGCTGGCTGACTGGTGGCGCTGCAAAGTTACGAAATTTGATCCCGTGGACAGCCAATGGATCGAGTACGCACCTCTGACGAGGCCCTGCACCATGCGCCGCGTCTTCGCCGATCACAACGGCATGATCTGGTACGCGCTGGAATGGCCGGGAAAAATCGGCATGCTCGATCCGACTACCAACAAAATCGTTGAATATGCGCTGCCGGTGAAGTGGTCCTTCCCCTACGACATCCAGCAGGATCACGAGTCGAATTACTGGATCGCGGATTCGGGGCAGGGCGGCGCGCTGATCAAGTTCGAACAGAAATCAAAGACCTTCACGTATTACCCGTACGTACAGAGAACCGACATGCCGAAGATCGAAGTTTCGAACGAAAATTCGATCTGGTACACGACACGATCCGCCGATTCCAAAGACCAGGCACTCGGCGTGCTGTACCCCGACAAGTCGAAAATCCAAACGCTGGCAGGAAGTTACTAGCACTTAAAGTAGCGCGGGCTTCAGCCTGTGGGGGTTAGTCCTAACACATTCTAAAATCCGCAGGCTGCAGCCCGCGCCACTTAAACGTCATCGCTGCGGTTGGCGTACGTTTTTCCCGTCAAATTAGCTAGGCTACGGCAATTAATTCAATTTCCACTCGCCCTCCGTGCAGACGCGATACTTCCACCGTGGCGCGCGCGGGTGGATGACTGGGAAAATACCGGCTGTACACTTTTCCCATCGCATCAAAATCGTTCATGTCCTTCAGATAAACGGTCGTCTTCACCGTACGATCGAAGGATGATCCGGCTGCTTCAAGGATCGCTTTTATATTTTCCATCACCAATTCGGTTTGGCGCGTAATGTCGTCTTGAATCACCTGTCCAGTTTTCGGATCGCGCGCGGTAATACCCGCTACGAAAACGAACCCGTTTGCTTTGATCGCCTGCGAGAATGGTCCCACAGGCTTCGGCGCGCGTTCCGTTGAGATCGCGCGGAGTTTTGAATCCGACGGCGCCGATTTGTCATCGGCAGCGCCCGCCACGACCGGAGCTACCGCCGCGGCCACTGCGCCGGCAGCCGCTTTGTGTAGAAATGTTCGCCGCTTCATTTTTGTTTCACCTCCGAATCGCACTGGTTTAACCCTACTTTTTCTCGTATCGCTTGAAATTGCGTGGACCCACTTCCGCCCCATACACATTGCCCGCGGCATCGGCTGCGACGCCCTCCGCCGCGGTACCGTTGGTCGGCTCGAGTCCCTGTCCGGGATTCAGCACAGGATCGGGAATGAAGGCTGTAACTTTTCCATCGCGCACACTTCCGATTCGAATCCCGCGCCGGTAGCCGGGATTACGCGAACTGTTGGATTCTGAATCCGCAACGTACAAGATGTCATTCTTATCAATGAAGACGCCGCTTGGCCGTCCGAATTGCCGCCATTCCGCAAGAAATTTTCCGTCCTGATCGAAGATCTGGACGCGGCTGTTTCCCCGATCCGCCACAAACAAGCGCCCTTTGGAATCCATGGCCAGCGAGTGTGGATTATTGAACTCGCCCCGCCCGCTGCCTTGTTTTCCCCAAGCTTTGATAAATTTTCCATCCTCCGAAAATTTCACGATTCGTGCGTTGGAGTCGGGCCCATGTCCGTCCGCGACAAAAATGTTGCCGTTCGGAGCGATCAGCACATCGCTTGGCTTATTGAAAGTGTCCGGACCATCGCCGGCTACCCCGGCCTTACCGAGTGCGAGCAAGACTTTTCCGTCCTGGCTCAGCTTAAACACCTGGTGTCCTTTCCCGGCTTCGCCGTCGCCATCGGTCACCCAGATGTTGTTATTTTTATCGATGAACAGGCCGTGAGGCCGCACAATCATTCCCGCGCCAAAACTTTTGAGAAGATTGCCCGACGAGTCGAGCTTCAAAACCGGAGCGAGATCCGATTTGGCGCAGGACGTTCCGCCGCAGCGTTCTACCACCCAGACGCTTTTCCCATCGCGATCGATGTCCGCGCTGATCACCTGCCCCCACGTTCGCCCCTCGGGCAGCTTGGCCCAGTTCTCGACAGTACGGTACGGATTAGGCGCGGAATTGGGGTCAGCGTGAGCATTTAGTTGTGCACAAGAAGCGCCTGCCAGAGCGATGGAGAAAATTCCGAGCGCGAAAACCGTACGATTCCAATAGGACATAGCGCCCCTCATGAATTTGTCGTGTCAGGAATGTACAGACAAGCGCGCCCATCTTACTTCACCTCCCGCACTTTTCCATACCGGGATCAGAAATTCGGTGCCGACCGTACATCAGTTTGGGTATTTCCATCCATTGCGGACGTGCACGATGACTTGCCGGCCATGGGACGTGATATAAGTTTCGGTGCGGACTTACGACTGACACGAGGAGCAGGAAGATGCCGCAAGCCATTGACTCGAAAACCTCCGATCGCAAATGGTTGGGTCTTTATGATCGTCCTCATCGTGATCTGAGAGAATTCCTCGAACGGGCGGAGAGCATCGGCGAAGTGTTCCGCGTGCAGGGCGCCAACTGGGATCTGGAGCTGGGCGCACTTGCCGAAATCGTCAATCACAAACGATCCGAAGCCCCGGCGCTGCTATTCGAAGATATTGCGGGCTATCCCAAAGGATTTCGGGTCCTTTCCGGTTCCGCAAATTCCTCAAAACGCATGGCGCTTATGCTCGGTTTCTCCATGCCGAAAACCGCAATCGATGTCGTGCAGGCCTACCGCGATCGTATGAAGGTGCACAAACCGATCCCGCCGGTCACCGTCAAGCAGGGCCCAATTCTCGAAAACATCGACCGCGATGGCGATGTCGACCTCTATAAATTTCCGGCCCCGCGAGTTCATGAGAGGGACGGCGGCCGCTACTTGGGCACCGAAGATCTGGTGATCATGCGCGATCCCGAAGAAGGTTGGGTAAACGCGGCTACCTACCGCGTGCAGGTTCACTCCAAAAACAGCACCGGCCTGTGGATGTCTCCCGGGAAGCATGGCCGCCAAATCCGCGACAAATATTTCAAGCAGGGAAAACCGTGCCCCGTGCTGGTGTGTTGCGGCCACGATCCGCTGTTGTTTCTGGCCGCCGCGAACGAAATAAAATTCGGCGTATCGGAATTCGATTACGCCGGAGGGCATCGTGGCGAACCTTTCGAGGTGATTCCGAGTGAAATTCACGGCCTTCCAATGCCGGCCCACGCGGAAATTATTCTGGAAGGAGAATTAACCGAAGGCGACGTTCACACCGAAGGCCCGTTCGGCGAATTCACCGGCTATTATGCGAGTCCTTCCAGCGAGCAGCCGGTCATCCGCGTGCGGCGCGTCTATTACCGCAACGATCCGATTCTGACGATGGCGACACCGATGCGTCCTCCCTCTGACATGTCTTTTGGGCGATCAATCGTAAAGTCCGGAATGATTTGGGACGCCATCGAACGCGCGGGAATTTCCGGAGTGCAGGGCGTGTGGTGCCATGAAGCCGGCGCGATGCGCCTCTTCAATGTCATCTCGATCAAGCAAGCGTATGCCGGGCACGCCAAACAAGTCGGCCTCGTCGCTGCGGGCTGCCAAGCCGGCGCCTATCTTGGCCGTTTTGTCGTCGTCGTCGACGAGGATGTTGATCCGACCGATCTATTCGATGTGGTCTGGGCAATATCGACGCGCTGTGATCCCGCGTTAGACATTGAAGTCATTCGCCGCATGTGGAGCGGCCCGCTGGACCCCATCATCCCGCACGGTTCGCCCGTGAATTACAGTTCGCGCGGGTTGATCGATGCCTGCCGCCCGTTTGAGCGGCTGAAGGATTTTCCGCCGGTGGTCGGAGCAACGCAGGAGTTGCGCGCCCGGGTCGCGGCGAAATTTGCGGACGTTCTCAATAAAATCTGAAGTAGATTTTCGAGAATTGATGTACGTGAATGTAGTGGCGCAGGCTTCAGCCTGTGGGGTTCTGTTCTGCAAGTACCAGATTCCACAGGCTGAAGCCCGCGCCACTAAAACCAAAAGCATGACGACCACGACCACTGTCAACGTTCCTGCTTTGATCGACGCGCAGAAAGTCGGCGCGTTTCAAATTCGCATCATGGTGTTATGCGCGCTGGCCGCCACACTGGACGGTTTCGCAGCGCAAATGATTGGCTACGTCGCGCCTTCGGTAGCGCGCGACATGCACCTCGGACCGGCGGCGCTCACTCGAATATTTGCCTGGGGCCTGGTGGGCTTGATGCTTGGCGCCTTGATCTTCGGACCGGTCGCCGACCGCTTCGGCCGCAAGCCGGTGATCGTCATCTGCACGCTGTTCTTCGGCCTGGTCACGTTGGCAACGTCCATGGCGCACTCGGGCGTCAGTCTAGCGGCCCTCCGGTTCGCGGCAGGCCTGGGTTTCGGCGGGGTGATGCCCAACGCGATTGCGCTCACCGCAGAATTTGCGCCGGAGCGCCGTCGCGGCACGATGATCACGATCATGTTCTGCGGTTTTCCAATCGGAGCAACCATCGCGGGCTTTGCTGCAGTTCCGATTTTGCCCGCGTATGGGTGGAGAGGCGTTTTTGTGCTAGGCGGCGTGATGCCGTTAGTGCTGGTTCCGCTCTTAGTGCTGCTCTTGCCCGAATCCATCCGCCACCTGGTGATTCACGGAGAAAAACCAGAGCGCGTCAGGAACCTGCTGGCTCGCGTAAATCCGCAACTCATTTTTGGAAGCGACGCGAATTTTGTGGTTCACGAGGAACGCGCGCCGGGCATGCCGGTCGTCCATCTGTTCCATCAAGGCCGCGCGCTTCCAACGGTTCTCTTGTGGATCGGATTCTTCATGAGCCTGATCGATATCTATCTGTTGACGAGCTGGCTGCCCACGGTGTTCCACAACGCGGGCATCACGTTGTCGCTATCGGTCATCGCCACCGCCGTTTTTCAGGGCGGAGGCGTGGTTGCCTCTCTCGCGCTGGGCAGCTTCGTGGACCGCTTCGGTGCCTACCGCGTCCTGGCGATTACCTATCTATTGGGTGCGGTTTGCGTCGCGCTGCTGGGCTATTCGCATTCCATCGTTTCCATCATGACGTGCACTTTTTTTGCTGGCGCCGGAATTCTTGGCGGCCAAACGGGAGCGAACGCCCTGGCCGCGTCGTTCTATCCGACGTACATAAGGTCTACGGGCGTAGGTTGGGCGCTGGGAATTGGGCGCGTCGGATCCATCGTCGGCCCGATTTTCGGTGGCATCATGCTTTCGTTGCACTGGCCGCTGACGACAGTTTTTATGGCGGCGGCGATCCCTTCGCTTATTGGCAGCGCGGCGATCTATCTGATGGGCCGCACACAAGTTTCGGTGGCCCCAAAACCCGCTCTGGGAGTTGCGGCGTCCTGAATCTGCTGGGCATCTAAAACATCGCCGAAGAGCTTGAAAAATTTCAGCATAGCGTAGGAGTTTTACGGAAGGCGGCGCGAATCACCGAAGAATCCGCGCAACGTTCGGCCCGCCATGCGGGTTAGAACTTAACTCTCAAATTAACAGCCGCCGAAAATCAATTCGCGGCAGGTGCAAGCTTCTCGGTCAACTCGATGCGCGTACCCCACGGGTCGGTCAAATACGCAACCTTGGTCGTTCCGTTTGGAGCCGAGCGTATGGCTTCGTCCAGCTTGATTCCCGCGGCTTCGAGTTTCTTCGTAAACGCCACCAGGTCCGTCACATCGAATCCGATATGGTCGAGCGAGCGCCCCTTAGTGGGAACGAGGCCGGCCTTGCCCGGAGAGAAGGAAAGATTCGAGCCTGGAATATCGTCGCAGTCGATCAATCCCGGCGAAGATTGCCGCTGCCGCGTGCCGGGAATTCCGCCAAACATTTTCGCGTACCAGGCCTGCATGCCGGGAATGTCTACCGGATAAAAATGAATGTGATTCATAGCCACCGCAGTGTGAAGGGAAGGATCGCCAAAGAATTCCACGCGAATGCCGTCCGGCCCGTGCACGTAGCCCTGATTTGGATTGCCGGTCTGCTCGATCTCCACGCCGTCCGCTTTCCATTTCTCCAGTCTTGTTGGCAAATCTTTCCACGCAAAGCCAAAATGATCGACGATCGAGCCCGCCGGAGGTCCCAAGGGTTCCGCCTGCCGCAGCATTATGTAAACGCCGGGAAACTGGATCAACATCAGCTGCCCGTTTTGTACGACGGTGCCGCCCATTGTAGCGGTCCAGAATCGTTTCTGCGCCTCCACATCTTTCACGAAAAGATGGATGTGCCCCATCGTGACGCCCGAACTGTTCGGCGGCGCAAGCTGCGCGTAAGCAGGCAATACGGCAAATGCCGCGGCGATCAGTAGAAATAAAAACCGAGTTTTCACGGCAGTATTTTTCATAAGCTTTTTCTCTTTTCGTGCCAGGCTGGCCCGCAACATACATCTAATCCTGAATTCTCACAAGCAGGCGATCTCGTGGCGCAGGCTTCAGCCTGTGGGGTTTGGTCGAAGCACGGTCGATGTTGCTGCAACCAAAACCCACAGGCTGAAGCCCGTGCCACGGAACTGCTGCTATTCCGTGACCATGATCGGCACAGCCGCGTCCGCGGCAATCTTCCATTGCCCGCCTTGCTTGACGAAAACGAGAACCGCCCGGTGCGGCGTGCTCACAATCGTTCCGCTCGAGTCCGCAATTTTCCTGATTCTGCGGTCCGTCGCCAGCGCGACATCACCGTAGACGGACATCAATTTGAATTCGTCCGCGAACAATCCTTCGCCGGGCTTGAAATTGAGGTGCGCGACCCGCTCCAGCGCCATCGGCTTGGTTAGGACGACGGTGGGAATCCATGCCAGAATCTCAAACCATTTATCGGCGCATCTGCTTCAAATAATCGACCTTCGCCGTCCGCACCGCGTCCATCCATTTCTGGTCAATCTCAGCGAGCTCCTTCTCCAGCCTCTCATCCGGACTTTTCGTGCTCTTCGCGCCGCTCATTTTGGCAATCCCCTCGGCCGGTGGAATCACCGGTACCAGTCCCGCTGCGGCCGGTCTCCACGCGCCATTCTGCTTCACGAACACGCGCAGGCAATGGCTGTCCGACGTGAACGGGATGCTTCCGTCAGGCCGCGCGGTTTTGAAATCGGTGTGATCGGTTCCCAGTGCAACGTCACCGTAAACCGCCACCAGCCTGAAATCGGCAGGGAAGGGGCGCACGCCGGTCAGGGGATTCGCCGCTGATTGCGTGGCGACCATTTCTTCCTTGTTGCGAAGCGTTCCCGCGGACTGCACTTCAAAAAAACCGTCCACCCAATACTGGCTTCGGAACTTCACGCACTCGGCGTAAGGCTTCTGATAAGGCCCGTCACAAAGCCATTGCTGATCCACATCCCAGAGCGTATTTTCCAGATCCGTCCACTTAGCGTCCTGCGCCGCCGCCAACGACGGCATCGTCAGCAACACCACCACGATCCATGCCCGCACCCTGTTCATGAAGTGAGTTCCTCCACCAGATTTGATTGCTATACCGTTCATCATAACTTAGTTCGCCATGCGAATGAACGCGAAGACTTCACTGCGTCCTGCGCTCTAAATTTCTCGCCAAAACCAGAGACAATTCTTTGACAAAATCTATACCTTGCAGAGTCACTCTCCACAAAAAATTCTGGCATCGTAGTTGGCAATTCTATGCGCAGTGTCGGAGATTCCGCGCGTTTCTCGTTGCTGCGGAATTGTTGTTCCGTTTCGTATCTATTGGGAGGAAATTGAATGAGCAGGATCTTCATTTGCCTGTTTCTGGTCGGTGCCCTAATTGCAAGCGGCTGTGGCTATGGAAGTAGCGCAATGTATGGTGGGCCCATGAACACGCCAGGGACAGTGATGTTCAACGCGACTCTCAATACCGGTGATTCCGTAAATGACCAGATACTGAAATTCGAAATCAGCATCAGCTCCGTGATCCTGACAGGGACATCCCCGACTCCGGCCACCGCGAATTTACTTTCCAAACCCGCGGAAGTCGAATTCGTTCACCAGGCGGGGAGCTTCGAGCCGCTGGCATTAACGAACATACCTGCGGGAACCTATTCAGGAGCGACATTCGTCGTCTCCGATCCGGAAGTAGTGGTCCTGAATTCCGGAGTTCCAGCTGCGGTACCGGCCAATCTGACGGCGACCACAGTCACTGCAGTCTTCAACCCCGCAATCACCATCACGAGCAGCGGCATCACCACGATTAATTTTGATCTTGACCTGGCCGGCTCCGTCACGCTCAACGGTTCGCCCGTCACTTCCGCCAGAGTGAATCCCATTTTCAATGTCACCTCTGTCGCTGTGGCTGCAAATGCCAATCAGGAGGACGAGAGTGGTGAAATTGACGACGCGCACGGCACCGTTGCCAGTGTTTCCGCGCCGAATTTCACCATCCAGTCCAGCCAGGCTGCGCTCCCGTTTGTCACCGACATGTACACGCAATTCACAGACGGAGTCGCTCAGTTTTCCGACCTGAAAGTGGGAGACATCGTTGAAGTCGACGGCATGACCAGGCCGGACGGAACGAAATACGCGGCCAAGGTTTCCAGGGACGGCGGCGCTTCAGGAGAAGAAGTCGAAGGAATCATCACCACGGTCACCGGCTCCCCGGCCACCACTATTTCGATCGCTGATCAGATGGATTCCACTGGATCCGTCACCCTGCCGGTGACCGTCAACGTCGCTGTCAATTCCGGCACGGCTTTCGCTGTGCGCCCGGACAAACTTAACATCATGTCCATGCCTGCATTCGACTCCAGCCACATTGGCAAGGGTCAGCGAGTCGAAGCAGACAGCGCGACCGCCGGTTTCCCGACCCTTGCCACGAGGGTGAAACTGCGCGAGCAGGGTCTGGTTGGCACAGTCGCCTCAATCCCGGCACCGACGGCTTCCAGCTTCACACTGAACCTTAGCCCGGCGTCCGCTTTCGGGATCTTGAGTGGTGCGACCTCAGTGGCGGTGTCTGTTCCGAATGGGGTCGCTTTAAAGGTCACACCCACCGTGGGCGCTTCCGTCCTTGTGCGGGGGCTCGTATTTTTCAGCGGTTCCAGTTACTTAATGATTGCGGTTCGGGGGCAGCGCAATTAGGTGCGTGTTCGACTCAGTTTAGTCGATCTTTTAAGTGACGTTTTGGCGGTCGTCCGGAAGGATTCATTAAGATTTTTATTTTTTTATTAATGGCCGCCACCGGTTCCGCGGCAAGGCGTGCTGTGCAAGAGCGGGCTATTCTACGATTTCCACAATTATTGTGTTGATATTTCGCACCCGCATTCGTACCCTATTCCCACTTGCTTGCGCCGGAGCGCAAGCTACCGAGACCTTGAGGTCTCTTCTCAATTCAACGACAGACCGTGCTGTCGAATCAAAAGTCGTCTTAAACTGAGGGGGTGTCTGATGCGAAGGCTGGTGATCGCTTTCCTGTTTCTTGTATCCATACTTGTCCTAAACCCTAACGCTTGGGGCCAAGCGCAAACCACGACCGGAACTATTCAAGGAACAGTCGTGGACGAAAAGGGAGGAACGGTTCCCGAGGCGAATGTGGAAGTCAAGAATCTTGATACCAACCTTTCCAAGACAACCACCAGCGGGTCGGATGGTCTATATCAGTTCCTGGCGCTACCTCCGGGACCCTATACCGTCACGGTCTCCAAATCCGGCTTCGCCACCATGGTGCAAGAAAATGCGGTTCTCACCGTAGGGCAGACCATGACCCTCCCCTTCACGGTGAAAGTATCGGCGACAGCCGAACAAATTGTGGTTACGGCGACCCCCACGGTCGTGGACACCGTTAATTCCGTCTCCAGTTCCACTCTGAACGACATTACGGTGGAGAATACGCCTATCCTCGGCCGAAAGTTCGAAGACCTGCTTACGCTGACGCCTGGTGTGGGTATCGTTCAGGGGCCTGACGGCGACGAAATCAACTTCAACGGGCAGCGCGGAATCTTCAACAATATCAGCATGGATGGCGGCGACTATAACAATGGATTTTTCGGCGAGCAATTGGGCGGGCAGCGCGCCGCGATCGACATCACGCTTGATGCCGTGAAAGAGTTCCAGGTGGTTGCGGCGGGAGCAAACGCCGAGTACGGAAGGACCGCCGGCGGCGTGGTCAACGTGGTGACCAAGTCCGGGACCAACCAAATTCATGGCAGCGCTTTCGAGTATCAGCGCCTCGAGGCTCTCAGCTCGAACACCTCGGACGGCAAGCCTCTCTCCGGTTTCAAGCGCGAACAGTTTGGCGGCACGCTCGGCGGGCCGATTGTTCACGACAAAATATTTATTTTTGGAGCGGGCGAGGGAATTGCCGAAGACCTCACGCGAGATAATCTCTCCGCCTCGCTGGGCTCCTGCCCGGTCACTACTCCTGTTGTAGGTGTAAACGACGGGGTCATTAGCTCGAGCCCGGAGTGCCAGCGGCTGGCTCTTCTGAACTTTTATAAGACGGCATTCAACGATAACGAAGGTAATCCCGTGAACCACCCCGTTCGCAACGGCACGGGCCTTGGGCGCCTGGACTGGAATCTCACCTCGAAGAACCTGTTGTCCGTTTCGTACAATTTTAACTATTCAAAAAATACAAACCAGACATTCGATGTACCCACCTACGGCAGTTCCGCCAACGGTATCGAAGGCCCATCCAAAATCCAGACCCTGAACAGCAATTTGTTTACCACCGTAAGCCCGAGCCTGCTCAATGAATTTCATTTTACCTACGGGCGTGAAAATCGCCCCCGGAATGCTACGAATCCCTCGGCGGTTCCGGACACGGGAATTGGTTTTGCTCCGTCGTTCCGTTTCGGCCAGCCCTTCTTTCTGGAGCCGGCCGTGGACGAAATCTTCTGGCGTACCGATCTCCACGACAATTTCTCGGTTATTCATGGCAAGCACACCATCAAGTTCGGCGGCGCCTGGCTACACAGCAACAACACACAGGTGTTCCGAGGGTTCTTCGCCGGACGCTATTTGTTTGACAGCGTCGTAGGTTTTCTGCGTTACGCCTCACCGGCATCGATGGGCGTGGGATTCGGGCCAACGGTTGTGGAATGTTCAACCGGGGGAGTTACCACCTGGAGCAACGAAACGATCGGTTGCGGCGCCGGAAGTAACACTGGGGGACCCCTGCTATTTTACCTGCAACATGGGCCGACAACAGCGGGCCAATCGCTGGATTCGTCCGGCGCTTCCAGTATCAATAATAATGAGTACGCGCTGTTTATTCAGGATCAGTGGCAGGCTTTGCCGAATCTGACGATTAATTATGGCTTGCGCTGGGAGGCCCAGATTTTCCCGGATCCGACTCTGGCGCCGTCGAAAACCGCGTACGGCTCGAACCTTTCCGATCCGCGGTTTCCGTCCACCGGTTTCCTTCCCAATCAGAAGAAAATGTTTCAGCCCAGACTCGGCTTTGCGTGGGACATTCTTAACAACAAGAAGTCGGTGCTCCGCGGAAGTTGGGGAATTTACAACGCGCGTCAGAATATGTTGACTCAAGTCGGAGCGCTCACCACCAATGGCGTACAACAGCAGTCGATTTTCGCATCGAGCTGCGTGAACCCTCCCGCTTGCAATTTCTTTAACACCGCGACCGGCGGCCCGCCGCCGACGTACCCCAATACCGTTCCCATTCCGCCCCTTGCCCCCGGCGCATTTCCATTCCAGCCCGGAGTCACTTTCTTCGCCAAGGATTACGCCAACCCGCGAATCTATACAGTTAACGGGCAATTCGAGCAGCAAATCGCGACCACTTGGTCCGCCTACCTGGACGCCACCTGGGCCAAGGGTGTTCATCTGACTCGCTTTGAGGATCCGAATTCCGCGGGCACCGGGTTCACGCTTCCGACCGTGGGTTCGGATACGGTTAACTATGTCAACCCACTCTCGATCTTTCCCAATCTTGGCGCGATCACCAACACGACCAGCGATGTCCGGTCGCTATACCGGGGCGTTACCCTCGGCGTGCGCAAGCGGATGAGCAGCCGGTTCCAGCTCGAAGCCAACTACACTTGGTCGGAAGACCTGGACGATGATTCGAACGAGCGCGATCCTTTTACCATCAACTACGCCAATTTTTTCAACCTGGCCAGCGAGTACTCGTATTCGAACCGCGATGAGAAACACAAATTCAATTTCTATACGTACATGGACCTGCCCTGGAAAATCGTCGGCAACGTTCGAATGCAAGCCCACTCCGCGCAACCACAGACCGACAACCCCGCTTCGACCGGCACCGGTGCGCCCTGTTCCGCCTCTAACTCTTCCACCCGCTTCGTAGTGGCCTCACCCGGCGTTACGGTCGATTGCGGGCGCAACCACCTGCGGAAGGACAACGCATTTTTCACGTTTGACTGGCGGCTGCAGCGGGATTTCAAGCTTGGGGAGCGCTTCACCTTGATCCCCATGGTTGAGATGTTCAACACGTTCAACAACAAAAACAGCATCAACAGCCTCAGCTCGCCGTTGCTTTTTGACTTCAACGGATTCCTTCGCAACGGCGTGGGCGATCCGCGGGAAGTTCAGCTAGCCCTGCGCCTCGCCTGGTAAGGCGAACGAAGCTCGCGGCGATTTCGACTTCCGGTGGCGGGGATGCTCGTGTCGTACTCCCCGCCAAACTGGAATTGCCGGGTGGCAGGAACTTCTAGATAAGCGGGTGGCTATTTCCACGTATCTTCTGGCAGATTGACGACGATCGGCTCGGAGCTGCTTCGAACCACGACCCAGCGAAATGCGCTGTCCTTCGAGCGGTTGATTTCCCGGTGGACAAGGAAACCCGGTACGTGCAGGAAATCACCGGCGCGCACCGTGACAAAATTTTCGCCGCGAGCGCCCCACTGTATAAACGATTCACCTTCCAGCACATACGCCACTGTTTCCTGCGGTCCGTGATGATGAATGCCCGTCTGGGCCCCCGGTTCCACCAGAAACGTTCCCGCCCAAAGTGCCGAATGGATGCCCGCATCCGCCGATACCGCAGCCAGCCGCAGCGAACCCGTGGTCTGCGACGTTCCCTTGCTGAATTCGTCGGGATGCACGACGCTGATCGAAAGACCGTCCGCTTTATTCATGACAGTTCGATGTCTGGAAAGACGTGAGGTTGCAACGGGGGCACACCCTCGATTGTGCATTTTTTTGCACGTGCCGCCCTTATGTTCTGCATGCCAAACGTCGGATTTCTCTCGCTGCCATTGTTCAACATTTTTTCGGACATCTCACAAATTCGCTGCAAAAAGGTGTATTCTCTTGAAGCTTGGCCCCTGTCCCCGGGGTTCAGCGCGAACGCGGGAGACCCAAAATGCCCCTAAAACAATCAGACGTGTGGTTTATTACCGGCTGTTCGACCGGTTTCGGCCGTGAACTGGCCAAGCTTGTTCTTGACCGCGGCTTCCGCGCCGTGGTCACCGCGCGCGACCCCGCCACGATACAGGACCTCACCGCTCATCATGACGGGCGCGCCTTGGTCCTGAAGCTCGATGTCACCGACAAGAAGCAGGTAGCGGACGCTGTGGAGGAGGCTGAGTCGAAGTTTGCCGCCATCGATGTACTGGTGAACAACGCCGGATTTGGTTATGTGGGCGCGTTGGAAGAAAGTGACGAAGCCGAAATCCGATCGATGGTGGAAACAAATTTTTTCGGCCTGGCCCGTATGATCCACGAGGTTCTTCCCGGCATGAGGCGGCGTCGGCACGGTGATATCGTCAACATATCGTCGATCGGCGGACTGGTCGGCTTTCCTGGCGTAGGTTATTACAACGCCACCAAATTCGCTGTGGAGGGCCTCTCAGAATCGCTGGCGAAAGAAGTGGCGCCTCTCGGAATCCGTGTGCTCGTCGTGGAACCGGGCCCGTTCCGCACGGACTGGGCCGGACGTTCTCTGAAAAAAAGCAACCGCCAAATGCCGGAGTACGCCGCGACGGCCGGCGTATTCCGGGAACGAATCACCGGCAGAAGCGGCAAACAGGCAGGCGACCCGGTGCGCGCGGGCGAAGCGATCATCAAGGCGCTTGAGTCGGACAAAATGCCCCTGCACCTGACTCTGGGCCGAATCGCTCTGGAAACAGCACTGTCAAAGGTCGAAAGCTTGCGGGGGGAATTCGAGGCCTGGGAAGAAACCTCGTTGAGCGCCGACTACCCTGAAAGCCAGGCCGCCGCAGCGAAGTAGGTCTGAAGATCTGACGTTCGGCGCTCGGATTCCGCATGGACAGTGCCCCTTGTTTTCGCATTTGTTGGTGATCTAAGTTCTTCCTACCTTTCTGCATGTATTGCCCGCCACTCAGAAACTCCTTATTCTCAACGGAGGATCATATAGGAGGAGCGATGACCGATTCCGCTTCGGACGTTCTGAAAATTTTCGGCGAAATGGGTAAGAATGAATTGGACCTGCATGTTCTGTTTGAATCCGCGGGGAATGACCCAGAAGGAAGGACACTCGTTCTCGACGCCGTGGAAGAGCTGAGAAAAGAAGGCTTCATCGAATCGAGAGGCGGAGATTTTTACTATCTAACGGATCGAGGCAAGCAAGAGGTTGCCAAGCTCGCGGAGTCGTCCTCATCTGCATCTTAGGAAACGTTTCGATCGAAACTAGTCAGGAACTTTCGTGCGGAGACTTTGGCTTAGAATCAGGACGTAAAGGAGCGATCGATGCCTTCAAGTGTGTGGAAGGGTTATATCTCTTTTGGTTTGATCTCCGTGCCGATCCGGCTGCTTCCGGCCGCTCGCGCTTCTCACGTGTCTTTCCATGAGATCCACAATAAGTGCGGTCATCGGGTTCACCAGCAGATGTATTGCCCCTACGATCAGGAAGTCGTGCCGCGCAATGAAATCGCCATGGGATACGAAGTGGAGAAGGACAAATATATTCTCGTCGACCGAGCTGAGCTTAAGAAATTGCAACCTCACTCTTCGACAGCCATGGAAATCATACAGTTTGTGAAGCTCGCCGAAGTCGATCCAATCTATTTTGAAACTTCTTATTTCTCTGTGCCTGACGAGGCAGGCGAACGTGCTTACGCCTTGCTGCTGCACGCAATGTCCAACATGGACTATGCAGCGATTGCAAAAGTCACGATGCACCAGCGGGAACGGACTGTAATCCTCCGGCCCTACAAAAACGGTTTAATCCTGCACACGATTTATTATCCCCAGGAGATTCGTGAAGCGAAGGGCTACGGCAAGACGTCGGTAAAAAGCTCAACGAAGGAAATCGATCTCGCAGAGCAGTTCGCCAAAGCTTTGGAAAAGCCCTTCCGGCCCGAACAGTTTCACGATGAATACGCGCGTCGCGTGGAGCAACTTGTCGAGAGCAAGAACGAGGGCAAGCCCGCGCCAAAGGCCGAAAAAGCACCGCGTCTGGCTACCGTTGTAGACCTCATGTCGGCTCTCAAAGAGAGCCTTGCCGGGAGGGAAAAATCCCAAGGCGCGGCTCGCGGGAGAAAGCTAAAAAAGACGGCCTGAATCCGGAATAGCCTCCAAACTTTTTGATCCAGCATCACAGCTGAGTCATTGCTCGGCTTCGCAGAATTGAAGCCCCCTCTACTTGGTGACTGCTGCCGGATGCAGATTACGATGAATTGAGAAATCAAGGGCGAGACGCCCCGGATCGGTCGGATCGGGACGAAAGCGCATGCCGCAGACCGAACACGCGTACTCACCGGTCCATACGCTCTTTCCGTCCCGTGGTTTCATTACGGCGCGAAGACAGGCTTTTGTGGTGGACATACCGAAATCCAGACCGCTCATCCGTTTCTTCGTTTGCTCTTCTATGCCGGGCTGAGTATTTGCCCGCCATTCTATCTGTTTAGTTTATATAGAGTTGTCATTGCGGGAAAGCTTCTTCGGTGTATATTGGCGCAGACTCGACGGCGAAATCGAAATTCCCGCCCAGTGAAGGAGAAGGAGATAACTCATGCGACGATATTGCTTACCAGTTATTTTTGCGATGGTGATCGCGACATCAGGCCCCTCAGGTTTGGCCCAACAGGCTTCAACAGCTGGGCCATATAAAATCGAGAAGATCGCAAAAGTTGGCGGTGACGGTGGTTTTGATTACGTTTACGCGGATTCTGCCGGGCGTCGGTTATACGTTCCACGCAGCGGGCCCGCGGCACGAATCACCGTGTTTGATCTGGATACCCTGGAACCGGCCGGCGAAGTTCCCAACGTCAACGGGCACGGAGCCGTTGTCGACCCCAAGACCAATCACGGCTTCGTAACCAGCAATCCCGTCCTCATGTTCGATTCCAAAACTCTTGCAGTCATCAAGACCATCAACGTGCAGGGCAATCCGGACGGCATTCTATTCGACCCTTATAACGAGAGGGTTTATGACATTATGATGTTTCCGGGAAAGCCGGCACGTGTGCGGGGTTGGCGATAGACGCAAAGAATCGTGTTCTTTTTGCAGCCTGCCGCGAGCCACACGTAATGGTGATCCTTGGCGCCGACGATGGCAACATCATCACCACCCTGCCACTCGCCGGTGTCACCGATGGTGCGGTGTTCAATTCCGCCACGATGGAAGTCTTCAGCTCACATGCCGAAGGCACGCTGACCGTAATTAAGGAAAACAGTCCCACCAGCTTCGAGGTAGAACAGAATCTGACAACCATGCCGAGTGCCAAAACGCTTACGCTCGATAGCAAGACAAGCCGCATCTTGTCGATTGCCGCAACGTTTGATCCGGCTCCGCCCGGCACGCCTCCGCTCTCCAACGGCCGCATTGCCCGTGGCCCCATGGCGGCCGGTTCGTTCTCTATCCTGATGATCGCCAGGTAGGCGTCCCGGGGCTATGGGCGTAATTTTTACTTCAAGTCCCGGATCATTTTTTGCAACGAAGCATCATCGTTCTTCAGATTCTGCTCGCCGGCGGGGAAGCCGTTGGACTTGAGCAAATACTTCACAACGTCGATGTAATTCTGCGGACTCAGGCTGCCCGGGCTGGTCTGCGGCATCGTCGTGGCGATCTTCTTGTACAGGTCACCAACCGTCCCCTGGCTCCAATGCGCCGCGAACGTGTTTCCCGCTAGCGAGGGTGCACGCTCGGTGCCGCTCAGGTCTTCCATATGACAGGCGCCGCAATATTGATTGTATAAAGACCTGCCGCCGTCAGCCTGAATATCTGGAGTCGCATTCTGTGCAGCGTTAGCGGTAGCTGTGACGATCAGCTGGCCGTACTTCCAGGGATACTCTTTTGCAATGTAGGTGTACGTGCCTGGCTTATCGAATACAACCGATCCTTGATCCGCCGGAGTGATTGGCCCGGTGCTCCATGATCCATCCAGGGCCTGAATGGTTTGTTCGAACATCCCATTGTTGACCCAAGTCACTCGCGTTCCCACCTTCACTCGCGTCCGATAGGGAGTAAATTCAAATTCATTAAGGAACCAACGAGCGCCCGCGTTCCAGATTCTGACGCGATCGAGAGTTGTGGTCTCAACCGTATCAGCGTCGGCAATCGGACCATCAAACATGGGGTCCGAAGGGGGTGGCGGCATGACTGGAGCGGGCTGCGGCTTCAACGGCCCGTTCAGTTTGAACGCTTCGACACTGGAGCCCAGAGACACGGCGATATACTGCTCGCCATCGATCTGGTAGGAAATCGCTGCGCCGCCCTGACCGCCTCCCGCACCCGTCTGGAATTGCCAGGCCACGTCGCCGGTTTTCGCATCATACGCCTGGAAATTCCCGTCGCCCCACATGTGAAACATCAGCCCACCCGCAGTCGTCAGTGGAGCGACCCTCATGTAGATCGGAACGGGAATGTCTTTTTTCCAGACGATCTTGTTCGTTCGGGAATCAACGGCCGCCACAGACGGATAGGTTTTGAGGCCCGGCACATGTCCCACCGGACCGTATGCATAGAAAGGATCGTGCCCGCGACGACGCCACTCCAAAAAGGCTGCGCTTACAATATAGAAGTAGCCGGTCTGAGGGCTATACGACATCGGGATAAACCGCACCGTAGGTCGCGGAGCCACCAGGTTTGGAGGATCGGACGAAGGTGGCGGCATGGAGGGTGGCTGATACAGGCAAGCCAGCTTGAACCCGGCCGGAACTTTGTCTTTCCACCAATCGCAATCCGGCAGAACGGTATCTGCCCCAACAGCGTGCGGCTGAGTGGCCGCCGTCTTCTGAAATGCACTCTGCGGAACCGGCCTCTCCTCAATTTTTATGAGCGGCTTGCCGGTCGCTCGTTCGAACATGAAGAGATAGCCATCGGGCAAAAGTATGGCAACTGCCTTTTTGGCCTGGCCATTGACCTGGGCATCATAAAGAATCAAGGGATTGGGAATATCACCGTCCCAAAGATCGTGATGTATGGCCTGGTAATACCAGCGCAGCTTGCCTGTCTTTATATCCACGGCAACGATGCTGCTGGTAAAGAGGTTGTCACCCGGACGAACTTCGCCCGCATACGCAGGCGTCGGGTTTCCCACGACGAAAAAGACCATGCCAAGTTCGGGGTCCACTCCGGCAATCTGCCACACGCCTGCGCCGCCGATCTTGTAAAGATTGTCGTTCGGCCAGGTGTCGCGTCCAAAATCTCCCGGTCCGGGAACGGTGTAAAAGCGCCATAGTTCATGCCCTGTTTTCGCGTTGATCGCCACAATACGGCCGCGAACGTGATAGTCGCCATCACCAAGACCCTCGTAGACAACGCCATCCCAAAACGCAGGGGCGGCGGAAGCCGACTGCCCGGGCTTTACCGGGGCATCGCCGATCTGATAAATCCACTTCCTTTCGCCAGTGTGCGCATCGAGCGCCATCACGTTTCCGTCGGTCAGCCCTACGAACAGTGATCCGTCGCCAACCGCCATCCCCTGGCCGTTCGGCAAGCCTTGCCCTTCGGCCTTTGCTTCATTCTGTTGCGTGGCGTTGCCGGCAGAAAATCTTGACTTGCGACCAGCAGCAATGTCGTAATTCCACAGGGTCTTTCCGCTTTTTGCGTCCATCGCGTAAACGTGTGT
>Ga0157378_10000942_pt1 | contig 26720 bp, 28 predicted proteins | sample M65metaG_FD_115309 | JGI IMG/M metagenome (GOLD analysis project Ga0157378, IMG submission 115309) | Miscanthus rhizosphere microbial communities from Kellogg Biological Station, Michigan, USA - M6-5 metaG | ecosystem: Host-associated > Plants > Roots > Rhizosphere > Soil | place: USA: Michigan... | reverse complement strand
GATAGGTCGACCAGCCTCCCTTCGGTAGCGAACGCAGCACGACCCCCGAACGCTCTATCGCGATTCATGGAATGTGTATTTGCGCTGGATTCGTTGGGCCGCCTTTTAGCATAGAAGTCCAGCTCAGGCAACGAATTGAGCTATGCTCAAAATAAGTTCGTCAACCTATTGACCATCGATCATGGAACATCAGATTCGCGTCGGACCAGCCGGATGGAGCTACAAGGATTGGGAGGGAACCGTCTACCCGCCGCACGGCTCGAAGTTCGATCAGCTTGCGTATCTGGCGTCGTTTTTCGACACCATCGAGATCAATTCGCCGTTTTATCGGATCCCGCCGCCGACGCACGCGAAGTCGTGGGTGCGCCGCGTGGCCGCGAATCCCGCGTTCAAATTCACCACGAAGATCTTCCGCGGCTTCACGCACGATGCGTCCGAGCTTGGGCCGGGAGACGTGAAGGCGTTCCGCGATTATCTCGATCCTCTCGCGGAGGCCAATCGGCTCGGAGCGGTTCTTCTGCAGTATCCGTGGAGCTTCAAAGACGGCGATGAGTCGCGCGACAAGCTGACCAAGCTTTTCTCCGATTTCGACGGCTATCCGCTGGCGCTCGAAGTCCGCCATGCGACGTTTCAGAACGAGGAGTTCTTTCAATTCCTCAATGAGCACGACGTGGCCTGGGTGAATGTCGATCAGCCGCTGTTTCACGATTCGGTCAAGCCGTCCGACAGGACCACCGGCCCGATCGCCTACGCGCGCTTGCACGGTCGCAACTACGAGAAGTGGTTCACGCACGCCGAGAGCTGGGAGCGCTATAACTATCTCTATTCGAAAGAAGAGCTGGCGCCGTGGGTCGATCGCGTGCAGACGATGGCGCAGACGAAGGAGACCTACGTGGTGACGAACAACCACTTCCGCGGCCAAGCCATCGTGAATGCCGTGGAGTTGGAGGCGTCGCTGAGGATGGAGGCGAAGATGCCGCCGCAGTTGCGGGAGGTTTATCCGGGGAGGATCTGAAAGGCGATTCACCACAGAGACACAAAGGCCACAGAGAAAACCTCTGCGTTCTCTGTGGTGAAAGGAATTATCTCGCCACGAACTCCATCCTCGGCAATAGCGCCCGCGAGAGGTTCACGTGCCCGGCCAGCGTCTCCGCCGGCTCGTCGTTTACCAGGATGCGCACGCGCTTGGCCTCGGGGAAATTCGTGGTCACCGTCTGCACCACCGAGTAGACCGCCATCAACTCCTCGTGGCTGCCGGTTCCCCATCCCTGCGACAACGTAGGCCCGCCGAGGTCGATGAAGGCGGTGCCGTCGGGAAGGAGGAAGGCAGCGCGGACGACGGTGTCGCGCGGAAAGATGTGCGGCACGCCGGCGTTGGCCGATCCCTTCAGCAATTCGCGGGCGACTTGTGACAGTGCGCCGGCCGGGTTCTCCGGCAGACCGACATTGCGCGTCTCTCGCACCAGCAGCATCTCCGGCCCTTCGAAGAACAGCGTCACCGGACGGACCTGCACCTTGTTCTCGACGTTGAGGTTCGGCGTCAGCTCCCGCTTCTTCGTACATCCGCCCACGATCGCCAGGATGGCGAGCGACAACAGCACCGCCCGGCGCACTACGTCCCCGTCCTGGTGCTGGTCGCCTTCGTGGTGGTAGTCGGGGCCGCGGGGGCGGTCGTGGCCGGCGCGGCTGGCGGCGGCTGGGCGATGCCGATGCGCGTCTCGTAGTCGATCTTGTAGCGCTCCACCGCCTTCGTCAGCGCTTCGACGACGGTAGCCTGGAAGGCATCGGACTTGATCTTCGACTCTTCATCGGGATTGGTGATGAAGGCCACTTCCACCAGCGCCGCCGGCATCGTCGCGCCGACCAGCACTTTGAACGGCGCCTGCTTCACGCCGCGGCTCTGGATGCCGGTGATGCGGTTCATCTCTTCCTGAACCGCCTGCGCCAGGCGGCTCGATTCGTTGAGGTACTCCTGCTGCGCCAGGTCCCACAGCATCAGCTTGAGATCGCTCGACGCTGCCGGCGCGGCGTTCTTCGATGCGTTCTCAAGCTCTGCCGCTTTCTCCGCCAGCTTGTCCGAGGCATCGAGGGAGAGGAAATAGGTCTCGGCGCCGTGGGCGCCTTTGACGATGGCCGCATTCATGTGCACGGAGAGAAAGAGATCGGCGTGGTACTGGTTGGCGATGGCGGTTCGCTGATCCAGCGGGACGACGGTGTCGTCGTTCCGCGTCAGCACCACGCGCGTCTTCAGCTTCGCCTCGAGCGCCGTGGCCAGACGGCGGCAGAGTGACAGCGTGGCGTCTTTCTCCATCAATCCTGCCGGACCGATGGCGCCGACCTCTTTGCCGCCGTGGCCGGGATCGATGACGATGGTGTGAATGCCGGGCGATTCCACCGGCCTGGTGGAGATGACCGGCTGCGGCGTGCCCGGTCCCGAGGCCGCCCCTTTGCGAAGATCGAGGACGATGCGGAAGGGGTTCTCCAGACGATAGGCATCGCCGACGACGTCCGGCGCGGTGAGCTGGATGCGCAGGTCGTTGCCGATGAACGAAGTCCGGGCCACGTACGGATCCTCATGTGTCTGCTCGACGTACGGCGGGTGGACGGCGTTGCGGAAGCGGACCGTATACGCGCCTGCCTCCTTGACGATGGTGTAGTCGGCCGGCGCGGTCAGGGTGACCACGACCTTCGAAATCCCCTGCACGTTGGCTACCGAGACCTGCACGCCGACGGCGGTCGTCTGGGCCGGACGGATCTGGAGAACGCGCGCGGCCGGGTCCCAGCTGGCGTCGAGCGCGGAGGAACGGATCAGGAATCCCTGGAAAAACTGCCACGGCACGTACGGCCGGTTGTCGATGGTGATCGGCGGCACCGGCATCTCGATCAGGTCGTCCTTCACCACGCCGAACCGGCTGTCGGTCCCGAACGCGGCCACGGTGTTGTTGAGCGCGGCCTTGAAGCCGTTGCCGTCGCGCGTCACCGATCCGCCGAGCGCGGCCATCGTTTCATCGGCGGCAAAATAGGTCAGGCCGTTCTGGTGGGCGATGGTGACGACGTGGTCGCCGTTCGCGGCATGCACCGTCGCCTGATTGGCCGGGTTGGGCGGCGAAGCCGGAGTGGGGGCCTGGGCGAGAAGAAACAGCGCGGAGGCGAGCGCGATCGCCGGGAGAGCGAGAGAGCGAGTCATAGGGACTTCGGGATTATCGCACGGAGGATTCGCCGGGCCCGCGCGCTCGGCGCTTCCCCATCGGCGCGCACCTGTGTCTCCGGATGGTCCTCGCCGAGGAGAACTTCGCGCGTGCGCAGGTACCCGATGCGCGCGAGGACGTCGAGAACTTCCCATCGCCGCTCGGTGAAACCGAATGGCAGCCGATGACGCGGCCGGATGACCACCACTCGGGGATCGGTGACGACGTGCTCGTAGTCGCCCTTCTTTTTGAAGAGCCCACCCTCCGATTCCCCCTTTTGCGTGACCACCACCACCGCGTCACATCCCTCGGCGAGCGCCTTCTCGTACGGCGCGTTCTCGGAGATGCCGCCGTCGCCGTAGGCCTCGCCATCGATCAGCGGCCGGTGCGTGTAGAACGGCGGCAGGTAGTTGGTGGCCAGGAGAAGCTGGAGCGGATCGTCGACGTCGCGGGCGTCGAAGATGACGTTGGCGCCGTCGCGGAAGCGCGTCACGGAGACGAAGAGCGGCAGCGCGTCCGGCCGGCGAAAGCGATCGGATCCGATGAAACGGTCGAAGTTGCGCTTGTGCATCTTGCGGAAACGCCACGGCGAATGGTCGACCAGCAGGTTGCGCAGGTCGATGTGCGGCATGCGCATGAAGGACCGCCAGTAGTAGCGGATGCGCAACTCGGAGCGGGCGGCGACGAGGGCAGCGTTCCAGGCGCCGGCGGAGACGCCTATGGCAATCGAAGGTCTGACCCCCAGCTCCGCCAGCGCTTCGATGACGCCGATCTGGAAGGCGCAGCGCGAGGAGCCGCCGGAGAAGACGTAGCCGACCTTCCTGGCGTCGCGCAGCAGAGCGAGGCGATCCACGGCCGTTCAGCTTATCCTTTTGCGGTGAACGCAAAACGATTCGTCGTCATCCTCGCCATTGCCGCGGCCGCCTGTGGCGGCGGGAGCGAGCCGAAAGGTCCGCGCGTGGCCAGAGATCCGATCAGCGTCCGCGGCTGGATCGTCGACGTCGACACCGGCCCCAATAACGCCTACCACACGATCGAAACGGAGGCGGCCCGCAAGCAGAATCTCTTCCGCGGAACGAATGTGTGGATCGAGAATGCGCCCTATGTCTCCGGTGGCGTGGCGGAGACAGGCGCGTTCCTCCTTCTCGATGTCCCTCCCGGCAATGTGACGATCACCTTCTCCGCCCCTGGCGCCCCCGCCGCCCGCCTGGTCCTTGGCGCAATCCCTGGCAATGCCGATGTCTTCGTCCCTGCGGCGATGCTCAAGCGCGATACGGTCACGCTCCTCGATCCCGCCAGCGTAAAGGTTCGCCTCGCCGCCAATGTCGATAAAGCCGCGCCGGCCGGCACATTCGCCACCGTGGCCGGCGTCCGCATCCCGGTGATGCGCACGCCGATCAACCAGATGATCGACCGGCTCGACTATCCGAATCCGCCGTCTTCCCAAGCGCCGCTGGCGATCGTGAAGTAGGCCGATTCAGCGCACGCGCGTGCCGACGAAGAACCCGTTCACGTTGAGGCCGGGGTTGCGACCCGTGAGACCGCCGTTGGAGATGTGGAAGAAGCGGTAGCCGATGTACAGCGGCAGGCGGGTGTCCTGGAAAAGCGCAACTCCCAACCCGAGCTGCGAATTGAAATTAAGCTTCGATGTCGCCGCGGGGATTCTCCGGTTCGACCACATCGGACCAGTACCGATGTCGACGTACGGCCGCACGTTCGATGACGTTCTCCAATACTGCCGCACGAAGAAGTGTGCCCACTCGGCGCGCACGGAGTCGTCGGGATCGCCGTAGGTGTAGCCGAACCAGCTCCGCGGCTGGCGCACGTCGGCGTAGTCGATGTCGATGCCGAGGCGGGCATCGGGAAGATAGCGCTCGACGAATCGGGAGAGCTTCGGACGCCCCATCAGCTCGAAGCTGATCGTCCGGAAGCGCGACTGGCCATGGCGGTTGGTCTCACTCTTGGCGTCGGCGAGATAGATGTTGAAATCGCCCGCAAGCGCGGGCGAGGAAAGCAGCAGCAGGAGAACTGCGAACCGGACGATGGAACGGACCATGACGGCCGCATTCTAAACGCGCTGGCACCCGGCGTGAACAGGCTGTGCTGCGTGGACACGAAGAACGAACGACGGCAGCAGCCGAAAGGAAACATCCTCTCGCGCTTCGCGACGGCGGCCACGACGTGGACCGGCTCGACCGGCGCCTTCATCACCGCGGTGCTGGTCATCGTCATCTGGGCTGTCACCGGCCCGATCTTCCACTACTCCGATACTTGGCAGCTGGTCATCAACACCGGCACCACGGTGGTCACGTTCCTGATGGTCTTCCTCATCCAGCGCGCTCAGAACCGCGACGCTCTGGCGGTGCAGCTGAAGCTCGACGAGATCGTGGCCGCGCTGGAGGGTGCCAGCAATCGTCTCATCTCGGTCGAGGACCTCTCTGAGGCTGACTTGAAAGTCCTGCGCATTCACTACCAGCGCCTGGCCGAGATGGCCAAGCGCGATCAGAAGCTCACTGAATCGCATTCGGTCGAAGAGGCCGAGGCCAGGCACAACTTCAAGGAGGATCGGAGGAAGGCGCGGAAGAAGATGTAGGCCGGTCTTACGCTGCCCCGATCAACTCCGCAAACTTCTTGAGATCAATGTTGCCGCCGGAGATGACGGCCACGATCGGCCCCTCGCCCGCGCGCCCGCTCAACGCCGCCGCGACCGCCAGCGCGCCGGCACCTTCGGCGATGACGCGCACTTTTTCGGCCACGAGGCGCATGGCGCGTTTGGTTTCATCGAGCGAGACGACGATGGAACCGTCGACGATGCCCTGCATCCGCTCCCACATGCGCGGGAAAACGCTCTTGCCGCCAGCACCGTCGACGAACGACGGCTGGAAGTCGTCGAACACCTGCGGCGAGCCCGCTTCGAACGACTTCGCGCCCGGCGCCGCCGTCTCCGGCTCCGCGCCGAGAATGCGCACCGAGGGAGCCAGCTGACGAATGGAACTGCCGATGCCGGAAACCAGTCCGCCGCCGCCGATGGCCGCGATCACTGTTCTCACCTCCGGCAGATCCTCGAGGATCTCCAGCCCGAGCGAGGCATTGCCGGCGATGAAGTTGTGGTCGTCAAACGGATGGATGAACGAGCCCTCGACACCTTCGAATGCACGCTGCTCCATCGCCCGCCAGGCGGCGTCGAACGGCGCTTTCACGATGCGCGCGCCCAGGTTGCGCATCCGCTCGATCTTCGTTTCGGGAGCGGTCTCGATGGTGACGACGGTGCACGGGATGCCATACGCGCGCGCCGCGTACGCGACCCCCTGCCCGGCATTTCCGGCGCTGATGGTCCAGACGCCTTTGGCCCGTTCGTCCGGAGTGAGCATGGCCACGGCGTTCGCCGCGCCGCGGATTTTGAACGCATTGATCGGCTGCAGGTTGTCGAGCTTGAGCCAGATGTCCGGCGCCGGCGAGTCGTGCCGCAGTTTGATCAGCGGCGTGCGCGTGATGACGCCGCGAATCCGCTCGCGAGCGGCGTAAATCTCATCGAGCGTGACAGGGCGGACGGGAGGGGCGGCGGTCGGCATGGGGGGACATTGTAGGCGGCTTCGCCGGGTTGTCGGTGGTCGGTTGACTGCACCTTCGGGCGCGCTATCCAAAAAGCCAGGGAACCTGAATCGAGAACAGACACCGAGAACGCGCCGAAGCCGCGCTCACCGCACGATCATTTTTCACAGCGCGGGCCCGTCGAGATGATCGTGGCCTGGCACGCCACCTCATTTTCGATGAAGCGGACGTTACTCCTCGCGGTTTCTGCAGATCCTCGTACGACGTCATCCCGGCGATCGGCTCGTTCCACCCTTTATTGAGTTAGGGCCAAACTTTCGGTTTACTCGTTGGATCAGTATTCAGCCAGTAGTGTCCCGCTTCACACTAACTTCAACTTCACCAGCGCCTCTCTGTCTCCGGAGTGCACATTTCGTTGCCTACACTGAGTGACGATCACGGCGCCGAAATCGTAGTTAGTCGGACGAAGGACAACGCAGATATAGCATCTGTTACCATCGCACCGGATGGGGACAATAAGCGTTTTTGTCAGCTGGTCGGGCGCAGGGTCGGTCCGCGTCGCGGGTCTCCTTCGGGAGACGCTCCCGTCGATTATCAATGCCATCGATCCGTGGACATCCGAAGAGATCGAGAAAGGCGAGAATTGGCATGCACGGTTGACCGACGCTATCAGTCGCGCTCGCGCCGCAATTTTGTGCATCACTCCTTCAAACGTGCTCGCGCCGTGGCTGCATTTTGAGGCAGGCGCGATTTGGTCGCTCGGTCACAGCGTCTGTCCATATCTGGTTGGATTACCAAAGAATGCTCTCGCAGACACGCCGCTGTCCCATCTTCAGGCTACTGATGCATTCGACGAGCAAGATTCACTACGCCTATGTATGAAACTCAACGACATCGGCGGCAATTTGATCACTGAAACTGTACTGAAACGATCGTTTGCCATGTGGTGGCCTACATGGAAAGAACAATTAGCCGCTATTCCTGCCAATTCAACTATGGCGCAGGCCAGCGCAACACTGCACACGGGCGACAAACGTATGGCTGCCGCCGCGATCCTTGGCGAGCTCATTCCGGAGCTGGAATACGCCGCGCCCATTCTTCTCGACAGGCTCGACCGCGGTCTGCCGTTGGTTGAGCACAAGTTGTCTTTAGATCTTGGGTTCGATACCGGAACGTTTGATGCACGGCCGCTGAACCTGTTTCGCGTTATGGCGCCGCATGTCATCTCCGCACTCAACAGCGGGGTATTCGGCATTGTGCAGTCTCAGTTCCTTCACGATCGATCGGAGGAGGAGTTGCGGGCGGCACTGGCACAGCTTCAAATGGGAAGCGTGGAGTTGCAACATAATGTCGAGTCGATTGCGAGGGCGCTGAGCGGGTCGGCCACGGTACCGGTCGGCCCATCCGAGGTCCAGGAGGCAATTGCCGCGGCGATCACGCGGCTGGCGCAAGACGAGCGGTGAGCAACGCCCCCAGGTACGTGCTTCGGCGTTCGCATCCGATGGTTGGATCGTGCGTGGGGTCAGGCCTTCATTTCTGTTCTGAGTAGTCGCTTAGCACGACGGGGACCGCGCGCGGGGCCAGACCTTCGATCGCGCCGGGGGGTCAGGCCTTTGCTAATCGACCAAACTGGAGGGAAACGAAGGTCTGACCCCGCGGGTTCGGGTTCGGGCGAAGGTCTGACCCCGCGGGTTCGGGCGCACCTGCATTCAAAAGAAACCCAATCTCGGCCAAACAATCGACAACGCGGCGAAGCCGCCTATCGCTGGATCGTCTCTTCGCGGCGCGGGCCGGTCGAGATGATCGTGGCCTGACATTCGACCTCATCCTCGATGAAGCGGACGTAGTCCTTCGCCGCCTGCGGCAGATCGTCGTACGACGTCATCCCGACGGTCGGTTCCTTCCAGCCTTTGAAGGTGCGGTATTCCGGCTTGTAGTCGTGGTGGGCGACAGCGAAGGCTGGGAAGGTCTTCCAGAGCTCGGAGCGGACGTTGTAGCCGATGCAGACCGGGATCTCGTCGAACTCGTCGAGGACGTCGAGCTTGGTCAGGGCGATGGCATCGAGCCCGTTCAGCATTGCCGACGTGCGGAGAACGGGAAGATCGAGCCAGCCGGTACGGCGCGGGCGGCCGGTAACGGTGCCGAACTCGTTGCCGCGCGAGCGCAGGTGCTCGCCGCTCGCGTCATTGAGCTCCGTGGGAAACGCGCCGCCACCGACGCGTGTGGTGTAGGCCTTGGCCACGCCGATCACCTGGTGGATGTGTTTCGGCGCCACGCCCAGCCCGGTGCAGACGCCGCCGACGACCGTGCTCGAGGAGGTCACGAACGGGTAGGTACCGTGGTCGATGTCGAGCATGGCACCCTGCGCCCCCTCGAACATCACTTTCTTTCCGGCGCGGATCTGTTCGTTGATGAGGATCGTGCCGTTGGTGATGCGATCGGCCAGCACCTCGCCGTAGCGGGTGTAGTCATCGTAGAGCTTCTGCGGGTCGAAGCCGTCCTTGCCATAGACGCCCTTGAGCACTGGATTTTTCTCGGCGCAGGCGAAGTCGATGCGGTCGCGCAGGACGTAGGGATCGAGCAGGTCGGCGACGCGGATGCCGTAGCGGCTCACCTTTGTCTCGTAGGCAGGGCCGATGCCGCGACCGGTTGTGCCGATCTTCGCCGCGCCGGCAGCTTCCTCGCGGGCCAGGTCGAGCGCCTTGTGGTATGGCAGGATGACCTGCGCCGAATCGCTGATCTTGAGGTTGGATTCGATGACCACCCCAAGCGCGCGCAGTTTCTCGATCTCATCCAGCAAGGCCTCGGGATCGATGACCATGCCGTTGCCGAGGATGCAGAGCTTGTCAGGGTGGAGGATGCCTGAAGGGATCAGCCGCAGCGAGAAATGCTTCTCGCCGAATTTCACCGTGTGGCCAGCATTGTGACCGCCCTGATAGCGGGCCACGACGTCGAAGGATTCGCAGAGGAGATCAACGATCTTCCCCTTCCCCTCGTCGCCCCACTGCGCCCCGATGACCGCAAGGTTCTGCATGCGGCGCGGAGACTAGCATGATGGGCTCTCTCTTGCTGATTGGGGTCAGACCTTCGTTTCATTGTTTCCGACTGGCCTGATCACGGGGTCAGACCTTCGTTTTTTTGTCTCGTCTCGGTTTCCGAAGGTCTGACCCCAAGGGCACCAGCGGTCTCTCGTCGATTTCCGAAGGTCTGACCCCAAGGACACCAGGGACACCCGATCCCTCTGAAACGGCTATAGTTCGTCGAGCGAGGAATCCTCATGGATCTGCACAACGCTACCCCCACCGCCCCCCAGCCGATCTATTCGCCCACGCCTGTCCCGGTCGAGCAGTTCATCGACGGCATCCGCGATCTCTCCTCCGGACTGATCACGAAGCAGAAGATCTATGACTTCCTGGCCACGTACGAGATTCGCGCGGAAGACCTCGAGCGCTACAAGCTGTGGATGCCGGACCGGCACACGCGCAACAAGGTTTTTCGCAACGAAATGATCGAGGCGATGGTGATCTGTTGGCCGATCGGCGCCATCACCCCGCTCCACACACACAACGGCCAGCTCGGGTGGATGACCATGATCGAGGGGAAGTTGATCGTCGAGAATTACAAGCAGCTCGGCTGCAACCGCCCCGAGAACCAGCAGGTTGTAGGAATCGATTGCCTCGCCGGCGCCACCCGCATCGACATGCAGTCCCTCGGCACGGAGCTTTGCGTCCCCGGCGGTCCGTTGAACACGGTCGACAAAACGCAGACGATCCATCGCATCAAGAACCTCGAGGAGTGGAACGAGCGCGCCGTCAGCGTTCACGTGTACTCACGTCCCATTGACTCCTGCGTCGTTTTTGACATCGAGGCTGGCCGATGTTTTCGCCGCGATCTCAAATACGACAACGAGTAGACCGCTTGCCCGTCACGGCCATCCACCACGTTCAGCTCGCAATGCCCCGCGGCGAAGAAGACCGCGGCCGCGCCTTCTACGCCGGCCTCCTCGGCCTCACGGAAATCCCCAAAGCTGCCAGCCTCGCCGAACGCGGCGGTCTCTGGTTCCGCGTCGGCGCGTTGGAGCTGCACCTCGGTATCGAAGATGATTTTCGTCCGGCGAAGAAGGCGCATCCGGGACTTCTGGTCGACGATCTGTCATCGCTCGTGACGCGCCTCGAAGCAGCCGGACACGCGACGAAACCCGATCACTTGCTGGAAGGCTACGATCGCGCTTACGTCAATGACCCGTTCGGCAACCGCATCGAGCTGATGGAACGGCGCTGATAGAATCGGCCGCTGCGAATTTCATCCCGCCGAGGTGACCTGATGTCGTTGATCTCCACACTGCAAACCGAGCTTGATCAAATGTCCGCCGCAGGCACGCTCAAACGCGAACTGCTGATGAAAACGCCGCAGGGGGCGGTGGTCGATGTCGAAGGTTTTGGCGAGGTGATCATGCTCACCTCCAACAATTACCTCGGCCTTGCCGACCATCCAGCGATCGCCGAGGCGGCGGAAAAGGGGGAGAGGGATTACGGTTATGGGCTCGCCTCGGTCCGCTTCATCTGCGGGACGCAGACGATTCATCGCAAGCTCGAGGAACGAATCGCCCGTTTCTTCGGCACCGAGGACACGATTCTCTACGGCTCCTGCTGGAATGCGAACGAAGGACTTTTCCAGACCATCGCCCAGGAGCAGGACGCGATCATTTCGGACGAGTTGAATCACGCTTCGATCATCGACGGCGTCCGCCTGGCGAAGGCGAAGAAGGAGCGTTACAAGAACCGCGACATGGCCGACCTGCGCCGTGCGCTCGAAGCGACGCGCAGTTCCCGCAACAAAGTCATCGTTACCGACGGCGTCTTCTCGATGGAAGGGTCGCTCGCGCCGCTGCCGGAAATCATCGATCTGGCGAACGAGTACGAAGCCTTTCTGGTCGTCGATGATTCGCATGCCACCGGAGTCCTCGGGCGCACTGGCCGCGGCACCGGCGAGGAGCTGGGCGTGTTCGACAAAATCGACGCGCACACTTCGACCCTCGGCAAAGCGCTGGGTGGTTCGCATGGCGGCTTCACCACTGGGCCCAAAACGCTGATCGATTACCTGCGCCAGAGATCGCGACCGTATCTGTTTTCCAACACGCTGCCGCCGGCCGTAGTGATGGGCTCGCTGGCAGCGTTCGACCTTCTGGAAAATGATCCCAGCTTCCTCACGCGCCTGCGCGAAAACACCGCCTACTTCCGCCAGCAGCTCACATCGAAGGGCGTGACCGTGCGCGAAGGAATCCATCCGATCGTGCCGATCATCATCGGCGATACCGCCAAGGCAATCGCGATCTCCGCCGAGCTCCTGACGCGCGGCGTCTACGTCTCCGGCTTCGGTTTCCCGGTCGTTCCGCAGGGCGCTGCGCGCCTGCGCTGCCAGATCAGCGCCGCACACACCCGCGAACACCTGGATCGCGCGATTGAAGCGATCGTGGAGGTGGGGCGGAAGTTTGAGGTGGTTGGGTGACGACCGCGCAGCGCCGCGCGGTCGCGCGGGGTCAGACCTTCGATCTTCCAGTCCTCTCGGAGTCAAGCCTTCGTTCGTTTCGTGTTCGGGTGGGGTCAGACCTTCGATTCTCAAATCTGAGGACGTGCATTTCTTTCTTGACTAGCCATTAACGGCTCTACGTGATGTAGCCCGTGTTTCCATTCCGAGGACTTTAGGCGCCACTTTTCTCCACAAGTTGAAGATTCCTCGGTCACAGCACATCTCCGAGGGATTCTCGGCGTTGCTATGGCACGACCATTACGAATCGAGTTTCCGGATGCGCTTTATCACGTAACTTCACGCGGCAACGAACGACGACCGATCTTTCGCTCGAATCGAGATCGCAAGATGTTTCTTGACTTTCTAGGCCATGCAGCCCGGCGCTTCGGCTGGTCGGTCACCGCTTACGTCCTCATGACGAACCACTTCCACCTGGTCATCCAGACGCCAAAACCAAACCTCTCGCTCGGCATGCAATGGTTCAACGGCACGTATGTCGGGTGGTTCAACAGAATCCATAAGCGTTGTGGACATCTCTATCAGGGTCGATTCAAGGCTCGTCTGGTCGAAAAGGAGGCCTACTTCGCTGAAGTGTTGCGATACGTGGTCCTTAATCCCGTGCGGGCGCGTATGGTGGAAAGGCCGGAAGACTTCAAGTGGTCAAGCTACCGAGCCTGCGCGGGATATGAAGACGCTCCGGAATGGTTCGATCGGACATCGCTGCTCGAGTTCTTCCATCCAGAATCGAACGAGGCAAAGGCGAGCTATAAAGACTTCGTCTGCGCAAACGTTGACGACGAAGAAGGCTTATGGAGCAAGTTGACGAACCAGATCTTTCTCGGCACCGAGGAGTGGACGCGCAATATGCGGAAGGTCGTTGAGACGAAACCACGATCAACGGATCATCCGAGAACGCAGCGTACGGTCGGACGTCCGAAGATGAACCAGATCGTCGAGGCGGTCGGAAAAGCTGCCGGCGCGAGCGCGGCGTGGATTCGCGAATCGAGAGGAAACGCACTCCGCCGCATTGCCGCGTGGATCGGATGGTACGAGAGCTTGATCACGCTACGATCGATTGCCGCCGGATTGCGATTGAGAAGCGAGGGGCATATCTCAAATCTCATCCGACGATGCGATCGAGAGTTTGGCTCAAGTGAGGAGCTCCTCGGGTATCTCGACGCGGCGCTCGTAACGCTTCGAGCCTGAGCGAATCAGGCTTCGCCACTTAAAACGGTTTCGACCGCGATGACGCGCACGGTCTGGCGGGCTGTGCGCTCGTTCTCTCGTGATTTCCGCGCTTACGGCGGTCTGGGACGCTCTTTGGAAGCGACTCGCTTCTCCAGATTTGAAACCTGACCCTTACGAACACTTAACGGGATGTCCAACACGTGAATCGAAGGTCTGATCCCTCAAGTTCCCCGGCTGGGTGCCGTCCAACACGTAAATCGAAGGTCTGACCCCGAAGCTAAATACGTGAATCGAAGGTCTGACCCGAAGCCAAATAAGCCAAACCCAACCACTACTAGCCAATGGCGGAAATCGAAGGTCTGACCCTACTAAGCCCTCTACTAAGCCCTACTAAGCCAACTGCGGAATCGAAGGTCTGACCCCAACCCCAAGCACATACGGCGCGAGCTTCTCGCGTACCACCTCCGGCACCGCCGTCGGCTTGAACTCGCCGCGCTTTACGGCTACGAGGACGTACTTGCCGGTGGCGACGACAACGTCCGGGGCTTCGCTGCGGCGCACTTCGAAGTTGAGGTGGATGGAGCTGGTGCCGATCTTGCCGAAGTAGGCGTCGACGATGAGCAACTCGTCGAGCGTTACGGGATGGAAGAAGTCGCATTCGACGTGGACGCGGGGAAGCCATAGTCCGAGCTCGTCGAAGAGCGTGCGGTACGAGAGCCCGCAGGAGCGGAAAAGCTCGACTTCGGCCAGGCCGAAAAAGCGCAGGTAGGCCTGGTAGTTGATGATGCCGGCGGCATCGATGTCTTCCCAACGAACGTACTCGGACACGGAAAAGCGCATGGGGCTAGAATTCTAGGTCCATGAGAAAACAAACTTTCATCTTTCTCCTGATCGTCGCCGTCGCTCTTCCTTCCCTGGCGTCAGTCGTAACCGCCAGGAGTTCGACGTCTCGTGAATCTGCCGACGTTCAGCTCGAGCAGCGCGTCATGACGGCCGTTCGCGAAAAGTTCGGCGATGTGGCGGCGAGGCATATGTGGGCCGAGGCCGACAATGGAAATGTGGTCCTGCATGGCATCTTCGCGGAGATGATGTCTCTGCAGATCGCCAATCGCGTTCGTCGTGTGGAAGGCGTGAAGTCGGCGCGATGGGGCGCCTTTTGAAACGCGCCGCGTCGCTCGCGCTCCTATTTTTCGCAGTCGCCGCATTCGGGGCTGATGCGCCGCCGAAGGTTGTGGTCCTCCGCGCGGCGCGGCTCATCGACGGCCGCGGCGGCAATGTCGTTTCGCCGGCGGTGATCGTGGTGCGCGGCAACAAGATCGAGTCGATCGGTGGCACCGTCCCCGCCGACGCCCAAGTCATCGAGCTCGGCGACATGACCTTGCTGCCCGGTCTAATCGATGCCCATGTCCACACGCTGCTTCAGGGCGACATCACTTCCGAGGATTACGACTCGCAGCTGTTCAAGGAATCGCTGCCCTATCGCGCGTTACGCGCCAGCAAGGCGGTGAAGATCGCGCTGAACAACGGCTTCACCACCGTGCGCGATCTCGAGACCGAGGGGGCGATGTATACCGACGTCGACGTCAAGCGCGCCATCAACAACGGCGTCATCGACGGGCCGCGAATGGTTGTCTCCACGCGGGCCATGTCGGTCACCGGCGGCTACGGTCCGAGCGGATACTCGCCCGAAGTCACCTATCCGATGGGCGTGCAGATCGTCGACGGCGTCGATCAGGCGCGCAAAGCGGTACGCGAGCAGATCGCGCACGGCGCGGACTGGATCAAGGTTTACGCGGACCGCTCGTACTTCGTAGCCAAAGACGGCACGCTCTCATCGACGCCGACGTTCAACGCCGAGGAGATGAAGGCCATCGTCGAGGAGGCGCACCGGTTGCGGCACAAAGTGGCGGCGCACGCCATGGCCCGGCCGGGAATCGAGAATGCGCTCAATGCCGGCGTCGACTCCATCGAGCACGGCATCGCCATTCCGGACGATCTGCTCGATGTGATGGTAGCCAAGGGCACGTACCTCTGCCCGACATTGACGGTGACCGAGTACGTGGCGGCGGGCCGCGGCGGGATCTGGTTGAAGATCCCGGCGTTCCATCGCGACAGTTTTGCGCGCGCGCTCAAACGCGGCGTGAAGATCGCCTTCGGCACCGATGCGGGCGGCTTCGACTGGAGCGCGATGAACGAGGCGAAGGAGTTCTCGTACGAAACGAAGTTCGGGATGACGCCGATGCAGGCCATCCAGACCGCGACGCGCAATGCCGCCGATCTGCTGGAGATGTCCGACCGCATCGGCACGATCGAAGCCGGCAAGCTGGCCGACATCGTGGCCGTGCCCGGCAATCCGTTGAATGACATCACGGCCATGGAGCGGGTTGGGTTCGTGATGAAGGATGGGAACGTTTATAAGCGGCCGTAGCGCGCTACTCTTAGCCTCGTGTCCAATCTTCTCGTCGTCGACGTCGGCAACACGAACATCGTGCTTGGCGTCTTTCGCGGCAACGCGCTGGTGAGCTCGTGGCGGCTGGCGACGGCGCGCGAACGGACGTCGGATGAGTACGGGATTTTGGCGCGGCAGCTCATCGGCGATGCGTTTTCCGATGCCTTCGAAGGAGCGATCGTCTCCTCCGTCGTGCCGCCGCTGAATCATTCGATCGCATCGATGGTGCGCAAGTTTTTCGGCATGGAGGCGCTCTTTGTCGAGCCGGGTGTGAAGACCGGCATCGCCATTCACACCGACAATCCTGCCGAGGTGGGTGCGGACCGCATCGTCAATTGCGTGGCCGCGCATGCGGAGTACGGCGGGCCGGCGATCATCGTTGATTTCGGCACGGCCACGACGTTCGATGTGGTCACGCACGATGCGCGCTACATCGGCGGCGTAATCGCGCCGGGCCTGACGATTTCGGCGGAGGCGCTCTTCGCTCGCGCTGCGCGGCTGCCGCGCGTCGACATCCGCCGGCCGGAGTCGGTGATCGGGACGAACACGATCGTGAACATGCAGTCCGGTATCTATTTCGGTTACCTCGGTCTGGTGGACGGCATTCTCGGGCGGATGAAGCGCGAGGTGCCCGACGTGCGCGCGGTCGTGGCCACGGGCGGTCTTGCGTCGCTGCTGGCGCCGGACTCGGAGTACATCGAGTATGTGGATGACGATTTGACGATGAAGGGATTGAAGATCGTCTACGAGCGGAATCGCGCGCCGAGGCGAGGGCGGAAGTGAGAGCGGCGCGACGCCAGCGCGCCGTTGCGCTCGCACTACTCCTTCTCGCCGCCAACGCCTTCGCCGGCTCCCAAGTCACCGCCACCCACGCCGCCTTGGCCACGTCCTCGCCACAAGCGACGCAGATCGGCCTGCGCGTCCTGAAGAACGGCGGCAACGCGATCGATGCCGCGGTCGCGGTCTCGTTCGCGCTCGGTGTTCTCGATCCGAAATCGACTGGCCTCGGTGGTGGTGGATTTCTCACCTACTACGATGCCGAAAGCGGCGGCGTCTGGACGCTCGACTTTCGCGAGGTGGCGCCGGCGGCGGCGAAGCGTCCGCCGGTGAACGCGGCATTCACAGGCGCGGCCGCGGCGGCGATTCCGGGGTTCGTTGCCGGGCTCGATGCCATGCACGCGCGCTTCGGATCGCTTCCGTGGCGCGAGTTGCTCGCGCCGGCAACGCGGCTGGCGAAAGACGATCAGGCAAAAACGCTGCAGCGCATTGGCGAGCAGGGCGCGCACGACTTCTACGACGGCGACTTGGCCAACAAGCTGATCGCAGCCGTGAACGCCGCGGGAGGCATGTTTTTGTTTCGCGATCTTCGCGATTACAAGCCGGTCTGGCGCGCGCCCGTTCGCATCGCCTTTCGTGGCGCGGACATCTACACGGTCGCGCCGCCGGCGGCGGGCGGGCTGATGATCGGATCGATTCTGAAGATCGTCAGCGGGCTTGATCTGAGCAAGCCGAACTACATTCACCTGCTGGCCGAGGCCGAGCGCCGCGCGGCCATCGATCGCGACAAGTTTCTGGCTGACCCTGCCGCCGGGCGCGTGCCGATGCACGATCTTCTTTCCGATGAACGAGCCGCGATCTGGCGCGCATCGATCGATCCGAATCGCGTGACGCCGACCGCCGGACTGACGGAGCCCGGCACGGTGACGCAGGCGCCGGCGCACACGACGCACGTCTCGATCGTCGACGCACACGGCAACGTCGTTTCTCTGACGACTTCCGCCGGCGACGAAGATGGAAGCGGCTTTGTCGTTCCCGGAATCGGTGTGCGCTTGAACACGGCCATGAACGATTTCAGCAGCGCGCCCGCGGTGCCCAACTCGATGGCGGGCGGCAATCGGCCCGCGTCGCCGCTCTCGCCGGTGATCGTGTTGCGCGGCGGCAAGCCGGTTCTGGCCATCGGCACGCCCGGCGGTCCGACGATTCCGACCACGACCGCGCAGATCCTGCTCGACATGCTGGCCTTCAATCGTTCGCTCGCCGAGGCCATCGCCGCGCCGCGTTTCTCGCAGCAGGCCGCGCCGGAAGAGCTGACCTACGAGCAGGGCCGCGCCCCGCAAGCGCAGATCGACGCGCTGCTCGCGCTCGGGCACGGCGTCCGCGCGCGCGAGCCGTTCGGCGACGTTCAGGCGGTCTCGATCAGTGGCGGAAAACTCTTCGCCATCTCCGATCCGCGGCACGGCGGCGCCGCCGGCGGCTACTGACGCGTCATTCGCCGCACGCCATCCGCGGTCGCGATCAGCGCCTCGGAGGCTTCCGTCGGAAAGAATCCGGTCTCGACGACGCCGGCAAGTTGTCGGATGTCTGCCACGACCTCGGCGATATCGACGCGTTCCGGGACGCGAACGTCGAGGATGAGATGCCCTTCGTCGGTGATGCGGGTCTGGCCGTCGCGAAGGCGAAGCACCGGCGCCAGTCCCATCGCCGAGAAACGCTTCTCGAGCACGTCGCGCGCGAACGGCGTTACTTCGACCGGCAGCACGCCGACGCCAAGCCGGTCGACGATCTTCGATTCGTCGGCGATGACGATGAATCGTTTTGCCTGCTGCTCGACGATCTTTTCCCGCAGCAGCGCGCCGCCGCGGCCTTTGATCAGCCGGAGCTGCGCATCGATCTCGTCGGCGCCATCGACAGCGAGATCGAGCGGAGCGATATCCCCGAGGGCAAAGAGCGGGATGTCGAGCGACCGCGCCTGATCCTCGGTCTGTTTCGACGTGCAAGTGCAGAGGACGTCGCGCAGCTCGCCGCGGGAGAGCGCCTCGCCGAGGAGCGTGACGAACTCCTTGGCCGTACTGCCCGTGCCGAGGCCGAGCGACATCCCGCTGCGAACGGAACGGAGCGCTTCTCGCGCCGCTTCGATCTTCTGCTCCTGAGGCGTCATCGTTTGATCACTCCGCTTCCGTCTTCGCCACCGTCACGTCGAAACGCCACTGGTGATCCTTGTAGTAGAACGACACCAGCGAGACGAACGGCTTCTCGAGCGGCTTGTTCTGCTTCGTTTCGAACATTGGATAGAGCGGCGTGGGGCGGGTGTAGTGCCAGACCAGCTCGCCGTGGCCGGTTGTCGATTCGGTGGGATGGCGCTGGAAGTTGCGCAGGCCGTCGTAGACGCGATAGCAGATCAGGCCGCGAAAGACCGGGCCGCGCGCGCTCGGGGCCGTGCCGAGGATCGGGAAACCTTTCTGCGTAACGTGGGCGATGTATTCGGCGCCGTCCCCGGTCGGGCCGCCGGTCACGGTGATGAGGCCGGCGTTCTTGAGGTTGTCGAACGTGCGCAGCGACCGTTCGTCGTACTCGTCCTTCGGAAAGCGCGCGTTCCACCACACCTTCTGCGGCACCTCGGCGTAGATCAACTCCGCGGTGAAACGGACATCGCGCAGGATCTGCTCGGCTTTTGCAGCAGTGAGTGGCTCGCGCTTCTGGCACGACAGCGCCAGCAGCAGGAGCGCGAATGCAGCTTGACTCGTTCGACCGCGCATGTTGTCATCCCCCGGCTTTCAGGGCGAAGCGAACGATACCGCGAAGATCCCTCGAGACATCCAATTGACCGACCGAATCCTCGACGCGCTCGCGCGCCTCTGCCTGCGACGCAACAAAGAGATCCTCATCGCCGCGCTGGTGCTGGCGGTACTGGCCGTCATCGGCGCCACGCGGCTCTCGTTCGATCCCGACCTGCTCAACCTCATCCCCCAGCAGAACAAGCAGGTCAACGAGTTCCGCAAAGTCCTCAAGGACCTCGGCACGATCGACTACCACATCGTGGTGATGGACATGCCCAAAGGGCGCGACGTCCATGACTACGACTCCCTCATCGACGCCGTCGCCGAGGGCTATCGGAAGGATCCGAAGATCGAGGATGTGACGTACAAGATCCCCAACCCGCTCGACTTCATCGAGATCATCCTGCCGAAAGCGCTGCTCTTCCTGACGCCGGCAGAGCTCGATGAGGCCGCCGCCAAACTGTCCGACCAGGGCATCCGCGATTCGGTTGCGCGCAACCGGGCCATGCTCCAGACGCCGCAGGCGATGGCCATGAAGCCGCTCGTTCAATACGATCCCTTCAACCTCGTCTCGATTTTCCTTCGCAAATTTCAGTCCGCCGGCGGCGGCTTCAGCATCGACACCTCCAGCGGCTACTACATGTCGTCGGATCACAGCATGCTGCTGATCCTGACCAAACCGCGGCGTCCGGCGCAGGACGTCCCCTTCGGCAAAGCGCTGCTGAGCGAAGGGACGCTGCTCGAGGCGCGGGCGCTGGCCGATTTTCAGAAGAGCGCGCCGCCGGGAACGCCGCTGCCGAAAATCTCGCACACCGGCGGCTACGAGATCGCCGTCGGCGATGCCGACCTCATTCGTAGAGACGTCATCATCAACATTCTGGGGACGGTCTTTGGCGTGCTGGCGCTGTTTCTCTACGCCTTCCGCCGGCCAGCCTCGATCATCTACGCCGGCATGCCGCTCGCGCTCGGCCTGCTGTTGACCTTCGGCATGGCCGGCATCACGTACGGCAAGCTCTCGCAGGCCAGCGCCGGATTTGCGGCGCTTCTGGCCGGGCTCGGGATCGACTTCATCACCGTCCTTTACGGCCGCTACGTCGACGAGCGGAACCGCGGGACGTCGATGCAGGACGCCATCCGCGTGATCATGCGCTCGACGATGCCGGGCGTCTTCGTCGCCGCCATCACCACCGCGGGGACGTTCTTCGCCTTCCTGGCCACCGACTTCCGCGGCATGACCCAGCTCGGATTTCTGACCGGCGTCGGCATCCTGCTGTTTTTGCTCTGCGTGATGTTCCTGCTGCCGGCGCTCATCGTCTTCTCCGAGCGGAAGGAATCGCGCAAGGCGCCGAAGCTCTACCTGCACTCCTTCGGCGCCGGAAAGCTGATCGACATCTCCGTGGCCAAGCCGCTGGTGACGATCGGCATCTGGGTGGTCTTCGTGGTCGTCTGCGGCGGGCTGGCCACGCGTGTTCACTTCAGCGACAACATCCAGGATCTGCGGGCGAAGGGAAATCCGGGCGTCGTCAACCAGTCGCGCATCACCGAGAAGTTCGGCCAGTCGTTCGACTTCATGATGTACGTCTGCGAGGGGAAGACGCTGGAGGAAGCGCTGGAGAAGACGCGCGCGGCGTCGAAGGACCTCGACGGGCTCGTCGCCGATCACACCATCGCCTCGTACCAGTCGATCTCCACCTTCGTTCCGCCGGCGGTCGATCAGGAGAAGATCATCGCCAGGCTTCGCGCGGGCAGCGGCAACGAGTTCAACTTCGCGCGCATCGACCGCACCTTCCGGGCCGCGCTGGCGGAGAACGGCTTCCGCCCCGACGCCTACGACGACTACATGAAGCTTTTCGCCCAGACCTTGTCGCCGGCGCAGCCGATCACGCTGCAGACCATCGGCAACAAAGACATCGAGAAGCTGACCACGCGTTTCGTCAAACAGGTCGGCGGCGGCTGGATGTCGGTCATCAACGTCTATCCCACCGGTGGCAAGTGGCCGCGCGACGTTCCGGCGAAGCTGCTGGCGCTGCCCGACCGGCATCCTGGCGACGTCCTCACCGGCGTGAACCTGGTCAGCGCCACGCTGCGCAGGATCGTGAAGGCGGATGCCACACGCTCGACGATCATCGGCTTCATCGCGGTGCTGATCCTGATGTTCGTCAGCTTTCGCAATCTGAAGCTGACGCTGCTGTCGTTCGTCCCGTTCGTGGTCGGTGCCGTCGGCATGCTGGGGCTGATGGCGCTCTTCGGACTGGAGTTCAACTTCATGAACATCTTCGTCGGGCTGATGATCATCGGCGTGGCCACCGATTACGCGATCTACATGCTGCAGCGCTACCAGGAAGACCCGGCGGCGTTCCGCGGCAGCGCCCATGAAACGGGCAAGGCCATCGTCATGGCGGCGCTGACGGCGATCGTCGGCTACGGCTCGTTCGCCTTCTCGCACTATCCGGGGCTGCGCTCGATTGGGTATGCTTCGACCTTCGGCATCGGCCTGAGCGGACTGGCCGCGATCACGCTGCTGCCGGCAATGCTGGTAATGGGACAATCGAAACGATGAACGCTACCGCCACCACCATCCCCTCGGCACTTCTGACCCGCATCGTCCGCGGCCGCGCCGCGCTGGACATGCTCCTCGTCGTCGGCGCATCGGCCATCATCGCCCTCGCCGCGCAGATCGCCATCCCGATTCCCGGCACCATGGTGCCGCTGACGATGCAGCCGCTGGCCGTGCTGCTGGTCGGCGTGACGGTCGGCTCTGCGCGCGGCGCCGCCGCCGCAACGCTCTACCTGCTCGAAGGCTTCAGCGGCCTGCCGGTGTTCGCCCAGGGACACGGCGGCGCGATCTGGCTGGCGGGACCGACGGCCGGCTACCTCTTCTCCTATCCGTTCGCGGCATTCGTGGCCGGCTGGTTCTCGCAGCGCGGCTGGGGCTCGACGATCCTCCGCGCCGTGGCCGGCATGCTGGTCGCGCTCGGCGTGATCTACCTCGGCGGCTTTTCGTGGTTGACGGCGTTTCTCGGCGCAAAGGCCGCCTGGATCGGTGGCGTGCGTCCGTTCATCCTGGCCGACATCATCAAAGTGGCCATCGGAGCCTCGCTGCTGCCGCAACTGCAGCGCCTGATCGCGAAGATCTGACTGGCATCTCCTTGGCAGTAGGAATCACCATCCGAAGGAGGACGCGGATGGTCGACAACATGAATCCTACGACGCAGTTTCACCCCTACCAGCGTGAGACGAGCGTGCCGGTTGCGGAACGGCCTGAGACCGGCCTCAACGGCTTTCTGAACAAGGTGGGCATCGATCCGACGAGCGCCCGCTCGATCAGCGATCAGATGAAGAGCCTGAAGCTCGACAAGGCGCGCGCCTACGCCAAAGCGAATCCAGGGAAAATCCTCGGCGGCCTGGCCGCGATCGCCATCGGAATCGGCTTTTTGCGCGGTCGCAGGTGAAAACGTAGGTCGGACAAACGTAGGTCGGACTCTCCAGTCCGACCGGCTGAGCAGGGTCTGAAACTTCAGTGACGAGGAGTATTCACAAGAGGTCGGATTAGAGAGTCCGACCCACGTTTCTCACTGCGAGTGATACGTGAAATCCACCATCACCCTCGAGCCGACGATCCTTCCCTGAACGCGCACGGTGGCCTTCACCGTCATCACGCCTTTGGTCGTCGCTTCGGCGTCGATGTCGAATGCTGTTCCACTGACTTTGCTGGTTGCCTTCATGAATCCCTGATCGTCCTCGGCGTTGATGGTGTCGCCGGCGTTGCGTGTGACCATCGATGCCGCCGAAAGCTCGGCGGCGCTCTCGGCCAGCGTCACCGCCAGCACGTGCTGATGGAAGCGCTGGGCTTCACGCAGCACGCGCGAGGAGTCGATCAGGATCAACTCCATCAGCGCGAAGTAGAGCACCGCCAGCACGATCGCGGAGATGAGCACGAAGCCACGCTCACGCGTGCGGGCGCGGAACGAAGATCTGGTCAATGGCAATTTTTCCTTGTTTGTCGATGGCGCGGATGTGTACCTGCTGCCCGTTGCCCGATTCGGTTGGCTCGAGCGAGGTGATGAAGATCGGGTCCTCGTGTGTCTTCCATTCGGTTGAGAGCAGCGTCGCTTTGAATGCCGCTCGATATACCTGGCCCGGCTGGCTGAAATCCCACACCACCGTCTGAGCGGTCCCGTCCTGATTGATCGTGTAGACGATGAGCGTGGTCGGCGATTGACTGAACTTATCGATGCTGTCCGGAAACGACGTGCTGTCGAGGACGTCGCGCCGGATGCGCAAGATCACGCTGCCCACCTCAGGATTCGAAAAGAAGTTGACCGGCCACTTCTTCTCGTTCCGGTGCATCTCGGTCGTGAGCGTGGTCAGGATGAAAAGGAACACCCCGAAGATCGCCAGCACGATGACGACCTCCAGCAGCGAGTAGCCGCGCGCGCGACGACTCACCACAGATTGCTCCCGCCGGTGTCGGCCCGAAGAATGGAAAGGTGCTGTTCGTGTCCGACCGGCCAGCGAATGGTCAAGGTGACGTTGCGGACGTCGGCACGCGGCGTCTCGACTTTGACGGAGGTCGTGTAGGGCTTGAGCGGGTCGAGAAGCGACAGATCGGATTGGAAGGTCTGACTCGTTGCGGCGTCGATCTGCGTGAAAGGCATGCGCCGCCAGAGCTCGGCCTCGTTCGAGAGCGCCTGCCACGCCAGAATGGTCTCGTTGGCCTGCCGCAACCGCCGGGTCCTCTCCGCGAACATGGCGATCGTAGTGATGATCACGATTCCCAGAATGGCCAGCGCAACGAGTACCTCGATCAGCGAGATGCCACGGGAGCGGCGCATGGGGGGATTCTACGCGGTTGCCTGTCATTCCGAGCCGGCGGCGCCCCGGAGGGGCAAAGCGCGGCGAGGAATCCCCGGCCGCAGCCGCTGTCCGTTCGTTCGCGCGTTCAGCCGGCGATTCCTCACCGTCCTCGACCCCTCCGGGGTGTCGGCGGTTCGGAATGACAGGTGGCTGTGAACTGCTAGCATCGCCCGCATGAAGCTCCGTTTCGCTCCTTCCCCAACCGGGTTTCTCCACGTCGGCGGTGCCCGGACCGCGATTTTCAATCTGCTGCATGCGCGGCGATACGGCGGCACGATGCTCCTGCGCATCGAGGACACCGACGTCGAGCGCTCCCGGCAGCATCACGCGGAGCAGATCGTCACATCGCTCAAGTGGCTCGGCGTGGAGTGGGACGAGGGACCGATCTATCAGAGCGACCGGCTGGAGCGATACCGCGAGCGTGCCGAGGAGCTGGTTGCGGCGGGCAAGGCATATCGCTGCTATTGCACCGTCGAGGAGCTCGATGCCGAGCGCTCGGCGGCGGAGCGCGCCGGGAAGCAATGGCGATATTCGGGACGCTGTCGCACGATCGACGGAGAACCTGACGAACCGCACGTCATCCGCTTCGCGGTGCAGTCGGGGGCGATCGAATTTCATGACCTCATCCGCGGCGACGTGCACTTCGAAGGCGATCTGATCGACGACTTTGTCCTCCTCCGCTCCGATCGCAATCCGACGTATCACCTCTCAGTCGTGGTCGACGACATCGACATGGCCATCACGCACGTCGCCCGCGGCGACGATCACCTCTCGAACACGCCGAAGCACGTCCTGCTTTTTCGCGCCTTCGGTGCGGCCGTGCCGTCGTTCGCACATCTCCCTCTGATCCTCGGCGGCGACAAGAAACGGCTCTCGAAGCGCACCGGCGCGACAAGCGCCGAGGAGTATCGGGAGATGGGCATCGTCCCCGAGGCGCTGTTCAATTTCCTCACGCTCCTCGGGTGGTCGCCCGGCGAGAACCGCGAGCTCTTCACGCCCGACGAAGCCACGCAATGGTTCGATCTGGGCGACGTCAACAAGGCTCCGGCCGTCTTCGACCCGGAGAAGCTGATCTGGATGAACGGCCAGTACCTGATGCGGATGACTGCGGAGCAGATCTATCCGCATCTCCTCCCATTTCTCGGCGAGAGTCCGCGCCCGCTCGACGAGCTGCGAACGATCATCGAGCTGCACAAGATGCGCGTCCGGACGCTGCGCGAGCTGGCCGATCAGATGGCCATCTACTTCGTCGATGACGATGCCATCGAGTACGACGCCGAGACGGTCAAGAAGCACATCAAAGGCGATGACCTCGGCACGCGCCTCTCCGCGCTGCACGAGACGCTTGCCTCAACCGACCCGTTCGATGTCGTCGCCTCCGAGGCCGCATTGCGCAACCTCGCCGAATCACAGGGTGTCAGCGCGGCAAAGCTCATCCACCCCCTTCGCCTCGCCCTGACCGGACGCGGCGCCTCACCCCCGATTTTCGACGTGGCCGTGGTGCTTGGGAAGGATCGGACGCTGCGCAGATTGCGAAGGTTGATCGAGAGGCTGCCGGAACTCTAAGCCGCACAGACAAGAGTGTCTGTGCCACAAAATCCCTGCCTATGTGGCACAGACACTCTTGTCTGTGCTTTAGAAAGCTACGCCGCCCTTGACCTCTCAAACCGGTCCTTCATCGACGCCCCCACTAACCACGCCGCGCACAACCCCACCATCAGCACCGAGATCCACTTCCCGTAGATGCCGACGGGCGAGTAGGGCTCGGTGGCGTTGTGGATGGCTTCGCTCCAGCGGCCGAGGACTTCGGCTTCGGAGAACTCGTGGATCGAGTAGAAGAGGATCTGGAGCGTGAAGAGCAGCAGGAAGAGGCCGGTGACCTGGAAGAAGCGTTTGATGTTGATGCGATGGCCGTAGTGAGCCCAGGCCCACGACATCGCCGCCGCGGCTGCGATGCCGAGGAGTGAGCCGAGGATGAAGCGGCTGTTGCGGACCTGGATCAGCATCAGCGCCGTCTCCATCCCTTCGCGCGTCACCATCAGCACGGTGAAGAAAAAGACTCCGGCAATCGCCAGGAGGCGCGAGGTCGCGGACGAGTAAACGTCCAGCCGGCGCTCCATATCGCCCTTCATTTTCGGCGCCGTCCGCCAGACCTGGACGACGAACGTGGCCACGAGCACCGCGGCAACGAGGCCGATGATCCCCTCGATCAGCGACTGGCGCTCGCTCACGCGCATCAGCCACCAGCCGAGGGCGAAGCTGGCCACGATCGAGGTAACGATGCCGGCGTAGACGGCGGGCCGCAGCGAGTTGCGGCCGGTCTTGCGGAGGTAGGCCAGGATGATGGCCACGGAGAGAAAGGCTTCGAAGCCTTCGCGAAAAACGATGATGAGGGCAGGG
>Ga0157378_10000940_pt1 | contig 26760 bp, 6 predicted proteins | sample M65metaG_FD_115309 | JGI IMG/M metagenome (GOLD analysis project Ga0157378, IMG submission 115309) | Miscanthus rhizosphere microbial communities from Kellogg Biological Station, Michigan, USA - M6-5 metaG | ecosystem: Host-associated > Plants > Roots > Rhizosphere > Soil | place: USA: Michigan... | reverse complement strand
TCAGTCACCGCAAAGATCGGAATGCCAGTCTGCAGGTATTCATAAAACTTTGCCGGCACTTGCAGTTCGTGACTTCCCTGGCAGAGCAGCAAGCGATCGGCGCTCGCAAGGACTTGCTGTGCCTGATTGCGGTTGATCCGTGGACGAAACTCCAGGCATTTCTTGCGCAGGAGCTCGGGGCAGATGGTCTCCGCCTGGGTCATGTAGTCGCTATCGATTTCACCCTGAAAGACCAGCTGAAAGGAATCGGGATCGAGTTGGCCGGAGCGAGTAAGCTGGGAAATCGCCTCCAGAAAAGTGTCAATTCGTCGCAGACCGTAGATCGAGCCCAGGTGGAGAAAGAGACGTTTCGGGGCCGGCGCCGCATCCGTGGCGTACGCGTCCGAGTCGTCAAATCCATTGGTGAGTGTGCGGAATTTGGAACGGGCTTCGCCCGAATAGTGGTTCTGAAATGCTTCCCGCAGGCGGTCGGTGTTACAGATGACCAGATCAGCCGATCTGATGCAGCGTTCTTCCAGCCGCTCGGACAGATGTTGGAACCAGGTCGGGTTGCGTTTTTCTGGCAGGAGATTCGCCCATGGATCTCTAAAATCCGCCATCCAGGGCAACTTGTGGGTGAGCTTCAGGCGCCGGGCAATCAGGTGAGAGATCCACGGCGGTCCGCTCGAAAAAAGGGCATCCACTCTATCCGTTCGGATCAACTCGCTAGCAGCTTTCAGGGCAGGAAGGTACCAGCCCCAATAGCGGTCGGGGAATGAGAGCATGGCGAGCAGGTGTTGCCGTGCCAGGGACGAATTCGGGCCCCGGCCTTGCGCTATCCCGACATCGCCGGGCCGCGATCTCCGATGCTGAATGAGGCGGCGGTACCAATCGAGCGGCGTTGACAACGAGCGGGTGCGAATCACTTTCAGGTCGCTCGGCAGAAACACGCTGCGATCAACGCTCTCGTAGAGACGGTCTTCTACCGTCAGGACGAACGGGTGAACGTCGCACTCTGGCAGATAACGGCAGAGTCGGGCAATGCGGAGGCCCCCAACTGCTGAGTCGGGCGGAAACGTATGACTTACAATGAGAACCCGCATCACGGACCATTATCTCCAGAAGACATGAAGCTTGGAATTGCTGCCGAGCGCGTGATTGCTTTCGCGGAAAGACGGGCACATTGCCCAAACCTTACCGCGCTGTGCGGACGGGAGTGAAGGATTCGACGCTGTGAGATGCCTATCACACTAGTTGCACCGAACTACGCTGTTCGTGGCCTCGTTGTGCGGAATCGCAAAGCCGCTTCTGCAGTACGCCCTCTACAATCCGCCTCGCAGCCTGTCCATCCCACAGTGGGGGCCGGCGCGAGGAACGCGACCAGGTGCGCAATATATGCCTGCCTGCACTGACGATTCTAACGGGGTCAACGCCAACAATCTGATTGCTGCCATGCTCGACCGTCGCTGGCCGCTCGGTATTGTTGCGCAACGTGAGGCACGGCACACCTAACGCAGTAGTTTCTTCTTGAATCCCGCCAGAGTCAGTCAGCACCAGCCGAGAATTGTCCATGAGGCAGAGGAAGTCCAGGTACCCCAGGGGGGCGAGCTCTTGCAAACCGGTAGGCGAGCCGTTCCTGGATCCTCCAAAATAGTGGTCGAGATTCAAATCGCGGACTCTCGTCATCGTCCGGGGATGAATCGGGAAAAACACCGGGATTTCCTGCCCCAGCTCATTTATCGCCTGCAACAATCGTTCCAGGGTTTCCGCTTGGTCGACGTTAGAAGGACGATGCAGTGTAAGCACTCCGTAGGGGCGAATATGCTCGCCGTTCTTTACGCCAAGCTTCTCCAGAATCCGGGACTTCGCCGCAATCGCACGGTGTTGCAGCAGCGTGTCGATCATGACATTGCCCACCAGAAAAATCCTGTCCTCGGAGACTCCCTCGGCTTTCAGGTTGTCGACCCCGCTTTGCTCGGTGACAAATAACAGTTCGGAAATCGTGTCGGTGACTTTCCGGTTCGTCTCTTCGGGCATGGTGAGATCGAAGCTTCGCAAGCCAGCTTCAATGTGGGCCACCGGGATGCCGAGTTTAACCGCAGTCAGCGCTGCAGCCAGGGTTGAATTCACGTCGCCGACGACGAACACCAGGTCCGGCCGGAATTCCTCCAGCACGGGTTCCAGACGCTTCATGACCTCGGCGGTCTGCCAGGTATGACTGCCGGAGCCCACCTGCAGATTGAGATCAGGTTCAGGCAGGCCCAACTCGTCAAAAAAAGTGCCGGATAGCTTGTCATCATAGTGCTGCCCGGTGTGCACCAGGCGGTGCGATACTTCCGAAACCCGCCGGAGTTCCGACACTACCGGCGCAATTTTCATAAAGTTGGGTCTTGCGCCGACCACGCTAAGAATTCGCATCTGCATCCCCGCTACCGAACCCCGCATTCAGCTCGCCGCACGTCAATTTCAGATCTGCACCTTCGGCCACGATTGCTGTGGCATATTTCTCCCCGAACCCCGGCTCCAGCATGGTCCAACGCTTTGCCTCGTTCGGGTCGGGACGCGTGGCCAGGAGACGGACCGGTTCACCTGGGCGCAGGGAAACGTCGAATTCTGAAAGCGGAAGAGACAAACCACTCCCCAGAGCCTTGAGGTATGCTTCTTTGCGGGCCCAGCAGTTGAAAAAACCTCGATGCTGGTCATCGCCGGGCAAGCCGGCCAAATCCCGCTGCTCGGAAACCGAGAAAAAACGTTGAGCAATGGCCTTGATTTCCACATCATACCGGATCGCTTCTATGTCCACTCCGATCCGCCTCTCCAAAGTAACTCCGACACAAGCCATATCCCCGGAATGGGAGACATTGAACCGCAATCCGCGGGTTTCGTGTACTCCTCCGAGTTCAGGCTTTCCGTGAGCCGAGTAAGAAAAGATCAGACGGGAAGGCTCTTCCTCGAGATAGTTTGCCAGCAGCATACGAAGCGCGCCCCGGCAGATGTGGAAGTGCCGGCGATCTCGTGCGAACCTCAATCTTGCCGACCGTTCGGTTTCGTCGGCTGAGAGAAGGCTGGCAAATTCTCTTTCTCCGATTCTCTGATCCTCCAGATCGAGATACCAGAGGTGGACATCCTGTTTGTCCAACGCCAGGTAGGGGCCGAGTTTTGCCTGGAACCCTGTCATACGGCTGCGTGCAGTGGGAGTGCCATCACCAGGCTGCGTGGAGGACCCTCCCTCATCGCGTTCACTTGCAAACCGAGGTACGCCCTGCAAGAGGCTACTTCCAGAGGTCAGGGTGCGGTCGGCATGAACCAGATACAAGAGAGGTCTCCGTGGATGAACAAAAAGTAACTCTTACGTTTGGACGTCAATTGGCTTCGGACGAGCAACGTTGTCGTCGAGGATGCGCCAGATCCTATCCTTTCGCGGACTGTTGGAGGTTGCCCGCGAGAGGCTCTCCCGCAGAAGGCTACCGAGTTTGCGCACGTGCGGCGGTCGCAACATCAAATGGGGCATGTCGATGCAGTGAATTTCGACCCCACCACGCGACCGGGAGCCCCATCCCAAAGTCGTATCTTTTACGTAGTAGAAGGGCTGCCTTGGGCGCTTAAACAGCGCTACTGGAGCGTTAAAGTGGGGATTCGTAAAGTTCTTTCCTGGCCAATAAACCTTTTGCCAGGGAGTCTCCGGTGGGCGAGAAAAAGGATGGATGATTCGATCCATCGTCCTGTGAATACTGCTGGTCAGCGAGGTGAGACGGCGGCGTCCCCCGGAACGCAGCAACTGGCGAGTCCTCTTTTGATAGTAATGGATGCGCCAAAGCCACCGGACATAGGCGTTCTGCAGGACCCAGGTGTCGAAAACCGCGAATAAGCCGACGGTTTCGCCCTGGGCCTCCAATTCCAGAATGATTTGTTCGGCAATGTGAGCACCTGCGCACATGCCCCCCAGATAATAGGGTCCTGAAGGCTGGACCGAACGCATACCCTCGATATACTCCAGGGCGAGACTGCGCATATCCGACAGTGGAATCGGCGAATGTGGTGGAACCACACGAGTACGCGACTGCAGTTTGTACACCACCTGGGAGGTGCCCATCGCTTTCGCGAGGGCGGCATATCCGAGGGCGCTTGCGCTCGGCGATGCCACGACGAAAAACGGCACACCTTCCCCCGCTTGTACTGGCATCACGATGGGATCTGACTGGGGTTGATTGGCGTCCCGCAGCAACTTTGCCATGGATTCGACAGTCGGAGCGCGGAAAAGAGCCGTCAACGGGACCTCGTGCCCAGTCTCCTTGGCAATGGTCGCCATAAGTTGAACGGCCAAAAGCGAATGCCCGCCAACGTCGAAAAAATTATCGGTTACGCCAATAACCTCGTTGCGCAGCACCTTGCTCCAAATCTTCAAAAGGGCGGCCTCTTTTTCATCACGAGGCGCCGTGATGGAAGCGCGTTGTGCCACCGCCTGCGGTTCGGGCAATGCTTGCCGGTCAATCTTGCCGTTCGGCGTCAGGGGAAACTTTGGGAGCACCGCAATCGCCTGCGGCACCATATAGCCCGGCACTTCCAGCTTCAGATAGTCGCGCAACTGCTCGCCAGTGACATTGCCGCTTTGCACCACGGCATAACCCAAGAGCCGCTTGTCCCCTTGCTCATTCTCCCGCGCGAGCACCAGCGCCTGCTTCACTCCCCCATGCCGCGCCAGCGCCGCTTCGATCTCTCCTAGCTCAATCCGGAAGCCCCGCACCTTCACCTGATCGTCCCCGCGTCCCAGAAACTCGATCGCGCCATCTTCCAGATATCGCGCCAGGTCCCCAGTCCGGTACATCTTGGCGGTACCGTCGGAGGAGAATGGGTTTTCGATGAACCGTTCCGCTGTTTTCTCCGGCTGGTTCAGATACCCAGCGGTCACACCAGCTCCCGCAATGTAGAGTTCCCCTCGCACCCCAACCGGCACCGGCTGCAGCTTCTGATCAAGCACGTACACCTGCGTGTTCTGGATCGGACGTCCAATCGGAATGCTCGAAATCTGCTTTGACTTCCAGTCGTAGTCTTTCAGCTTCAAGGTCAACGAGCCCACCGTGGTCTCGGTGGGACCGTAGTGGTTTAAAATCTCGCAGCTCGACGAGAGCGCTTCGATCTTTCCGAGCAGCTTTGCCGTCAACGTCTCGCCGCCAAAGACCAGATACTTCCGCGGCAGCAACTTCTTCGCCTGCTTCGGGTCGGACTGCGACTCGAGCAGCGCCGCCATATGCGAGGGCACGATCTTCAGCACATCGATGCCGTACTTGGCCGCATATTCGGCAAAGCGCACGCCGTCGGTGGCCGTTTCATAGCCGATCACGTGCAGCGTGCCGCCCGAGATCAGTGAAGGATAAATGCAGGTGTTGCCCAGGTCCGCCCCCAGCGTCGATACTGTCGCGAACTGCAGGCCTTCGGAATACTTTTCAGCTTCCAGGCGTTTGACGATGAAAGCGGCGTAGTTGACCAAATTGCCATGCCGGACAGCCACGCCTTTCGGAACACCGGTTGAGCCGGAGGTGTAGAGCACATACACCAGATTCTCGGGAGTGGTTGTGCCGTCAGGATTCGAAGTGGGTTCCGCGGACCATGGCTTAGGCTGGGCATCGAGCACCAGCTTGGTGCCCGCAAAGTCTGGAACCTGCGCGGCCAACTTCGATTCGGTGAGCACCACCCCCGCGCCTTCCATCTGCTGGCGCAAGCGCGCTGGAGGATTGTCTGGGTTCAGGGGCACATAGGCGCCACCAGCTTTCAGGATTCCGAGGACCGCAACCATGGTCTCGGCGGAGCGCTCCAAACACAGCCCCACCAGCTTGTCCGGACCGACCCCTTGCCGGCGCAGATGATGCGCCAGCTGGTTGGCTCGAGCATTCAATTGTTGGTAGGTGAAAGCCTGCTCACCACAGCGCACGGCCACGCGCTCCGGGGTTCGCTCGGCTTGAATCTCGAACAGCTGATGCAGGCACTTCGCAGCCGGATACTCGGCTGCCGTGTTATTCCACTCCACCACCAGCTGCTGGCGCTCAGCTTCAGAAAGCAGCGCCAGTTCGGAAACCTTGGCTTCGGCATTCGCCAGACCTGCCGCCAGCAGGTTTTGATACCAGCCAGCAATGCGTTCGACTACCGCCCGGTCCAGCCGCGCCGCATCGTAATGAAACTCTAGCCCGACCCGGGGCCCGCGTCGAACCGCTACCAGACGCAGCTTGAAGCGTTCGGCGATGATTTGCAGGTGTTCGAGCTGGAACTGCGCTCCTCCTGCTGGTTCTCCTCCCCCAAGGTCGTAATAAGAGAAACTGGCGCCGTCGTGATCGCCGGCGTCGAGCGGCAGGAATTCTTGGATCCCGATTGCCTCTTGTAGCGACTCGGAGGTTCGCCGACAAACGTCGGCGAAACTGAAATGCGATTCCACGGAGATGCCCACCGGAAGCATTCGAGCAAAGGATCCTACGGCGTTTTCTAGTTCCTCGAATTCTCGTCCTGGAGCTTCGACATGCAGTACCACGCTATTTTGCTGAGAAACCCGAGCCACAAGTGCGGCCCATGCCGAGAGAAGTAGGTTCGGTTCGGAGGAACGGATAACATTCCCGGCGCTATTGGCGTCCAACTCGACGGAAACTAGATCTGGCGTGAAGACCGTGCCGGCCTGTTTTTCCAGAGGAAAAAGGATCGGGGCGTCTCCGGCCGTGATCTTTTCCCAAGACGCCCGCGCTTTGCGTGCGTCATCCTCTTCGGACTCGAGCAGATCGAGCTGCCATTGCGCAAATTGAACGTATCGGAATGGGTCCGGTAAATCCGACTGACCCGAGTAGAGCGCGCACAACTCGCGGAAGATGGCCCCAAGAGAGTGGGCATCGGCACAAAGACTATTAAAGCTTAAAACGAGCGAATATCGCGCAGGCTCTTCCCGAACTAAGAACGCGCGGACGACTGGTGATTGCTCGGCATCTCCCGCAAGCTGCTTTTCCCTCGTAATCAGGCCGTCGATCTCGATCCCACACTCTGCCTTGCTTCTGCCGCAAAGGTCGATCTCTTCCCAAGCCGGTTCCTGAGACTCGAGAACCACCTGAAATGGAACCTTCATTCCTGGTTGACGGCGAAACACGGTCCGCAGACTCTCATGACGCGAGACAATTTGCTTGACTGCGGCTCGCATCCGGTCAGCATCGACTTCGCCGTGAATTGAGATTCGACAAAGAGCTCTTGGCTCGCCATGGAGAACATCACTGGCCAGTTTCCAGGCAAGCTTCTGTTGCGGTGAGAGCCAAAATCCAGTGGCGTTTTCGGACATCCCCTAAGCTCCTTCGACGACGCAGAGTTCAGCGTACATCATGCGTTTTGGCCCGAGGGGGGGACCGGGCCGGTTGTGGGTTACTGCAAAGACGCACGGTCGAGATCGGCTCCGTGCACCAGGTCTCCAAGGGCCACTACAATCTTACGGGGTCCGACGAACGGGTCGCGTGCGTGTGCCGTGATCATGTTGTCGAGGGTGACCATGTCGCCCTCCCGCCATTGGAATCGTACCGCATTTTTCTCGTACAGCTCTCCGATGTGGTCCATCACGGAATCTTCGATGGGCGAACCGTCGCCATAATAAACGTGACGCGGCAAATCCTCGCTTTTGAAGATCGAGAGCAACGATTGACGGGTTTCCGGATCGAGGCAGTGCACGTGGTGCAGCTGAACTTGATTGAAGAATGACATCTCTCCGGTGACCGGATGACGCAGAACGCCGCGGCATTTCTGTTTCACGCGAAGGCTGTCTTTTCCGTACCACTCGGCAATGAATCCCTGCTTGTGGCAGGCTTCTTCCACCACCGCTCGCTCGTCGGTCTGGAAAAAACGCTGCCAACTGACGTCCAGCCCGTCGGAGAAATTGCGGATGTACATCAATCCCACCTTCTCGAATCTGTCTCGCACTGCCGGATCCAGCTGCTGGTAGACCTTGCGACAATCCACAACGGGTGAGCAGCCGCCCTCCTTGGCCGCGAGTACGCAGAAGAAACTGATGCGAGTCGGCCAAGCATTCATGTGCGAGCTCTCGTTATGGTACAGAATGGCCTTGTCTGCTGGATAGGGCGTGGAGGTGTAGATCTTGCCGGCGACGCCTTCCCGCGGCAGGTCACCATACTCGGAATAGATCTCTTTGTAGATGGCGGCAGCCACCTGCTCGAAATCTTCCGGTGTCGAGAGTCCGAAACCGCGAAAAAGCACACCTCCGTGCTTGTGCAACTTGGCGTTGACGTAGTCCCGATGATTACGGGCCCACTCGGCCAGATCCACCTGATCCGCCGCAGGTTCCACGACTAAGGGTAAAAGTTCACTCTCGCTGAGCTGGGTCTCGCGCACCGGGCTGAATTGCGAAAGATCCACGGCCTTTCGCCGAATCGCACCAAGTGATTTTTTAAGTGTTGCTGTATTCTCCACGTTTTTTACCCCTTGCGTCCCCCGGGACACACTTGCCCGGCGGGATCTTTAAGCAATAACTCTGCATTTCTCGTGCCAGCAACCAGTCGCACCCGGGCGACGTTGCTAACACACGATCACGTTACAACTTTAGCAAATTCAGCGACTTACGCCTTCTCTCCTGCCAAGCAGAGGTGCGGTCAATTTCAAAGGTTGCAAACAATTGCATACTGGTGTGACGCTAACGGTGTTCCTCACTTAGGGGCCATCGACGCGGATTTACCTCTCCGAATCGGATTTTTCCCCCAATCGGACGGTTCTTGGTTGTGCTTCTCCTAGCCTTTTCCTTTGTGCGACTTTGCGCTGACTCTTCTCCGCTTCGAGTTGCAGCCTTTCCTGGTCGCTTTGGATCCGTAACTCGCTGATTCGCTTCTCGGGGTGGAACAGGGCATCGCGCAAAATCGTTTCATACCCCGCGGCCATGCGGAGTATGGTTCCGCGATCGAACAGTTCTGTGCTGTAGACCCAGTGCTGCCAGGCGCCGGTGTTGCTCTCGCCAATGAAAACCGCGGCATCGAACTTCGAACGAGTGATGGGCACGGGTACTGCACACATCTCGACGCCTGCCAGTGCACGCCGTTGTGGCGGGATGTTCTGCATGACAAAGAGTGCCTGCACGATCGGATTGTGACTGAGGCTGCGCTCGGGGCGAAGGTCTTCGACCAGTTTGTCGAAGGGGATGTCCTGATGGGCATAGGCTCCAAGCGCCACTTCGCGTACCCGTGAGACCAGCTCACGGAATGTAGGGTCGCCGGACAAGTCCGTACGGAGCGGCAGAAGATTAATAAAAAAGCCGATCATCTGCTCCGTTTCCGCGGCCGTCCGGTTTGCGATGTCGGTCCCGATTACGATCTGCTTTTGCCCCGAATAGCGCGACAGCAGAGCGTTATAGGCGGCAAGCAGCACCATGAATAGAGTTACGCCTTCCTTTTGGCTGAACTCCTTCGCGGCAGACGCGACGTCTGCTGCCAACAATATCGGGTCATAGGCGCCGACGAATGTGCGCACTTCCGGCCTTGGCCGGTCAACCGGAAGGTCGAGCAAGGGTGGCGCCCCTTTCAGGTGCTCGCGCCAGTAATCAAGCTGTTGTTCCAACACTTTTCCCTGCAGATAAGTTCTTTGCCAGGAAGCGTAGTCGGCGTACTGAACCGGCAGTTCCGCTAGCGGAGACGGACGCCCCTGGGTGGAAGCCTCGTAAAGTGCGCCAAGCTCTTGGAAGAATATGGAGGCTGACCACGCATCGCTCACAATGTGATGCATCGTGAGCAACAGAATGTATTCATCGGACGCAAGCTTCAGAATTTTCGAGCGAACCAGAGGTCCCGTTGCTAGATTGAACGGTGTTTGTTCCTCCCGGACCGCGAGTTCCTTTGCCCTTGACTCTCTTTCCTGCGCCGCATATTGCGTCAGGTCCAGGATCGGAACATCGAGCTCAAGAAATTTGGCGACGACTTGTACCGGCTCGCCGTTTGTGCTGGTGGCAAATGTGGTCCGCAGCGACTCGTGCCGTCGCACGATCTCGTTAAGAGCGCGGGTAAACGAGGGAACGTCGAGTGGGCCTTTGAGCTGAAAGGCACGAGGAATATTGTAGAGCGGATTGTTGGGCTCGATTCGATCCAGTACCCACAGCCTTTGCTGCGCGAAAGAAAGCGGCAAGGGACCCTCACGCGAGATACGCTTGAGAGACGGGACCGCATCTGCGGCGCCTGCGATCTTTTGTGCTTCGTTGGCGAGCGCCGCGATGGTGGCATGCTCAAACAGGGTTCGCAACGGTAACTCGATGGCCAGCCCCCGCCGGATTCTGGACACGACCTGAGTGGCCATGAGAGAGTGGCCGCCGAGGTCGAAGAAGTTGTCGTCCACGCTGATGCTCGCGAGCTCGCGGCGCAGCACCTCGGCCCAGATCTCGGCGATCTTCCGCTCGGTCTCGTTCCGCGGGGCAACGCAGGCACGCTGGGCTGCGGCCGTCTGCGGTTCGGGCAATGCCTGACGATCAATCTTGCCGTTCGGCGTCAGCGGAAACTTCGCCAGCACGGCAATTGCCTGCGGCACCATGTAGTCCGGTACTTCCCGCTTCAGGAAGTCGCGCAACTGCTCGCCGCTGACGTCCTTGCCCTGCGAAACAACATAACCCAGAAGCCTCTTGTCGCCCTGCTCGTTCTCCCGCGCCAGCACCAGCGCCTGCTTCACCGCCGCGTGCCGCGCCAGCGCCGCCTCGATCTCTCCTAGCTCGATCCGGAAGCCCCGCACCTTTACCTGATCGTCTCCGCGCCCCAGAAACTCAATCGCGCCATCTTCCAGATATCGCGCCAGGTCCCCCGTACGGTACATCTTCGCCGGTGGGCCCGACGAGAACGGGTTCTCGAGGAACCGCTCCGCGGTCTTCTCCGCCTGGTTCAGATACCCCGCCGTGACTCCCGCTCCCGCAATGTACAACTCACCGCTTACGCCTACTGGCACCGGCTGCAGGTTCTGGTCAAGCACGTACACCTGCGTGTTCTGGATCGGATGTCCTATCGGAATGCTCGAAATCTGCTTTGACTTCCAGTCGTAGTCTTTCAGCTTCAAGGTCAACGAGCCCACCGTAGTCTCGGTGGGACCGTAGTGGTTCAAAACCTCGCAAGCGGGCTGAAGGGATGCAATCTTCTCCAGCAGCTTTGGGGTCAGCGTCTCGCCGCCGAAGACCAGAAACTTTCGCGGCAGCAACTTCTTCGCCTGCTCCGGGTCGGACTGCGACTGCACCAGCGCGGCCATATGCGAGGGCACGATCTTCAGCACATCCACTCCGTACTTGGCAGCATATTCGGCAAAGCGTACGCCGTCGGTGGCGGTCTCATAGCCGATCACGTGCAGCGTTCCGCCGGAAATCAAGGAAGGGTAGATGCAGGTGTTACCCAGGTCCGCGCCGAGCGTCGAAACCGTGGCAAACTGCAGGCCTTCGGGATGCTTTGCGACTTCCAGACGCTTCGAGATGAAATCAGCGTAGTTGACGAGATTACGATGCCGTACGGCAACGCCCTTCGGCACCCCGGTCGAACCGGAGGTGTAGAGCACGTAGACAAGATTTTCGGCCGTGGCTATGCACTCAGGATTCGCGGCAGGTTCCTGTGTCCAGGGCTTCGGTTCGGCGTCGAGCACCAACTTGGTGCCCGCAAAGTCTGGAACCTGCGACGAAAACTTCGATTCGGTGAGCACCACCACCGTGCCTTCCATCTGCTGACGCAAGCGGGTCGGCGGATTATCCGGGTTCAGGGGCACATAGGCGCCCCCGGCCTTGACAATGGCCAAGACCGCAACCATGGTCTCGGCCGAGCGCTCCAGGCAAAGTCCCACGAGTTTGTTTGGGCCGACGCCCTGCCGGCGCAAATAGTGCGCCAGCTGGTTCGCGCGAGCGTTCACCTGTGCGTAGGTGAAGGCCTGCTCGCCACAGCGTACTGCCACTCGCTCCGGAGTGCGTTCGCTCTGGGCTTCGAACAGCTGCTGCAGGCATTTCGTCGCCGGATACTCGGCCGCGGTGTTATTCCATTCAACCAGCAGTTGCTGGCGTTCGCTCTCTGAAAGCAGTGGCAGGCGGGAGATCTTGATCTCGGGATTCGCGAGCGCTGCAGTCAGAAGATTCAGATACCAACCGGCAATGCGTTCGACCACCCTGCGCTCGAGCCGAGAGGAGTCGAAATGAAACGTCAGTTGTAGTTCTCCCCCCCGCTTCACCGCTACCAGCCGCAGCTTGCAGCGCTCGCTCACGACATGCGTCTGCTCCAGTTTGAAGGCCAGGGTTCCGAATTGTTCTGCCGCACCCAAATCCTCCGAGGAGAAACCGAGCGGCAAATCGGGGCTCTCGTCATTAACAAGTTGAGCCCAGGAAAATGCCTCCTGCCAATTGCGGGCCTCTTCCGCCAGCGATCCGAACTCCGCACTTACTGATCGGAAGGACGCTTCAGGATCGGGAGAAAAACTCAAGGGAAAGTTGCGTGCCAAAGGGCCAAGAGCAGACTGGAGTTCTTCGTATCTGCGGCCATCGAACTCGCAACCCACACAGATCGTGGCCTCACTAGTTAATCGGGAGAGGAGTACGACCCAAGCACTTAGCAACACAGTGTCTGGTGCGATTTTGGACTCCGCAGACTTCAAGAGCTGCGAAAGAATCTCCTTCGGTGCAGCCACGCTAAAGACTTGCGGACAAAACGAGGCAGGGTCTTTGCGTTCAAGCGGGAGATTCACTTTCTCAAGGGAACTGGCGTCAATCGAGCGCCAAGTATCGGCCCAGAACTTCCGCCCGGCCTTGGTTTCGTCGCTGGCCAGCATCTCGTTTTGCCATTCCATTAGGTCCGCATATTGCATGACCTCGTCGCTGCTGGTCCGATCCGAGTAGGCAAGCTCGATCTCGCGCGCGATGTTTTTAAGAGTCGTAGCGTCCCCCAAGAGAGAGGGAAGAGTCAGCACTAAGAGGTGATCGTTGCCGCTCACCTGGAGCAGCAAGGCGCGAAATCCTGATTCCTGCTCGGTAGGACGGGCACCATCCCGTTCGCTTTGCAAGACCTGCTCAAAGTTCTTTGCCGGGAATGCTGTGCTCTGGAATACAAATCGTGGCTCGCTCAGGATTACTTGGAACGGCAGCTTCACCCCGGATTGGCGACGGAACACCGTGCGCAGGATCTCGTAATTGGAAACCACGCTGGTGATCGAGCGCGCAAGCTTTGCGGCATCACACTCGCCCCGGATATGCAAACAAAGTTGCCCCGTAGCGGGGCTCCCTTTGGTCATCTGGTGCCACACACGTTCCTGTTGCGCGGAGAGCCGGAACGCTGCCGGCGCCATCGTGGAATTCGAAGCCATTTAGTTTTGCGTCCTGAGCAATTTTTGCAGTTAAAGCTTGGCCTTACACGTTACTTTCGTTTACGCATCCGCCACCGCTTTGCGGCGGATCTTCTTCAATTTCTCCAGCCCTGCCTTCTGCACCTTGACCTGATCCGAGCCGCGCCGGTTTTTGTCTGCTTCCGCCAGCAGTTCGCAAAGCGAACTTACCCGCGCCTTAGGATTCGAGATGGCTGCCTGCAGGATCAACTCGTAGCTAGCCGCCAGTCTCGAGATGGTGGTTTCGTCAAAAAGATCAGGATTGTACTGCCACCAACCGACCACTTCACGGTCCGTTTCCCGCATGAAGACGGCCATATCGAACTTGGATTGCACTTCCATCCGGAAGCGGGACATTTCAATCCCGGGCATGGTTGTAGTGGACCGAGGCGTGTTCTGCTGCACGAACAGAACCTGCACCAGAGGACTGTAGCTGAGATTCCGTTCCGGCTTCAATTCTTCGACGAGCTTGTCGAAAGTCACGTCCTGATGCGCATAGGCGCTGAGAGAAACCTCCCGCACTTTGTTGATCAGTTCCAGGAAGCTTGGATCTCCCGAAAGATCGACACGCAAGGGCAATAGGTTGACGAAGAAGCCGATCAGGGACTCTGTCTCGACGCTGGCGCGGTTGGCCAGGTCAGTTCCGAGAACAATGTCGTTCTGGCCGGTAGAGTAGTGCATGAGACATTCGAATCCTGCCAGCATGGTCATGAACATCGTCGCACCCTGTTGCCGTCCCAGAGCGCCCAAGCCTTCGACGAGGCCTTTCGGCAAGGCCGTCTCTAGCATCGCGCCGCGGTAGGTTTGAACCGGGGAGCGGGCTTGATCGGTAGGGAGCGCGAGAAACGGCGGTGCGCCCGCCAGCTGTTTTTTCCAATACGTGAGCTGCTTGGTGAGGACCTCTCCCTGCAGCCACTTTCTCTGCCAGAAGGAGTAATCGGCGTATTGAATCGCCAGAGGGGGAAGAGATGCAGGTCTCTTCATCACCGCTGCTTCGTAGAACGAGCATAGATCATTCAACATGACGCCCGACGACCAGCCGTCACTGGCGATATGGTGCGTGTTCATGAACAGCACATGTTCCGCATCAGAAAGCTTTAACAACACGGCGCGCAAGATTGGATCGCGAACCAAATCAAATCCCCGGTCGGTCTCCTGCTGCACGATTCGTTCTGCTTCCTGTTCGCGCCGGAGACTGTCGATCCCGGAAAGATCGATCACCGGCAACTCAATCGTGACCTTGGGGGCGATGACCTGTACCGGCTGGTCTGCATCCCCAAGCTGATAATTCGTGCGCAAGATCTCGTGCCGCCCAATCAAGTCGTTCAGGGCGCTCTCGAGGGCGGCGATGTCGAGCGTTCCCGCCAGACGGAATGCGCGGGGAATATTGTAGAGGTGGGTGCCAGGTTCCATTTGATCGAGGAACCACAGCCGCTGTTGCGCAAACGAAAGGGGTACCTGCTGATCGCGGGAAACGGGGACAATCGGCGGAATTTCCTGACCTTCTTGCCGGCGCGTCAGGGCGGTAATCGCACGCGCGAGAGACTCGATCGTGGGGGACTCGAAGAGGGTGCGCAGCGGCATTTCCACCTTGAAGGCTTCCCGAACGCGCGCAACCACCTGGGTGGCGTTGAGGGAGTGCCCACCCAAACCGAAGAAGTCGTCGCGGATTCCCACCCGCTCAATTCGCAGGACGTCTGACCAGATGGAAGCAAGAACTTCTTGTTCCGGCAATCGCGGGGCCACGTAAGCGCCGCGATCTTCTAGACGCGACTGATCGGGCACCGGGAGGGCTTTTCGGTCCACCTTGCCGTTTGCCGAGAGCGGCATCCTTTCAAGCAAAACAAAGTTGGACGGCACCATGAACTCCGGCAGCTTGTCTCCAAGCCATGCGCGCAGATCCGGAGCCAGATTCCTCAAAGCCCGGGTCCTCACCGGGTTGGTTGCGTAGTTCATGTTGGGGCGGAGCGTCAGGGCTTCTCCGGGGAAACGGACTGCGCCCCCCGGCGCATCTTTCTTGCGGAACAGAATGTCGAACTTGCCGTCGGTGGCCGCGAACGAGGAACGAATCTCGGCCGCGTAGTCGAACTCACTTTCGAGCGCCCAGATTTCTTCGGGTTCTACCACTTCGCTGCGCTTCTCTGCGATTCGAGCCCGCAGCGAGGCCAACGACTCTGTGAATGAACCATCTGCTAAGGTGTTCAGCGCGGTGATGTCGTCGGCGACCCGGGCGTTCGGAACACCACTGACTCCTAGACAAGTGCTCCGGGTATTTTTGAGGATCTCACGCAGAGAGGCCAGCGAGAGCGACTGCCGTTGCCAATCGATCCAGTGGCAATCGAGTTCCTTTTCGGGTTCGACTGTGCCAACATGCAGCACAACGTCATAGCGGAAGCGGGTCAGTTCGTTTTGCATGCGGCCCCGCTTCAACTGCATTTCTACCCGGGCGATTTCAGGGAAGCGCCGGTTGAGGGTGGAAAAGAATTCCGGATCTACCAGAAGCTCGCCTTCCTGGCGGATGCCCTTCTTGATGAGTGCCTTCAGTTCGGCAATCGCCGTGGACTCAGGTTGGCGGTAGACTTCTACGGAAGTGTGAAAAGCTTCCAGAAGGCGGAAGTTCCGAATATCACCGAGAAAGATGGAGCCGCCCGGACGAACCCGGCGCAGGGCACCGGCGAGGACTTTCACCAGATAGTCCAGATCGGGGAAGTATTGGGTGACGGAGTTAATGACGATAGTGTCGAAGCGTTGGTCGTCTTGGACTCCGTCGAAGTCATTGGCAGCGCGGCATTCGAGAGAAACCTGGGGCAGTCGGAGATCTGGGCGCTGCATCTGCTGCTCCAGGAAGTCGAGCGCGCGCTGCGAGACATCAGTTCCGTGGAAGGTCTCGCATTTCGGAGCCACACGGAACAGGAGCAAACCGGTGCCGCAACCGATTTCCCACACCCGCTTGGGCTGCAATGCCAGAATGCGTTGCACGGTGGTTTCCACCCAGACCCGCATATCGGCGGGTGGAATCGGTTTGCCAGTGTAGCTGCTGTTCCAGCCGACGATGTTGAACGTGGCGTCTTCGGCAGACCCACCTTGCCGATAGGCCTCGTCGAATGTCATCGCCCACTGCGCGACCTGCTCGGCGCTGAGGAACTCTCCGCCGGCTTGCTCTTCGCCGCGATACTCGGGATCGGCCACGACATAGGCGGCGAGACGTTTATCTCCTGGTTGGTCTTCGCGGGCCATGACCACTGCCTGGCCGACCGCTGGATGCTGTTCCAGCACGCTTTCGATTTCGCCCAGTTCGATCCTGAAGCCGCGAATCTTGACTTGATAGTCCATGCGCCCCAAATATTCCACGTTGCCATCGGGCAGGAAGCGGGCCAGATCGCCGGTCTTGTAGAGCCGCGCCCCTGGTTCAGCGCAAAATGGGTCGGGGATGAATTTTTCCGCAGTAAGTTGCGGGCGGTTCAGGTAGCCTCTCGCCAGACCTACGCCTCCAATGTGAAGCTCACCGGGAATTCCGATCGGGACCGGTCGCAGGTGCTTATCGAGGATATAGATCTGGGTGTTCCAAATGGGCTTGCCGATAGGAACGGTATTACGGGTATCGCTGCGTAGACACCGCCAGTAGGTGACGTCGACCGACGCTTCGGTGGGACCGTAGAGATTGTGCAGTTCCGCGTTCAATCGCTCGAAGAATCTTTTCTGGACATCGACAGGAAGAGCCTCACCGCTACAAATCACGCGCCGCAGGCTAGTGCACTGTTCCACGCCCTCAGCTTCGAGAAACATGCGCAACATGGAGGGCACAAAGTGCATGGTGGTGATTTGCTGGCGTCGGATGACGTCTATGAGGTAATTGGGATCTTTGTGGCCTTCCGGTATAGCAACCACCAAACAGGCTCCGGTCATCAGCGGCCAGAAGAATTCCCACACGGAAACGTCGAAGCTGTACGGAGTCTTCTGCATCACACGGTCATTGCCATCGAGTCGGTAAGCGTCTTGCATCCAGAGCAAACGGTTGACGATACCCTGGTGCACGTTGGGGACACCTTTCGGCTTGCCCGTGGAACCCGATGTGAAAATCGCATAGGCCTGATCTTTGCCGTTGGTGATGCAGTCGGGATTCGTGCGTGGTTCGTCAGACAATCTGCTCCAATTGCTATCCAGGCAAAGGACCGGGATGGCGTTCTCGGGCAGAACCCCAAGCATTCGTTCCTGAGTCAACACTGCCGCCGGCGCCGCATCTTCCAAAACGCTGGCTAAGCGTTCTCGTGGGTAATCCGGATCGAGCGGCACGTACGCACCTCCGGCTTTCATCGTGCCGAGCAGGGCGACCACCATTTCTACGGAACGTTCAGCGCACACGCCGACCAGGACATCAGGGCCGACCCGGATGCGGCGCAGCCAGTGCGCCAATTGATTCGCCCGCTCATTGAGTTCACGATACGTCAGCGTCTCGGATTCAAAAATCAGAGCCGGGGCTTCCGGGGTTTTTTGCGCTTGCTGCTCGATGATTTGGTGCAAGCACAGTTGACGTGAGTACTCCACTTGGGTGTCATTCCACTGCTCGACGATCTGGTGCCGTTCTGCCGAACTGAGCCAGGGAAGATCGGAAATCCGCATATCCGGAGAGGCGGCGATTCCCTCGAGCAGGGTGCGGAAGTGGCCGATAAAACGCTGGATGGTGCTCGCATCGAACAAGTCGGTGGAGTACTCGACCATGCAAGACAAGCCTTCTGGTTTCTCGACGACGAAGAGTCCGAGGTCGAACTTCGAGGTGCCGTTGTGGACCGCCATTGTGCGTAGATCGAGTCCTGGCAACTTGAATTCGGTTCGGGGCGCATTTTGAAGCGCAAACCACACTTGGAACAGCGGCGTCCGGGTCAGATCTCGTTCCGGCTGGAGAACCTCGACCAACTTCTCAAAGGGCAGGTCCTGATGGGCATAGGCCCCGAGGGCGACCGCCCGCACGCGTCCGACTACTTCGCGGAAGCCTGGATCCCCGGAAAGATCGGTCCGCATCACCAGCGCGTTTACAAAGAACCCGATCAGTTCTTCGATCTCCGCGCGGGTACGATTCGCAATCGGCGTTCCGACCACGACGTCTTCTTGTCCCGTGTAGCGGAAAATGAGCGTTTGGTAGGCGGCCAGCAAAGTCATGAACAATGTCGCGCCTTCGGCCGCGCTGATTTCCTTGAGCCGGGCAAGCAGATTGGGCGGGAATAACGCGGTTTCAGTGGCGCCTCGGTAGGTTTGCACCGCAGGACGGATACGATCGGCAGGTAGTTCCAACACGCCCGGAGCTCCCGCCAGCTGTTTCTTCCAGTATTCCAGGTGCTGGTCGAGGACCCCGCCCTGCATCCACTGTCGCTGCCAAACTCCATAGTCGGCGTACTGGATGGCCAATTCTTCGAGAGGGGGTTGGGCGCCCTGCACATAAGCGGCGTACAAGGCCGCCAACTCCTTCACGAACTGCCAGAGAGACCAGCCATCACTCACGATGTGGTGCATGTTGAGCAGCAAAACGTGGTCACGCTGGTTGAGGTGCAAGACGGCCGCGCGGAACAGAGGACCAGTCCGCAAGTTGAAAATCGCCGACGCACCTTCAATCGCCATCCGGTTTACCGCGTCTTGTTGCTCAACGGCGGGCACGCCGGTCAGGTCAAAGACCTCCACCTTTATCTTCAAATCTGGTGCGATGACCTGGATTGGCTGATTGTTTTCGACACGGAAGGTGGTACGCAGTACTTCGTGCCGGCGGACAATTTCGTTCAGGGAGTGCTCCAGGGCGTCGAAGCTCAGTTCCCCGCTCATCGCCACCGCAATCGGAATGTTGTAGAGGGGGTTGTCGGGTTCCAGTTCGTTTAGGAACCAGAGGCGCTGCTGGGCAAAAGAAAGCGGAAGGTTTCGATTGCGTAGGGCACGCGTGATGGCTGGAATGGGAGTGGTTTTCCCGAGCGCTTCGACGCGCTGCGCCAGTTGAGCGACGGTTGGCGCTTCAAACAGGGCGCGCAAGGGAACCTCGACGTTCAACGATTGGCGGATGCGAGAAACCACTTGAGTCGCCAAAAGCGAGTGCCCCCCTAGGGCGAAGAAGTCGTCGGTTGCGCCCACCTGCTTGATGCGTAGAACCTTGGCCCAAATTCCGGCGATTTGTTCTTCGGTCCAATTGCGTGGCGCAACGAAGGCCGCCGCCTGGTGGGCATACTCAGGAATGGGTAAGGCCTTGCGATTGATTTTGCCGTTGGGCGTGAGCGGGAAGGCATCGAGCCCCACAAACGCCGACGGAATCATGAACTCCGGCAGGCTCAGTTTCAGATGATCTCTCAATTCTTCATGCTGGGGCGCTTGACCGGGTTGCGCGACCACGTAGGCAACCAGTCGCCTCAGACCGGGTTCATCTTCGCGGGGTATGACCAGGCATTGCCGCACGCCAGCATGCTGCACCAGAACGGACTCGATTTCGCCCAGTTCAATACGGAAACCGCGAAGCTTGACCTGGTGATCCAGCCGGCCCAGATATTCGAGATTCCCGTTCCTCAGCCAGCGGCAGAGATCGCCAGTGCGATACATGCGCGCGTTTTTCTGCCGGCTGAAGGCGTTTGGCAGGAACCGTTCCGCAGTTAGCTCCGGGCGTCCATAGTAGCCGCGCGCCATGCCAGCCCCCGCCAGGTGAAGTTCTCCCGGTACTCCGATCGGCTGCGGATTTCCATGCCGGTCGAGCACATAGGCCTGGGTGTTGGGCAGCGGCCGGCCAATCGTTACCCGCTCATGGGCGTGCGTCAGAGTGTAAGTCGAGTAGGTTGTGTCTTCCGTGGGCCCGTAAAGGTTGTAGACCTTCTCGACCGGTGTGGCGCGGTAGATCTCATTCACCAGCGATTCGGGAAGAGCCTCGCCCGCGAGATTGACAGTCTTGACAGAACTAGGCACCGCTTTCATCTGCACCAATTCCGCCATCGCCGAGGGCACAGTATTAATCAGAGTGACTTCGTCTTTGGCGTCCGCGGAGGGCAGGTAGAGGGCATTTTGTACCACGATTACTTTCCCGCCCACGCTGAGGGGTACAAAAATTTCGAAAATTGAGAGATCAAAGCAAACCGAGGTCGAGAGCAGCACGCCAGCAAGTTCCCCCGGCGTGAACACCGTTTGTGCCCAGTGCACAAACGTCACCGCGCTCTGATGTTCGAGGGCAACGCCTTTCGGTCGGCCGGTGGAGCCGGATGTGAACAGAACGTAGCCGAGGTTCTCTGGTTTCACCGCAGTCTGGGGGTTTTCCGTGGGCCCAGCGGCAATCTCTTTCCAGTCCGCATCCACGCATATGCAATTTGGCACCGAACCGCGCACCTGCGTGAGGAGAGCTTGCTGGGTGAGCACGATCGAAGCTTTCGCATCTTCGAGAATGGCTGCGATCCGTTCGCGGGGATAGCTCGGATCGAGCGGTACGTAGGCGGAACCTGACTTAAGCACGCCCAGGATTGCCGGCAACAAATCGGAATTCCGTTCCAGGAAGACACCAATAAGAACTTCCGGACCCGCACCAAGTTTGATTAGGTGGTGCGCAATCTGATTTGCGCGGTCGTTTAGCGCTTGGTAGGTTATGCGATCGTCTCCGCAAATGACAGCAACGGCGTCGGGAGTCCGCGAGGCGCTCTGTTCGACCAATTCATGCATGCATCGGAGGGTCGGGAACTCGGTCTCATTGGCATTGAACTCGACGAGAAGCCTATGTCTTTCGTTTTCGCCGAGCAGAGTCAATTGCGAGATCGGCTGGGTGGGATCAGCGAGGACCGATTCGAGTAGATGTGAAAAGTGCTCCAAAGCGCGTGCAATGGTGTCTGCCTCGAAAAGATCGGTGTTGTATTCCACGCGAATCAACATGCCTTCGGGCACGTCCATGGCAAACCACGACATGTCGAGGATGGAAGTCCCGGGATGGACCGCTGTGCGTTCCAGCTCTACTCCGGGCAGCTGCAGCATCTGCATCGGGGCATTCTGGTGGGCGAAGAGCACCTGGCAAATGGGATTGTGGCTTAGACTGCGTTCCGGTTGGAGTTCCTCGACCAGCTTTTCGAAGGGAATCTCCTGACAAGCGTAGCCTTCCAGGCATGTCTCTTTTGTGCGCGCAAGCAATTGGCGGAAGCTCGGATCGCCCGACAGATCGCCACGCAAGGCCAGCGTGTTGACAAAAAACCCAATGAGGGGCTCAAGCTCGGCGAAATTCCGACCCGCAATCGGCGATGCGATGACCACATCGTTCTGGCCCGAGTAGCGCGACATCAGCGTCTGAAACGCCGCCAGAAGCGTCATGAACAGCGTCACGCCCTCTTCCTGGCTCAGGGCCGTGAGCCTGTTCACAATGTTTTGAGGGACTACATGATGCAGCCACGCGCCGCGCATGGACATTTGCGCCGGCCGCGGGTGATCGGCGGGAATCTCCAGTAAGGATGGCGCGCCCTCGAGTTTCTTCTTCCAGTATTGAAGTTGTTGGTTGAGAACGTCGCCTTCCAGGGTTTTCCGTTGCCATACCGAGAAGTCTGCGTACTGGACCGCCAAATCGGGCAATTGGGAAGGTCGATGTTCTATCAGCGCGCAATAGTGTTCTGCCAATTCGGTTGCTGCCACTCCCAGCGACCAACGGTCACTGACGATGTGGTGCATGGTCAACAGAAGCAGATGGTCGTCTGGCTGCACACGCAGAATCTGGGCGCGCATGACTGGGCCTGTGCTTAGGTCGAACGGAAGTCTGGCTTCCTCACCCGTTCGTTTCTCGATTTCGGCCTCTCTTTGATCTCCCGGCAAAGACGACAAATCAATGATTGGAACTGCCAACACGAGGTCGCGCGCAATCGCTTGTACCGGTTCACCATTGCGAAGCGTAAAACTGGTGCGCAGTGCCTCGTGCCGCTTGACCATTCTGTTTACGGCCTGTTGCAAAGCTGAAACCTCGAGCTTGCCACGGAGCCGTATCTTTTGCGCCATGTTGTAGAGAGGATTTCCAGGGTCGAGCTGGTCGAGGAACCACAATCGTTGCTGGCCAAAACTGAGCGGCAGATGCTCGCGGTCGGCAACTTTAGGAATTGAGGCTGCCCTCATCCCGCTGCCGGACTTGCGCTGGCTTTCGATCCGCCGTGAGAATTCGGCAACCGTGGGAGCTTCGAATATTGCCCGCAAAGGAATCTCGATCTCGAACATCTGTCGGATGCGCGCTACGACCTGCGTTCCCAACAAAGAATGGCCGCCCAAAGCGAAGAAATTATCGTGAACGCCCACCCGATCTAGCTTGAGGACCTGGGCCCATGCCGCAGCCACAATTTCTTCGCTAGGCGTTCGTGGCCCGACGAAGTCAACTGTGGGCTTGCGCTCGGTGAGCTGTGCTGCATCGATGGCATGGCGGATGCTCGGCAGGTCGCGCAATTCCCCCGCGGTGCGGGCTATCACTTGGTTGGCATTAGAAAAGCGTGGATCAGAGGCTGGGGTCTGGTTGGCCAGGTCCAACGCCCACACATGCTGCAAGAACGCGGGAATCTCTTCTGGGTTCGCGGGGAGCCGCAATGTTAATACTTCTGGAAAACGGGACTCGATCTCGCGGCAACGGTCGGAGTCTGCGGAGAAAACGATGAAGCCCTCAAGCGGCAGCTGTAGTTCCTCGGCCAACTCCTGGACCGCCGCGGCAACCGATGGCGCGCTGGTTCGCCGGGCAACGAAGTGCTCCGGGCCGAGTGGCATTCCGCTCTCGCCGCCGAGCAGGCGATCAATGTTCTCGTCCGACTCCTTACTCACAAGACACAGCAGGATTCCGTGCACTTCGAATTGTCTAAGCAGAAATTCTTGGAGGTTTCGCCGGGAATCGATTGTCCGAGGATGAACTTGATCATCCCACAGCACTCCCTCCGCATCGAGCACGATGACTTTCTTGGCTTCGGTGCTTACAGCAAACATGCGTCTTGCGATGGTCGTGGCAAGCGCCGCAAAGAAGTCCGCCGTGTAGGGAACATGCCCGAGCTTGTCGGTGTATTCGTCAGCATAGTCTTGCAATGGGTAGTGCGCAGAGATATCCCCGGAGGTGATCAGATGGACGCCGGGGATGCCGCCGATTGCGCCGGCGATCTCACGTTCTCTAGTTGCCAGGAAGGCGGCCCAGTCCGATTTCTCATATTGTTTCTCCGGCGGGCAAATACAGATAATGGTAGGCACCACCGGCGGGTGCTTTTTGAGCGTTCCAGTCAGCTCGTGAACGCTGCTCTGAATTTTTTCTTTCTTGCGAGTGTCGGAGAGGTCCTTGTCCAGCCGCACCCAGTCGGTCAGCCGAAGGGGAATAATGTTGAAGCCATCACGGTTTTTCGAAATTAGGCTGTTGGGATCGAGTAACTGCTGGAAAACTTGGTTATAGGGCGCGAACCGAAAGTTCGTTCGCACCCCGAATTCATTCATCCAGAATGCCAGCGGGGCTTGCACCAACTCGGAGGTGAAGCTGGAAGTGATGGCGATTGTGCAGGGCTGTTCACGGCGAACGGAAGCCTCCGCTTGCCTCACCAATCCTTCCGGAATCTGAAACTCAGAAATCCGCTGGGAGGGATTCTCGGCCATCTGTCCGAGTAGTGAGGCGAACCCGTCAAGCAGATGTTCGACCGTGCCAGCCCTAAAGAGTTCTTTGTTGAACTCGCAATCAAGTTCGAGGCCCGTCGACCGTTCGGTTGCGATGAATCGTAGATCGAGTAGTGCAAAACCACTTTCCAGCTCAATCAGCTCCCCCGTGAACTTCTCGCCGGCAAACTTGATCTCGGGGAAGTTCTGAAGCAGGAGGGCGACATTGTAGACCGGATTCGCGTCGGTGAGTCGGGAAGATGTGGCGGATGTGACGATCTTCAGGAATGGGCACTCCTGGTGCGCAAACGCGTCCCGAACCGCGCGCTTCTCTTTGTCGAGAATGTCAAGTGCAGTTTCGCTCTCCGAAACCCCATTTCTGAATGGCAGGAAATTCACAAAGCAGCCGATCATGCGCTCCGTACTCGCCCGGCTGCGAGTGCTGGCAACAGTTCCGATAACCGTGTCGCGTTCCCCCGCCCAGTGATAGAGCAGAATGCGAAGGCCGCTGAGCAGAACCGTGAAGAGGGTCGATCCTGTGGTTCGCGCAAGATCGCCAAGCCGCTCAAGCGTAGCGGGTGGGACCAAAACCGAAATCCTTGAGCCGGAATTGCCAGTTTTTTGCGGCCGCGGCTTGTCCGTCGGAAGAGATGCACTTGAGGGAGCTCCATCAAGGTACTCGCGCCAGAACTCGAGTTCCTTTTCGAGTCGCTCGCCCTGCATCTGCGAACGCTCGGCAACGGCATAGTCGAAATATTGAGCAGCCAGCGGTTCGAGGGAAGGGGCGGTCCCTTTGAGCAACCCGTTGTAAATCGCAGCCAGTTCTTCAAAGAAGATGCTGCCACTGTTTCCATCGCTGACAACGTGGTGAATGATGATGACCAGCAGGTGGTCGTGCTCGGACAACCGAAACAGCCGTGCCCGGAGGGGCGGTTCCTTCGAAAGGTCGATCTGCTTGCGCCATTCCTCCTGGGCCAGCTGCAGCGCCCGTTGCCCACGTTGATTTAAGGGAAAGGTGCTTAGGTCCTGCAGTTCAACGGCAACGTCTGGATTCGGATCGGCGATTTGCACAGGTTCGTCGATCCCCGGTTGGATGCGCGAGCTGAGGACTTGATGACGCTTGCACAGCCGGTCGAAGGCGCTCTTGAGAACGTCAGGGTCGAATTCGCCGCGAATCCGAAACACGCGCGCATTGCTGTGCAAGTGCCCCGCGGTAGCAGCCTGCTGAAGCAACCAGTACTGCAATTGCTCGAAAGAAAGCGGCGCTTCCGTTCTTGGCGTGGACAGCGGGAGAGCCGAAGCCGTCGCAACCGTCGGGCGTAACTTTTCGGCAACCTCTACCAGATGAGAGATGGTGGGATCTTCGAAGAATGCGATCAACGGCACGTCGATCTTCAGCAACTCTTGCAAGCGCGAGATGACTTCCAGCGCTTTGAGCGAATCACCTCCCAAATCAAAAAAGTTTTCCGCGGTTCCGATGCTTTCTCGCCCCAGAACCTCGCTCCAGACTTGGGCCACGGCGGAGGAGATTGTGTCATTGGCAGATCGCACGGCACCGTTTGCGGGCGGTGCCACCACTGGCTGAAGATCCGCCAGAACTTCGCTCAAATGAACAATGGTTGGATCTTCGAAGAAGGCGATCAGGGGTAGTTCGACTCCGGTCAGCGCATGCAGACGAGCAATGACTTCAAGGGCTTTCAGCGAATCGCCGCCGAGATCAAAGAAATTTTCGTTTGGTCCGATGTTGTGGCGCTCGAGCACTTCCGCCCACACCTGTGCCACAGCTTCGCGTATTCGTAGGCTTAAGTCCTGCTTTGGTTCCGCCTTCACCGGACCGCCTGACCCGCCGCAACCATCGGCGAAGGTATCCGGGTTGCCAGCAATGACTGATAATCCATTTTCCCGCGCTCGGTACGCGGCAACTTCTTCACAGCTTCGATCTGAATTGCATCCTTGGGAAGGCTGAAGGTATCGCGAACCATGGCTGCGACTGCGGGTACGTTCGACTCCTCGCTTTCAAGTGCGATCATCAACAAATCATCGCGCCCAAAACATGCAACCGGGAAGCCGAATCGGCGATGCAGGATCTGTTCAACCTCGTCGAGGTTAAAGCGCTTGCCGAAGAGCTTGAGGAATCGCTTCAGCCGGCCGGTTATGTAGAAGAACCCATCTTCATCCCGCCGGGCAAGGTCGCCGGTTCTCAGCACTCCGCCGAGTTCATCGCCTTTCACCAGATCTTCCAAACGCTCGGCGTAACCCAGCATCACGTTCGGTCCGCGGTATTCGAGTTCCCCGGTGTCGCGATCAATGTCCAGGGCTCCGTGTGGAATGGCAACTCCGATCGACCCGACTTTTTCGCCCAATCTCTCAAACGGTACGTATGCGATTCGTGCGGTGGCTTCGGTCTGACCGTACATGACGAAAAACTTGAACCCGCGTGCGAGCGCGAGTTGATACATCTGGCGAATATGAGCTTCCCCCAAGGCTCCCCCCGCCTGGGTGAGTGTGCGAAGGGTTGCGCCACGTTTGCTGAGAAGCCCGGTTTGCAACAGCATTTGATAGCTGTAGGGAACGCCTGCCAAGGACGTACAGCCGCACTGATCGACGATGTCCCAGAATTCGCGGCGCAATATGCCGTGGTCGGTCAACGTCAATGTCGCACCAACGCACAAATGGCTGTTCATCACAGACAGCCCGTAGGAATACGACATTGGAAGGGATGTGATCGGCCGCTCGGCAGGGGAGATGCTCAGATAGTGGGCGATCGAAACCGCATTGGCTTGCAGATTCTCGCGCGAGAGGCGCACCAACTTTGGACTTCCGGTCGAGCCTGAAGTATTCAGCAGCAGCGCTAACGACTGGTGA
>Ga0157378_10000938_pt1 | contig 26780 bp, 19 predicted proteins | sample M65metaG_FD_115309 | JGI IMG/M metagenome (GOLD analysis project Ga0157378, IMG submission 115309) | Miscanthus rhizosphere microbial communities from Kellogg Biological Station, Michigan, USA - M6-5 metaG | ecosystem: Host-associated > Plants > Roots > Rhizosphere > Soil | place: USA: Michigan... | reverse complement strand
GGTCACGATCGCGGTCGCGATGCCGGTTGCCGTCGCGATCATGGTTGCGGTAATTGTCGCGTCGGTCACGGTCGTGCCGGTCGCGACGATTCCGGTAGTGGTCTTTATAGTGTTTGGTTTCATGCCGGTTGCGGTGGTGCCACCAGGACGCGTTTTCCAAACGTGGCGAGTTGGTGCCGTTATATGTCGCGGTTCGTACCGTGGGCTGCGCGAATCCCATCACGGCAGTAAGTAGAAAAGCTGAAATCCCAAGCAGGAAGCGTTTCATGTTTCCTCCGAATCTTTAGCGACCACGCATATCTAAACCCGTTGCGGTTCGTAAAGTTGCAATCTATAGTCATCTTATGAAGACCTCTAAAGATCAGGATGCGGGCAAGGGTGCCGTCGAGCAGGATGGGCCGGGACAACCTTCGAACACTTCCATGCAGGGCCAGTTAGGGCATCGAACGGAAGATCCTCTGGTCAAGGATAATGACAGCGATTTTCCGGAACCGGGCAATAATGAGGAGCACACCGGCGAGCCGAGGCAGAAGAAAAAGTAAAATCACGTGGGCGCGGGCGACGCGCTCGCGGGTCAAGAATAATTCTTAGGATTTTTCCCGAGTTGTCGGACGAAACCGGCGCCCGCCCCCACCCACATTCCCTCACTAACCATAGAACTTAGCGCAGTTCTTCCATCACTTGTTCCAGCACTTCCCTACCAGGACGCGTCTTGGATTGCGGCAGGGTGGCCAATGGGTCGTCGGTGATGTTCAGCAAATCTAAAAAGCTCGGGGCTTTGGTGTTGACGTAAAAAACGCCGGTTAGGGCTTCGCCTTTTTCGTGGGCTTCGTGTAGCCGCTGAATAGCTTGCAGGCGATTGGTGGGATCGTAGTCTTCTTCGATCTTGCTCAAGCGCAGACTGGAGCCGTCGTGCATGGTGACTTCGATAGTTGTGCCAGGGTCGTATTCGACCGTAATGTCTTCGAAGGCCGGGACAAAGCTGATGTCCTGGATGGGCTCCTCGTGGTCTTTCATCCATTTATAGGACTTAGTCGAGCCTTCGTGATCGTTGAAAGTCGTGCAGGGTGAAACCACGTCGAGCATGACCGTGCCCTTGTGGGCGATAGCGGCTTTCAGCATGCTATGCAGTTGCTTCTTGTCACCGGAGAACGAGCGGCCAACGAAAGTTGCGCCCAGCGTGATGGCCATGGCGCAGGTATCGATCGGTGGCAGGTCGTTAAGCACGCCCGTCTTCAATTTCGAGCCCAGGTCTGCCGTCGCCGAGAATTGACCTTTGGTCAAGCCATAAACCCCGTTGTCTTCGATGATGTAGATCATGGGAAGATTGCGGCGCATGAGATGGACGAATTGACCCATGCCAATGGAGGCAGTGTCGCCGTCGCCGCTGACACCCAGAGCCAACAGATTGCGGTTCGCGAGGACCGCTCCGGTGGCGACCGACGGCATGCGTCCGTGAACCGCATTGAAGCTGTGCGAGCGGTTCATGAAATACGCAGGGGTTTTTGACGAGCAACCGATACCGCTCAGTTTGGCCACTCGTTCCGGCTGAACTCCCATTTCGTACATGGCATCGATGATGCGCTCGGAGATGGCATTATGGCCGCATCCGGCACAGAGCGTAGTCTTTCCACCCTTGTATTCGAGGACGCTTAGGCCGATCCGGTTGGTCTTAGGCGGCGGAGTGCTGGTGGGAGTGGTGGCCATCTATTTGCCCTCCATGGACATGAGTTCGTCAGTGACCGAGCGCGCATCGAGCGGCAGACCGTGTATGTGGGCGATGCTGCGCAGGCGGGGGGAAAGCGCGTTATCGATGTCCAGTTTCAGCAAGCTGAGCATTTGCGCATCGCGATTCTGCTCGACCACATAAACGCGATCGTGATTTTTCACGAAGTCGTGCACTTCGCGGGTAAATGGATAAGCCTTTAGCCGCAAATAGTCGGTTTCGATTCCGTATTCTTTGCGCAATTGATCGCGGGCTTCGATCAGTCCCCAATGCGAAGTGCCGAAGCCGATGATCCCTATTTTCGAATTCTTGGAATCAACATCGGGGCGCGGAACGAATGACCGCGCAGTTTCGAACTTGCGGTTAATGCGCTCCATATTGTTTTCAAAATCGTCCGGGCGCTCACTGTATTGAGATTTCTCGTTGTGTCCGCTGCCGCGAGTGAAATAGGCCGCGCCAGGATAATCGGTGCCAGGAAGGGTGCGGTATCCGATGCCGTCGCCGTCAACGTCTTTGTAACGGGCGAACCCGCCTAGGCGTTCCAGATCTTCCTTGGATAGAACTTTGCCACGGACAATTGGCTTCTCGGGGTACCTAAAGGGATCAGCCATCCAGTTGTTCATTCCAAGGTCAAGATCGGACATCACGAAGACGAGAGTCTGAAATTGCTCGGCCAGGTCGAATGCATCCTGCGCCATGGTGAAACACTCTTCCGGCGATGCCGGCAGCAGCATGATGTGCTTGGTATCACCGTGCGAGAGGAAAGCGGTCGAGAGCAAGTCGCCTTGCGATGTGCGGGTGGGCAGGCCGGTAGATGGACCCACGCGCTGAATGTCCCAGATGACGCCGGGAATTTCCGCATAGTAGGCCAAGCCAGCGAACTCAGCCATCAGAGAAATGCCCGGGCCGGCGGTGGCGGTCATGGCGCGGGCACCGGCCCAGCCGGCGCCGATGACCATGCCGATGGCGGCCAGTTCGTCTTCCGCTTGGATGATGGCAAATGTCGCTTTGCCGTCGGCGCCGATGCGGAAGCGCTTCATATACTCTATGACTGCTTCGGGCAGCGAGGACGACGGGGTGATGGGATACCAGCTGACGAAGGTGACGCCGGCGAACATGCAGCCCAGGGCGCCGGCAGAATTACCGTCGATGATAATTTTGCCCTGGGTTTTATCCATGGGCTGAATCAGGAACGGGTCGCGCTTGGTGAGATTGGTGCTGGCGTACTCAAAGCCCGCTTGCACCGCAGCCAAGTTAAGGTTTGCCGCCTTCACCTTTTTCGCAAACTGCTTGCGGATAGCCTTCTCGACTTCACCCATGTCGATATCGAGTAGCTTGGCCACCACTCCGACATAGATCATGTTCTTAACCAGCTTGCGCAGCTTGGCGTCGGGACAGACGGGCGCGACCAGTTTGTCGTAAGGCACCGCGTAAAAGGTCAAATCGGTGCGAATCGAGTCCAGCTTAAGCGGTTCGTCATATAGCACCGCGGCACCGGCCGCTAGCGACTTCACATCTTCCTGGGCGGTCTCGGGATTCATGGCCACCAGAAAATCGATTTCCTTTTTTCGGGCGATGTAGCCATCTTTGTTGGCGCGAATTGTGTACCAGGTGGGAAGTCCGGCGATGTTGGAGGGGAACATGTTCTTGCCGGATACTGGAACTCCCATTTGGAAGATGCTTCTAAGCAATACGGTGTTAGAGCTTTGTGACCCCGAGCCGTTTACCGTCGCCACTTGAATACTCATGTTGTTGGCGATGCGCTTTTGCCCCGCGCCGCCAGAGGCGTCTTGGAGCGCTACGTCCGATGTGGCCATCCCTCAATCCCTTCCTTGTCTCGGGTCGTCTAAATCCCGTGTGGAGAAACGTTTTTACGCTGTACCAGTATTATACGGCGGCAGTGAAGTTTAGTGCGGGCGGTGGTGGCCTTGGAAGGTAATAGGGGTAGGACGCAAAGGCATTTAGGACATTGACGTACCCGAAGGAAAGCCGTTGGTTTACCCGGTAGACTCGCGTCGCTGCTTTCGGCCTCGGGAACTAGGCTTCTCTCAATTGCCCCTGGAAGTGCCACGTCGTGAAAAGGTCCACTACCAGATTCGTCTACGCTCGCGCTTCGGAATGACAGAACGGGGGAACTTACTCCCCTTCCGGTATGAAGAACTGCGCCATGTTGCGGAACTTCGAGTAGCGGGCGCCAATTAGGTCTTTTATGGGAAGAGTTTTCAATTCGGAAAGATGCTTCCGCAATACCTCGTCGAGCAGCGCTCCGGCGGCTTCGTGATCGCGGTGAGCGCCGCCTTCGGGCTCAGGAACGACACCGTCGATGCAACCGAGTTCGCTAAGATCTTTGGCGGTGATGCGGAGTGCATCCGCCGCCAATGCCTTCTTGCCTGCGTCCCGCCACATGATGGCTGCGCAACCTTCCGGGGAGATGACGGAATAAATGGTGTTCTCCATCATCAACACGCGGTCACCGACCGCGATGGCCAATGCGCCGCCACTACCGCCTTCGCCGGTAATCACACAAATAATGGGGACCTGCAGTCGTGACATTTCCCGTAAATTTCGCGCAATGGCCTCCGCTTGACCGCGCTCTTCCGCGCCCAGTCCGGGATTCGCACCAGTGCAATCGATCAAGCTGATGATGGGACGATTGAACTTTTCGGCAATCTTCATCGCACGCAAGGCCTTGCGGTAACCCTCGGGATTGGGTAGGCCGAAGTTGCGATGCACTTTCTGCTTCATGTCCCTGCCCTTTTGGGTGCCGATCACCAGCACTTCTTCGCCGTGGAAACGGGCCATGCCGCAGACCATGGCGTGATCGTCGGCGAAGCTGCGGTCGCCGTGGATTTCGCTCCAGTCGGTAAAGATGCGTTCGATGTAGTCGAGCGTATATGGGCGCTGTGGATGCCGGGCCAATTCGGTCTTCTCCCAGGCGCTGGATTTTGCCGACACTTGATCGCGCAGCGCGTCGATGCGGGCGTGAAGCGCTTGAATCTCACGACGGGTTTCGTCGTCCTGCCCCGGCACCAACTCCAACTGGCCGATCTGGCGTTCGATCTTTTCCAGTTCCTTCTGCGACCGCGAATCCATCTTGCTGCCGTTACCGTTGCTGGCGGCCCGTGCTTCCGTCATCGACAAGAGAAGTTCGAGGCTGGTTACCGCATTATTTTTTTTTGCCACTACTGGCCCGCCTCGAAATCAGGGAATATGACCGTGCTTGTGCCGCTAATTGATGACACGTACTGCGCCCCGTCCGCATAAGGATTCGACGCGGGCAATAAAGGTTCGGTCCGGCAGCACATTATAGCCTTCCGCTTCCATCACCACCATGAAATCACCTGCCCGTTCCACGTCAAACAACACCTTGGCTTCGCCTTGGCGTTCGGCAAATAGGGTGTGAAGGGCGTCGACGGTGGACTCAGTCGCCGTCTCCAGAGGTATCCGGATACGAAGCGACCGGGGCATCGGCACTTTGGCATCCTCGAGCGGCATGATGTCGTTGACCATCAGCTTGGGGCTAGCGCCTTCTTCCACTCTTACGCCACCTCGCACCAGGACCGGAACATCGAGTTTCACCTTATCGCCAAGTTTGCGATAGGCCTCAGGAAACACGACCATTTCTACTGAGCCCGCCATATCCTCCAGTGCCGCTTGGGCGTAGTAGTCGCCCTTCTTTGATTTCAGTATCCGGAGATTGCAGATGAGGCCGGCGGTGGTGATGGTTTCATCTTTGCCGGTGGAGTTTTTCATGGCCGCGAGATCGGTGGTACTCAAGGCGTGCAGGTCTTCCAACTTCTCGCGATATTTGTCCAGGGGATGTCCGGTGATAAAGAACCCGAGGATTTCTTTCTCGGCAGCGAGGCGCACGTGCTCGTCCCATTCAGGGATCGCCGGAAGCTTGTCGTTATTAGGGTGGACTTCCGCTTCAGCAAAGATATTTAGAAACAAACCGTGCTGGCCGGACTCAGCATCTCGCTGTTCTTTCTGTGCCCTTTCCATGGCCTTGTCGAGCACCATCATCAGCTGCGACCGTCCGCCCAGGCAATCCATGGCACCGCTCTTGATTAAGGACTCGAGAACGCGTTTGTTTAGAAGCCGGAGATCGACCCTTTCACAAAATTCGTATATCGAGTTAAAGGTTTCAATCTTGGAGCGTGCAGCAACGATGGACTCGATTGCATTGCCGCCCACGTTCTTCACTGCTGCCAGTCCGAAGCGGATAGCGTTTTCGTGGGGAGTAAAATTTGCGGCTGAAACGTGGATGTCGGGCGGTTCGACGGAGATTCCCATTTCCCGGCATTCGTTGATGTACTTCACGACGTCATCGGTGCTTCCAGTAACTGATGTAAGCAGAGCCGCCATAAATTCGACGGGGAAATGCGTCTTCAAATAGGCGGTGTGATAGGCCAATAGTGCGTAGGCCGCCGAGTGTGACTTGTTGAACCCGTATCCCGCAAACTGCGCCATCAGATCGAAGATCTTCTCAATCTTCTTCGCCGGGTATCCATTCTTGTGTGCGCCGCTAACGAAGCGCTCGCGTTGCGCCGCCATTTCCGAGGCGATTTTTTTTCCCATCGCGCGCCGCAGCAGGTCGGCTTCACCTAGCGAATATCCGGCGAGCTTGTTGGCTATTTGCATCACCTGCTCTTGGTACACAATGACGCCTAGGGTTTCCTGCAGCACTTCCTTTAGTTCTGGAAGTTCATATTCAATGCGCTTGCGGCCGTGTTTACGATCAATGAAATCGTCGATCATGCCACCTTGAATCGGTCCAGGACGGTAGAGGGCATTGAGGGCGGTAAGGTCTTCGATCGAATCGGGACGGTAGCGGCGAAGCACGTCGCGCATGCCATGCGATTCAAACTGGAAGACTCCGGAGGTGAGTCCGGTGTGGAAGACCTTCTGATAGGTTTCCGGATCCGACAGCGGCAACTCATCGAGTTTGATCCGCTGGCCCTTGGTTTGTGCGATCAGCTTGACTGTGTCATCAAGAATGGTTAGCGTGGTGAGCCCAAGGAAGTCCATCTTCAGCAGGCCCATCTTTTCGATCGCGCCCATGTCGTAGGCGGTCACGATTTCGTCGTTCTTGGTCTTAAACAGTGGCACCAAGTCGGTGAGCGGGCGGGGGGCAATCACCACTCCCGCTGCATGCACTCCCGCGTTGCGCACCAATCCTTCCAGTTTTTTCGCGGTATCGATCAGCTGGCGAATCTGGGTTTCATTTTCGTACGCCTGTTGCAAGGCTGAGGAATCCTTGAGCGCAGAGTCGATAGTGATTCCAATCGTGGTCGGGACCATCTTGGCGATGCGGTCGACGTCCGCATAAGGCATGTCCATGGCGCGGCCAACATCTTTGATCGCGGCTTTCGCAGCCATAGTGCCAAATGTGATGATCTGTGCCACATTCTCGCGGCCATACTTTTGGGTCACATAATTGATGACCTCGCCCCGGCGGTTCATGCAGAAGTCGATGTCAATGTCAGGCATCGAAATGCGTTCGGGATTGAGGAATCGCTCGAACAGCAATTCGTGCTGTAGCGGATCGATATCGGTGATCGCCATGGAGTAGGAAACCAGCGACCCGGCGGCTGATCCCCGGCCCGGCCCGACGGGTATATCGTGCTCCCGCGCATATCGGATAAAGTCCCAAACAATAAGAAAATAGCCGGAAAACTGCATTTGACGGATGATGCCGATTTCCCGTGCCAGCCGGGCTTCGTACTCCGTCATCGAGTGCTTCAACTGGCCTGCTGCCTCCAAAGGCACCAGCATTTCGCGGCGTCGGGCAAATCCCTCACGCGAGATGTGCTCGAAATAACTGTCAGGCGTGTAACCGGCGGGAACGTCGAAATCCGGGAATGGGTTACTTACTTTTTCAATCTTCAGATTGCAGCGCTCAGCAATTTCCAAAGTGCGTGAGAGCAGGTCGGGCGAATCCTTGAACACTCGCGCCATTTCGTCGTAGCTCTTGACGAAGAAGTCGGTGCCGTGAAACTTCAAGCGGTTTGCGTCTTGAATCGATTTTCCGGTCTGGATACACAGCATCACGTCTTGCGCGTGTGCGTCGTCTTCGCAGAGATAGTGACTGTCGTTGGTGGCAACCAGCGGCAGGCCAAGGTCTTTTTCCAGCCGATAGAGGGCGGGATGGATCTTGTGCTCCATTTCCAAGCCCTGATCCTGGATCTCCAGAAAGAAGTTCTCTTTGCCGAAAATATCCGCGAAATTCGCTGCGGCCTTACGGGCCGCATCATAGTTGTCTTCCATCAAGCGTTCAGCAACTTCGCCTTTAAGGCAGCCTGAGAGACCGATCAGACCCTTACTGTGCTCGGCAAGAAACTGCTTACTTACCCGTGGTTTGTAGTAGAAACCATGAAGCGAAGCTTCGGATGTTATTTTCGTAAGATTTCGGTAGCCCTCTTCATTTTCGGCGAGCACGAGCAGATGGTTGTAGGTGTCGCCATCCGGGGGAGTGCGCTCGATGCGGTGATCGTCCTTCTTACAGATGTAAAGCTCACAGCCAACGATTGGCTTCACACCCACCTTATTCGCAGCATTTACAAAATGGACAGCACCGAAGATGTTGCCGTGGTCGGTCATGGCCACAGCCGGCATTCCCAGCTCTTTCGCCCGGTAGGCAAGCTTTTCCACATCACATGCTCCGTCGAGCATGGAGTAGTCCGTATGCAGGTGCAGGTGCACGAATTGCGACATGTAGCCTTATTCTAGCTGCTGCAACAGATGAATCGAAGCCCCAGTTTTCAACAGTATGGAAGCGCTGGTTGTCACTCGGTTTAGACGACCTCGGCAAATTTTTCTATGATTCAGCGGACAAGACCCTAAAGACAACAATTGACTCGGCCGGCATTTCCCATTTGGGTAACCGAGTCGATTTGGCAACTGTGCCGGCCATTTCGCCCCCATAAAGCTGATAAAGTAGAAGGAGGAGCTCCAATAATGCACATTGCGGTAGTCGGTTCTGGCTACGTTGGCTTGGTTGCCGGAGCCTGTTTCGCGGATCTCGGACACAATGTCATTCTCGTCGACAACGACCAGAACAAACTGGAAGCGTTACGGGCGGGAGAATGTCCCATACACGAAAATTTCCTGCCGGAACTGCTGGAGCGCCATCGTGGCCACCATCTCACTTTTTCAGACGACTTGCAGGCTGCCGTTCGAGCCAGCCAACTGATTTTCGTCGCCGTCGGGACCCCTCCGGCAGAGAATGGAGAGGCTGATCTCTCCTATGTTGAGTCAGTTGCCCGGAGTATCTCCGGCGCGATCACCGACTACAAGGTGATCGTCGAAAAAAGCACCGTTCCGGTCTACACCAGCGACTGGGTACGCCGCGTAATTCTGCGCAATGCGGCCAGTCCGGACTCGTTTGACATCGCATCCAATCCGGAATTTCTTCGCGAGGGCACCGCGGTAACCGATTTTCTGTATCCCGATCGCATTGTAATCGGTGCTGACAGCCAGCGTTCCGCAACTTTGCTGAGTGAGGCGTATACGCCTCTGACAGATGGGACCTACTATCGCCGTCCCGAAGCAATTCCCGGTCCCGATCGCGCCAAGATTCCACCGCCACTGATCGTTACCAGCGCCAAGAGCGCGGAACTAATCAAGCATGCTTCCAATGCCTTTCTCGCAATGAAAATCTCTTTCATCAATGCGGTGTCCTCCATCTGCGAAGGGGTGGGCGCGAATGTGCATCAAGTGTGCCAAGGGATAGGCACCGACACCCGTATTGGGCCGCGTTTCCTCAATCCCGGAATTGGTTATGGTGGCTCATGCTTCCCCAAAGACATCATGGCATTCAGGGCGGTCGCGCGTGAATGTGGCTACGATTTCCGCTTGCTTGATGAAGTAATGCGAATCAATGAAGACCAACGGCAAAGATTCTTGCGGAAAGTGCAAGGAGCGCTCTGGACTCTACGCGGCAAACGGCTAGGGGTTCTCGGCCTCGCTTTTAAGGGTGGAACCGACGATATTCGCGAGTCACCGGCAATTCTCATCGTTCGCGATCTGGTTCAGAGTGGGTGTCAAATCGTCGCCTATGATCCAGCGGCCACGGAGCGGGCGCGCGAAGTTTTAGGCGACAAAGTGGAATATGCCGCAAGCTCCTACGAAGCCGCGGCAGGGGCGGATGCCCTATTGATTCTGACAGAATGGGAGGAATTCGCGAATCTCGACTTAGCTCGGCTCTATCACGAATTGAAATATCCCATCGTCGTCGACGGTAGAAATTTGTACGATTCTGAAATTATGGGCTCCCACGGATTTACTTATTACAGTGTCGGCCGCCCGGCGGTGATGGCGGAAGCACAAGAAAAAGGTGCGCCGGTTGTGGCCCGGAAGCTTTCCCAAGCATGAAGGGACGGGCGTTGATCACCGGCGGTGCCGGGTTTCTGGGTTCTCACTTATGTGATGCGCTGCTGGGAGAAGGTTATTCCGTAGTGGTTGTCGATAATCTTCTCACCGGCCGGCTTTCGAATTTGGAGCACCTTCGCAACGAACCTCGCTTCGAATTTCAAAAGCTCGACGTCAATCAACCTTTCGACTGTGGCCCGGTCGATTACATCTTTCATTTTGCCTGCCCGGCGAGTCCTGTGGACTATACCGAGCACGGTATTGCCACTCTGAAAGTCGGCTCGGTCGGAACCTTCCACGTCTTAGACGTGGCACGCAAGTACCAGGCGAAGTATTTGGTTTCTTCGACCTCGGAATGTTACGGCGATCCACTTGAACATCCGCAGAAGGAATCCTATTGGGGCCACGTAAACCCGGTAGGCCCACGCTCCGTATACGATGAAGCCAAGCGTTTTACCGAGGCGGTGACGATGGCCTATCACCGCTATCACAATGTTGACGCCCGGATCGTTCGTATCTTCAATACCTACGGACCCCGCATGCAGATCAATGATGGCCGGGTGGTTCCAAACTTTATGAAGCAGGCTTTGCGCGGTGAGCCGCTGACGGTTTACGGAGATGGCGGTCAGACCCGGAGTTTCTGTTACGTGAGCGATGAGATTGAGGGATTCCTTCGCCTATCGCGAAGCGATGAGCATTTACCGGTGAACATAGGCAATCCAAACGAGTTCACCATCTTAGAGTGTGCACAGCGAGTGATTGCTATTACAGGCTCGAAGAGCAGAATCGACTTTAAGCCCTTGCCTCCAGATGACCCCAAATTGCGCCGTCCCGATATCACTAAAGCTCGGGAAGTGCTGGGCTGGGAACCAAAGGTGGATCTGGATACTGGGTTGCGGCTATCGCTGGATTACTTCCGCGGCGCTGTTATTGCGGAGCCTGTGCTCTAAGACGGCGCCCGTTCGCTGCTAACTTCCTGTAAGTCGCGACAGTCGATCAGTTTTTTGACCTGCTCCCGCTGCTGGCCGGTCTTCTGCGTGAACTCGACTCCCATGCCAAATCCCGGGTGGCTAGCATGAACTTTTCCAGAGAGTTTTAGCTTGTGCTCTTCGGTGCGTACCAAAATCTCGACCTGCGTGCTGGGTGCGAAGGTGTCCGAGGTTTCAACGTAGCAACCGCCATCGCTGATGTCGGTGAGGGTGCAGCGCTGTGGGGTTTTGCTGCCGGTTCGATATAGCTCGGCTCCTAAACGGCAGGCATGTCGCACCTGCGCACGCCGGTCCGGCGCCGAGACCGCCAATAATCCAAGACCGCCGGGAGCAACCTGTGATGGCTCGAGGGCAAAAGGCCCATGCTGAACATTCTTCTTCAAATGCTCGCGTAGCCATCCATCGATCAAACTTCGTGAGGCCTGAGGAACTCGCGAAAAGCGCAGGCCAACGCGACCGCTCGGATCCTGCCAAACGACCTCGCCAGAGAGCTTTACCACTGAAACTTCTGCCGGCAGACTGAACTGAAAATAAACCTTGCAGCGGGGTGAGAATACTCGTCCTGAGCGGATAGCGACACCGTCCTCACTCAGATTGAGCAAATTGGCGGTAGCACTTTCTACGTTTTCGTAGGCGATGGTCGCGGAGGCCGCCGCCGGTACGCGAGGCTTCTTTCGCCGTTCGCTCGGCATGATGCCGCGGGCAGCACGCAAGGTGCTTGCCACGCGTTCCTCTGAAACTGGCTTATACAGGGCAAAACTGGCGCCCCTTGCAAAAATCTCTCGAACATCGTTCGCGGAATCCACGATGGCAATGATCAGTAGGTCTCTCTTGAATTGCGCCCGCAACGCGACGATGAGTTCCAGGGCGCCGGGCTCATTCTCGCAATCCACCAGAACAAGATCAAAAAGCTTGTCGGTCAGATGTTGCTGGGCAGACCCCGTGTCGCCGGTGTTGTCCACTTCGAAATTCAAATCATGAAGAGCGCGCGTCAACACTTGCACAGCTTTGGCATCTGCGCACACTACAAGCGAGGTAAGCGCCATAATGACGCGATGTTAGGAGCCATGGGCAGCAACGACAAGTTACCACGGTCATGGCGATTGACTGCGTCCCATGGAGGTGACTTTCGTCATCTGGAGTTCATGACTGTAAGCCGATATGTTGCAAATGCGGAGCCAATTGTCTCTCAAACCTAATCCAACAAGGAACGACAACATGTCATCGAAAACCGGCGGTTGGTTAATCCTATTGGGTGTCTTCGTCGCGCTTGGGGGATTGATCATTCTGCCGGCCGCGGCGCGCAATGGGGCCGACCGGAATTTGTTAGGCGCCGGCATGTCGGTATTTGCTATGGGAGTGCTGATGATCGCGATCGGCATTTATTTCAAAGCGAAAGACCTGCAATCTTCTGGAAAGCCCGGAAAGCCGCTCGAAGAAACCGAGAAAAAAGGGGGATGCGAACGCTGCCATTCCAAGCCTCCCGCGGTGCAATGCAAGGTCCACCAGATTCACCTTTGTGACAACTGCCTTTCGGTTCATTACGACTTCCGCTTCTGCGTTTATGTGCCGAGTACGCGGAGAGCCACTCCTAAGAGCAACAAAACTATGGTGGCTAAGGCGCGTTGAGATCCCTGCCAAAGTGACCTTAGTTTGTCTGCACGGTTACGTTACGCAAGTTAGCTGGGATCGCCACTTCCGTGTTTTGACGGTACCCACTTCCCTACCTACGCTGGTGTCAAACTGCCGAATCCGATTTTTGCTAACCCCGGAGGGCAGACTGATCCTACATTGACCGGCACAGCGCCCTACTACACAACTCCCGCCAATACAATCCGCGTTGAGATCCGCAAAGCCGACGGCAGCTACGTGCCGGTAACACAGGAGTGGCTCCAGCTTGGATTTGCCCGTGGTCTTGTGCCTCCGAACGGCGTGGGGACCAATCCGATCAATCCGAAAGCTATTTTGATTCTGCAAAAGGTGGCGGATCGCAACGAAAACGGTGCTCTGGATGCCGGCGCGGCCAACAAGCCTGCGGAACTTCAACTTGATACAGCATCTAACAGCCTGTACTACGGCGACAGTAAAGACAACACTCCCGTTACCGACGGTACCAAGCATCTGACGCGCACCAACTGGTACCCGATTAACTTCTACGACGCACGTGAAGGTGAAATGCGCGACGTTGTACAAAACAATACCAGCTGCTCGGTAAACGGGGTGATGAACGCGGTTGAGGTCGATGTTGCCAATTTTCGCGATTGGCTGCGCAATAGCGCCACCGGACAGACCGTCGAGAATGTTAGCCAAAATGGCTACTTCTCTGACCGGCGCGGCATGTTGCCGAATCCAAACAATGGGAACCTGAAGCAAGGCGAATACGGGTTCGAAGACGTAATTAATGCAGCGGCAGGTGGCGGACTTGGTGCCGCCCCCGACGGCGTGCTTGAGCCATTGCCACCCACTAAAACTCTGTCTCCGGAAGACATCAACGCAAACGGGATTCTCGACAAATATGGCGCCAAAAACCTGGGCCTGGGATTCAATGTGGCGGTCACTACAGACCCTTACCACCCTCGCATTGATTGTCCAACGCTCGCTCGAAGAACTGGGTGAGTGGCGCCTCATGTGTTGAAGCTGGTGGATGGAGACATGGGAAGGCTGCCTGCGGCGGTTGACGCGAACGGTAAAGACAAGGGTGGTTTCACCGTCGCTTCTGAAAATCCTGTTTATATTCAGGGAGACTACAATAGCAACTCGACGGATCCGACTGGGCAAATCCCACCGCGGTGGAACCAATACACGCTTCCGCGGCTGTGATTGCTGACGCGGTTACTCTATTGTCGAATGCCTGGACTGAAGCCACTAGTCTCGACCAGCCAAGTAACGCCAATAGTGGCGGCGCACGCCCTGCGGTAACGACTCGTTATCGTTTGGCGATCGCAGCCCGGGAAGACTATCAACTTCCCGAACCCAAATTGGTCGGGCGGAGTGCTTTACGGCTATGGGACCGACGGCGGTTTGCATAACTTCCTGCGCTTCCTGGAAAGCTGGAACAACTTTGCACTCTACTACAATTATCGCTGGTGAGCTTGTACTACTCCACCTATGCCACTGGCACCTTCAAGTGCTGCGCCTACTCGGTTTACCAGCCGCCAGATCGTAATTATGTTTTCGACCCGTTGTTCGCGAAACCCGACGGCCTGCCCCCGGGAACCCCGTCTTTCCTCGACGTGGAAAACTTAAGTTACCGGCAGACGTTTACCGCCAGAACCAACTAAAGCCCATACAGATTAGCCACGGTTGAACAGGGCCAAGGCTATCTGCTAGCGAACCCCCGTTTATCCGCCTACCCTCGTAACCAGGTAAGCCGATTACACAAGATCAACGTCCTGGTGACTTTGGTGTTTTGACCCCACTTCTTTCCCTACTTAACATCTCCTTACAGGTTAGCTCGAGGCCGGCTTACTCTCGAGCAAAACACTCCCTCCTGGCTGTGACGACAGCACTGATCGTTGGAAAGTTTTAACGGTAGCAGCTTTATGAAAATAATGAATTCCCGCAGCACTTGCGTAGATCCACGCGCACGCCGGTCGGCTTGCGGATTTTCGATGGTCGAAATGGCTGTGGTGTTGGCCATCATCATGATCATGCTTGGGGTCACGTTCATCAGCCTGCAGCCGGCATTGAAAGAGGCCCATGCTACCAATGCTTATGACACCGTGCTGACGCAATTCCGTACAGCCCGTTCTCGTGCGGTCGAGACACGCCAGCAATACATTGTTTGCCTGGGGAACACAACGCCAGCAGGGGCGGCGACGCCGCTCGGATTGCCGACAGCCCAAAGTGTTCAGATCTTTCAATGGCCGGCTGGTACGGCACTTTCTTCGTCGATCCAGGTCAGCAAAGTTGACCTGCCAAGCGATGTTCAATTTCAGACGATCACTGGGTTGCCGACGACCGCCCCTGACGGGTTTGGGTCAGGCACCGTTGCCATTGATTTCGACCAAAACGTTGCCACTGCAATCAGGAACCAAGTCGTCTTCCTGCCCGACGGTTCGGCTCGTGACACTGCGGGAAACCTGAGTAGCGGAATCGTATACGTCGCCGGAACGACTCTCGACAGCACCCGGGCGATTACCGTGTGGGGAGCCAGCGGCAGAATTCGCGGCTGGCGGCTGGGAAATCTGAGTGGCCCTGCTCCATGGATTCAACAATGAAAAAACCACAATGCCAACGCGGATTTACATTGCTCGAAGCCGTCATTGCGATGGCGGTGGTCACCATCGGCCTGATCGGCGTGCTGGCCTCTTTTGCCGCGGCTCTCGCCTCCACTAGCACCGTCCAGTCGGATACTCTCGCTCGCCAGAAGGCGACCGAGGCCCTGGAAAGCATTTATACCGCGCGCCAGACTGCCCAGATCACTTTCGACAAGATTCAAAACGTCAGCGCGGGCGGAACGGGAATCTTCGTCGCAGGGATGAACCCGCTGACTGATCCGGGACCAGACGGCCTCGACGGGACCCTTGACGATGTTACGGCCGCCCCAATTACTGTTCCTGGCTATACGGGAACACAAACTGGAGCGAATCCTTCCAGTCAGCAGATTTCTCTAAGCAATTTTCAGCGACAGATCACTATTTTGAATGTGACCAACCCCGACGGCAGCCTAAACCCCAATCTTCGGCAGGTCACCATCACGATTCAGTATCCGGGAGGTCAGGGTGTACCGCGGAGCTACACCGTGCAGGCCTTGATCTCGGCCTACAAATGACAACCAACATGAATCAACCGTCGAACAAAATCCATGGCTTTACTCTCCTCGAACTGATCGCTGCCATGGCGGTGGGCATCATTGTAATCGGCGCCGCCGCTGAACTCTTTAAGAGCGGCATTGACGCGACAGCGCTGGTGACTCAGCAAGCCGACATGCAACAGAACGTCCGCACGGCTTTGAACATGGTCGCCAGAGACGTGAGCATGGCGGGTTCGGGCTTGCCTCCCGGCGGTTTGGCATTGCCCTACGGAACTGGATCCTCACTCTCCAAATATGGGTGCGACCAGACTTCCACTTGTTATTTGGCAGCGAATACCTACCCCACCGGGACTGTCGGAGGGGTCGCTGTCTCGAATTACATGTATGGGCTGATTCCTGGTTCCACGACTGGAATGAAGGCCGGCAGTTGGACCGCGACCATTCCGGCAACCGGTGCCACTCCGGATCGGGTCACTTCGGTCTACGTGGACTACAGTTTTCCGTTGAATCAATACAGCATCACTTTCAACAATGCTCTGGGTACATCAATCAACCTTACGCCGCCCGCAACGCCACCGGTCGGTTTCCCTGCAATCATCAGCCCCACCGGTATCAATGTTGGCGATCTTATTCTGCTGAGCAACACGCGTGGCTACGCTGTGGGTGAGGTGACGGATATCGCTGCTGTTGGTGGCGGCGTCGTCAGCATAACGTTTTCCGATGGTGACCCCTTGAATGTCAATCAGTCGGGCGCCGCCAGCGCAAACATCGCATTCCTGGCAGTCGGCGCTGGCACCGCCGCGCCGCCGCCACCTACGATCGGCAACCGCCTGTGGGCAATTTCATACTACGTTGAGGTTCCGGCGACCGGCACACAGCAGACACCGCGACTGATGCGGCAGGTAAGTGGCCTAGCGCCCCAGCCTGTGGCCGACAACATTATTGGACTGAATTTGACCTATGACACTTGCGACGGCATCACTGGCGGCCCGACCTGCGCGGCCCTCACCGATCCGATTGCCAGCGGGTTTGCCCCCAGCGCAATTCACAAGGCGAACATCCAGGTCATCGGGCAAGGCGTATTCACTCAGGGAAACAAATCTCGCAGCATGGCGCTGGTGAGTTCAGTCAGCACCCGCAGTTTGAACTTTAAGAGTCAGTACTAAATGAGCAGAGGAGACATTTCAGGAGCTTGCGTCTATGAGTAACGCCACATCCAAAATGCGAGGGTTCACCCTCATCGCTAGCATGCTAATGCTGGTATTGTTGTCCAGCATTGCCATTGGACTGATGTTCCTGGCGAACGGCGCCGGTCACGCCGGCAACAATGACCTGGAATCCAACGTGGCCTACTACGGTGCCGAGTCGGGGATGGAAAAGCTCACCACCGACCTGCTCAGCCTGTACCAGCAAAAATTGTCTCCGACTCAAACTGACCTGAATAACCTGGCTACTACATCGGTTCCTTCCAGCGCGCAGGTCGGCAACATGGCGTACAAGGAAAGTGCGTTCTGGACAAACCCCGGCCCGGGCGGGCTACCGGTAGTTAGCACGAGCGTGATCGGCAATGGGCCGTACGCCGGCCTTACAGCCGAAATGATCCCTATCACCCTGCAGGTGAGCGCCATTCGCCCTTCGGGCGCTGCTGTGAACATGACGCGCGGTGTGCAAGTGGCGCTGATTCCGGTATTCCAATTCGGAGTGTTTTCCGACAGTGATCTTAGCTATTTCCCGGGCCCCTACTTTGACTTTAGAGGCCGGGTACACACCAACGGCAATCTCTATCTGGCGGCGGATTCCGGGCCGCTGCAGATGGACTCGAACGTAACCGCCGTCAAAGAAGTCATTCGCGACCGCCTGGCCAATGGCTTCAGCAACGGCTCTAACTATCAGGGTAATGTGTTGCTGCCGAATGCAACCGGCGGCTGTGCCTCAGCTGCGGGCGCCGCAAACAGCACCTGTTTGAATTTAGCGACAACCGAGGGAAGCTGGACCGGTGGAGTTCCCCCTGCGGGCTTCGCGAATTTGCAATGGGACGTGAACACCCCGAAAATCGAAGATCGATTTAATGGGTTTATTACCAATCATGTGAAGCCTTTGTTGCTACCTTTCGTTCAGGGCAGCAACCTCAGCAACTCGGCCCAACAGATTGAGATCGTCCGCGAGCCTGCAACCGTTGCGGAACTGAAAACTTCCCCATTGGGCGCATCACGGGAATTCAACAAAGCTAACATCCGCATTTTGCTTGCAGATAACCCGGTGGCGTTGCACCCCGATGGATCGGCGCAAGACGTTGACGATGTGGACTTGACCGGTGGAGGCGCCGGACTTTCGATTCCAGTCACTTCCGCGGGCGCGGCAATCGGCACCACCACCGTGGCCTGGGCGAAGACAGGACTATCCGCCAACGAGACAGGATGGACCGCCCCACCTCGCCTCGAGGCCGCGACCGCCAACGGATGGCCTTTAATTAAGGGCTATCTGCGGGTCGAATATCTCGATAACGCGGGCGCATGGCATGGCATCACCAACGAATGGCTCAGGCTTGGCTTCGCCCGCAGCCTAAATCCTCCCTTGACCGCCATTACTGGCAATCCAGTACACCCTGATGCAATCTTGATCTTGCAGGAACTTGCAGACCGCAACGGCAATGGCGTTCCACCCGGCATCGATCCTTTGGATGCGCCCACGGCAGTTTTCGGCGCGGGATGGGCTAGCGCGTACAGCTGGTATCCGATTAATTTTTATGACCCACGTGAAGGGTTTCCCCGCGACTCGGCACCGACCGCCGGAACCATGTGCTATGCAAACGGCGTCATGGAAGGTGTGGAACTTGATGTCGGCAACTTGAACCAATGGCTGAAGGGAAACATCGGGGCAAGCGGTACGCTGGTTGACCCAAGCCCTCAGAACGGGTATTTGGTCTATTTTTCTGACCGCCGCGGCCAACAAAATATCCTGCCCAAGACCGGCAAATATGGATTCGAGGACATAATCAACTCAGGCAACGCCAACGGTATGCCAGACGGGGCACTCGATGCGTCGGTTGCGCCATCCCCCGAGGACGTCGATCAGGACGGGCTCCTCGACAATACGGGGGCCGACAACGTTGGCGATGGCTTTCCGCCGCTTAACACGACCGACCACAATCCCTATAAGGCACTCGACTGTTTCGCGCAGGGCCGGAAGAATCGTGTGACTGGTGCACGTCATGCATTGAAGCTTGTGGACGGGACGCTGGGCAACCTACCCACGCCCGGCTTCACGGTCGCCGCCGAAAATCCAGTCTACGTGCAGGGAAATTACAACAGCGATGCAGCGGACACCGTGTGGACATCACCCTTCCCCGATGATGCGCGGGGCCATTCTGCCGCTGCGGTTATTGCCGATGCAGTTACTCTACTTTCGGGAAATTGGACCGATCTAAGTAGTGTCGCTTTACCAAACGATCGTAACTCGCGTAACGCCGGCACCACTTACTACCGCATGGCAATTGCCGCGGGCAAGAACATCAACTTCCCTCGGCCAGCGGGGGGTGGAAACGATTTTGGCACGGATGGCGGGGTGCACAACTTCCTTCGTTATATCGAAGACTGGGGACCGGCAACCCTCTACTATCGGGGCTCTTTGGTGAGCTTGTACTATTCCCAATACGCGACCGGTGTCTTCAAGTGTTGCACCCTGGTCTACAGTCCGCCCAACCGTAAATATTCGTTCGACGTGGACTTTCTCACGCCGTCGAATTTGCCGCCCGGGACCCCCATGCTGCAGGACATCGAAAACCTTACTTACTGGCAGAACTTCACGCCCTGCACCACCCAAAGCGGAGGCAACTGCACCAACTAGTTTGGCTCTTAAAAGGTTCACAAAAGCTATGGCCATCGCGTTCGGGCGTTACCCCTTTCGATGGCCATAGCTTTTTGGGCTTGAATAAATGAAATTACGGTAACAAGCCAAAGATTGCGAAGTTAGACTGCCCTGGGGTGCTAACTTGCCCCGCGATGTAGACTTTGCCATTTGCAATGGTAGGGGGATTGAAGCGCACCACGCGGCCAAAGCCCCCCGCGGTATTGAGAGTCGTACTCCAAAGCTCGAGAGTGACATTGTTGGCGTCAAAGGCGTGCAGCACGTCCGCGCCCGACTCCAGTGTCCAGATAATGCCCTCGCTCGCGCCATTCGCCGAAAGAGAACTCGCAGCGCTGTAACCGAACGTGTGTGCAGTCTGCGTGTTGAAGGTGAGCAAGCCGTTGGCGACCTTGTATTGCTTCATCACGTCGTTATGGCCGGTGTAGTAGACATTCCCTTGCCAGTAGACGGCCGTACTCAAATTGCGTCCATTGGCGGTAGTCCCCAGGGCATTTGGGATCGACTGCACTATCTGACTGTCGTCCCCGGTATGATATTTGCCCAGGTCATCGAGGTTGACCACATAAATTTTGCCTTCCTTGCCGGCAGTTATTCCGACGTGGGTAACCGGACCGTTCATATCAGGCAGCAACACCAATCCGCTCGCGCCCAGATCGATATCTCCGGTATTGAGTGCGTCCTGATTGAAGGGGGTGAAGGAGTCGACGACCACCAGTCCACCGCTGGTGAGATTCAGCTTCACGAACGAATCGCCATAATCCAACCCGCCGACGGTGTCGGCGTCGAAGGTTCCGTTGCCGGTCAGAACGTAAATGTTTCCGTCCGCATCGGCTGAGAGGCCGCAATCCGCCAGCCAGATTCCGCCAGCGGCGCCGTTGGGCGTGGCGTTCCAGACCCCCGTCTGGTGCAGTGTAGCAGCGTCATATGCCATCACCCAACCGTGGTAGAGCCCCCAGTCGTTGTAGGACGCAAACGCAATGAAAACGGAGCCATTGGAGAGAAGCAATGCTGGCCGCTGCAATTGCAGAAAGGACTGGAACGCAATCTGGCCACCGCTGGCTCCTGATCCCGTTCCCGGAACCGTGGCTTGAATAACCACTGGCCCACCGAACTTCTCGGCGCCGGTTGCCACATCCAGGGCATGTAGGCGATGAAAGTAATTTGTACCCTCTTTCGTCGCCGCAACTACGTAAATTGTCCCCGTGGTGCCATCGATTACCGGCGTGCTGGTAATGCCGATTTCAGGGGAGACCGGAGAACCCTCGGCCACGTAATCCGTGGCCGGGACCGGTATACCGCCATTAACAAGAAGACTCTTAGTCCACAGCGGCGTTGGGCTCGATCCATCGGCATCAAACGCATAAACCGTGTCATGTTCGGTGGCGACATAGGCTACGTTGTGAAACTGGCCACCAATAGAGGCGTGCGACAGATACAAGGGCTGGGCGTAGACTTGGCCGTCCACGGTCGCGCTGAAAATCTTTCCGAATTTCGTCGAGTTCACGTTAGCGGTCGTGAGCGTGGTCTCGTTTAGATTCTGCCCGGTGCGGCCGTTGTCAGCATGGAACGTGAAAATACCGGTGTAAGGATTGACGGTGATAGCTCCGCTGGCAGACTTGGTCGTATCCGCGGCGCTGGTCGCGGTAATGCTGATCTGTGCCGGGTTTGGTAACTTTGCTGGCGCGGTGTACAGGCCTGTAGCAGAGATCGTTCCCACCGTAGCGTCGCCGCCAGTGGTTCCATTCACCTTCCACGTCACCGCCGTGTTGCTTGCATTTGCTACTGTGGCCGTGAACTGTTGAGTCTGGGTAATGATCACGGACGAGGTGGCGGGAGCTACATCAATCGTGACGGAGGCCGGCGGTGGCGGCGGAGGAGTCGACGTTGAGGAATCACCGCCACAGGAAACGATGAATAGCAACACGGAAAGGCCCAACAAAGCGACGAACAGGCGGAAATATCTCATGGTTTTTCGGAGGCACCCCTAAAGCCAGTTCTCCGAGACCGACACTAGATGTGCTTAGACGGTTTTAAGTTGCCGCTGGGGGACGGATTGAGGGAACTGCCGAGTTGACGGTCGGTTTCGGGTGGTGGGAGAGGCCTGGGTTGCCGATTTTGGAGTCGCAGTTGAATCTTTGCATGTTGGGCGCAGTGGCCCTGAAATGTGGGCCACCCGTTGCAAAGCAATGTTTCTACACTGGAGTAGCCTCGCGCTTTCGGCGCGGCGCGGTTAGGTCCAAGGACCGCAGGGCGAGCCCCATGGCTACGGAGGTAAACTCCCCGCCAACCACCAGACGGCCGGCGCCGAAACGAGCTTCAAAAATCTTCCTCACTGCAGGGACAAACGAAGAGCCTCCGGTGAGGAATACCTTGTCTACCTCGGCGGAGGTAACGCCTACCCGTGTCAGCAGGCGGTCTACACAGTTAGCGATCGAATGCAATTCTTCTTCGATCCAATTCTCGAATTGGCGGCGGGTAACCAATTGCGAGATCGAGATACCCGGCACTTGAAATGAAAAGATCGTGGCCTCACGTGAGGAAAGTTCCAGCTTGGTGCGTTGCACCGCGCTGTGCAGATAGAAGCCGAGATCTTCCTGTATCAGCTGTATGAGCGAGTCGATCTTTCCTGCGTCAAGCGAACGGGCGCGGATGGAGCGGAGAATGTCCATCGTTTCTTTGGACTTCAAGAACGAAAGGTGATGCCAGCGCTCCAGTTTGGCATAGATCCAGGCCGGTGGCTGGTAAAGGCTCCTCATCGATTCGTAATAGGACTCGCGTCCCAGAAGCGGTGACACCACGTGGCGGATGAAACGGGCATCGAAGGCGTCTCCCGCGAGGGCAACGCCTTCGGTTCCGAGAATTTTTCTTTGGTTCTTGCTTTTGCGATAGGTTGGCCCGACTCGCAGCAACGAGAAATCACTAGTGCCGCCGCCGAAGTCTGCGACCAGAACCAGTTCGTCGTGATCGAGTCGTATCTCATAGTAATAAGCCGCCCCTACCGGTTCGTATTCGAAGACAACGTTGTCGAAGCCTGCGGTCAGCAAGGCTTTGCGCAGCCGGGTGACTGCCCAGTCATCGTCTTCTTTGGATTCCGCGCTTAGAAAACGCACCGGACGGCCAACCACTACGGTCCCACCAAGCCTGCCGAGAGTAGCCTCGGCTTCCTCGCGTAGGGACCGGATCAGAAATGCGATTAAGTCTTCCAGCAGGTAAGGTCGTCCCAGAACAGTGGTTGAAGTCAGCAGCCTACTTGCCAGATAGGATTTCAGCGACTGGATCAAACGGCCCTTCTGCTCGGATCGCAGATATTGCAGGATCGCTTTCGGACCTGCCAATGCAGAAAGATGTTTTCGGTCGCCGGTGCGATTTTGCTCGAAATACAGCACGGAGCGAAAGGTTTCCGTCAGCTCATCGCCGAACTGAAACTTTGCCGTGATGATATTGCGGTTCTGCCCGGTCACTGCGATCGTGCTATTGGTAGTCCCGAAGTCGATCCCGACGCTTCTCTGCATGCTCACTTCCTCTCCACCGAGTTGACCAGAACAGAACGAACCGCCGCCAGGTGATGATCGTCGTGTTCAGCGACGAAATAGGCCCAGTCCACCAAGCGCATCCTTTGTGGGAGCCGGGGATGCAGGGCGATACGGGCAACGTCGGCTTCCGTCACAGAGTCAAGCTTGCTTACCCATGCCGAGCGACGGCTGCGCAAATTCGTCAGGATGGCGGTAATAGGCATCTGGTGATGGCCGGCGGTTTCGGTGGCGCGGTTGCTCATGTCTGCGGCTGAAGCACCGCGGTGCCGGAAACAAACTCTTTGCGCCGCTGCTCATCCAGTGTCGCGAGATCGGTAAGCTGGCACAGATGCTCTTTGGCCGACGATTTCGCTTTCGGTCGCCGACCTAGTGTTTCATCGGAGTATCCGTGGACCAGCTCTGCTGGCCTGGTAGGCGTTCCCCGCAGCCGCTTCAGCACCTCAGAAAACGTACCGACTGGCCGATCGAATGAGAAGTTGCGAGCAGTCCAGGCAACGGGCTTCATCATCGTCGGAAAATCTCCCTGTCGGTTTGGACCGCTTCAGGCGGTCCGTTCGGTAACCAAGCTGCCGCGTGAGCCAATTCTGGTCGTGTTTGCGCGTTACCAGGTGAGAGCAAATCTGCAACTGGAAAGAGCGGCGGCCATGACCAAGAATAATCTGACACGATGGATTCGGCCAAGAGTGTGGGGAATGCTGGTGGCCAAGCTTCTGCTGTCGGTGGCAACGCCGCTGGCAGGACAGCCGAATGATCGGATTGAACTTCGGCCCGTGGTGGAGCATGTGGTTCCGGCGACTGGCCACGCTTGTTTGTAAGGCTGCTCAGGAGAGGCAAGGTTCTCTCGACTTCATGGCTGCTTCGCCTTGCGAAGCAGCCACTTCGCTCGAGATGAAAGGTTATTGGAAGGGCTTACGCCTTGATGAACTGGACCTCCAGATTAATAGTGACCTCTTCCCCGACCAAAATGCCCCCGGTCTCCAAGGCTGCGTTCCAAGTCAAACCGAAATCCTTGCGATTTATTCGAGTGGTAGCGGCCAGTCCTATCCGGGTATTCCCCCAAGGATCTTTCGCTGGCTCGCTCGGACCTTCCACGACGAATACCACTGGACGGGTGACACCGTGGATGGTCAAATCTCCGGCCACGGTAAGTTCATCTTTGCCGTTCTTCGAGACACTGGTCGACTGGAAGGCTAAGGTGGGAAACTTCTCCGCGTCGAAAAAGTCGGGACTCTTTAAGTGAGCGTCGCGTTGCGTATCTCCGGTGGTGATAGTTGCCGCGTCGATCGAGGCCTCAACCTTCGACTTGGTCGGGTCATTGCTGTCAAATTGCAATGATCCGGTGATGGCACCGAATTCGCCTTTCACGTTTGAAATCATCATGTGTTTGACTTTGAACTGCGCGCTGGAATGGATAGGGTCTGTTTTCCAGGTCGTCGTAGCCGTTCTCTCTTGGACCGGTGCGGTGCGGGTGCTCATCGGATGTAACCTCCTGTTATACAGATGATCGTCATAACGATAATGATTCAAGCATTCCCCTCGATATCGCATATACCTCGTAACTGGTTGAGGCAGCGGCTATTAGGCGAACATCTTCAAGCCCTGCGGTACCAACGGCAGGGATCGCAAGCGAACCTTCGTGGCGTCGAAGATTGCATTGGCGATGGCCGGGGCGAGGCCGATCATCGGGCATTCCCCTGCGCCAGCGGACGGCAAATCTTTGCGATCCAGCAATATAGTCTCGGTCACGGGGAGATCTTTAAACCGCGGGACGCGGTACTGGGACAGTCGAGGATTAAGGATTTTTCCATTCTCGAACTGGATCACCTCAAATAGTGCTCCCCCGAGCCCTTGCACGTTCGCACCTTCGACCTGGCTACGAAGGTTGTCGGGATTGACGATAGCGCCGCATTCGAATGCCGATATTACGCGAACTACTTTCACGACGCCGGTCTTACTGTCGACGTTTACCTCAACGAAAGTGGCGATGTTTCCGAGCTTTTCATAGCCGCCGCCCATGCCGAAGCCTTGTCCAGATACGGCCTTTCGATTCCCCCAACCAAATTTCTCCGCCGCAGCCTGGAATACGTCACGCAATCGTTCGTTCTTGAGGTTCTTGAGCCGGAACTGCAGCGGGTCCATGTTCAATCCGTTAGCCAATTCGTCCATGTGCGACTCGCGGGCGAAATGGTTGGCGGTAGAGGCGAGGGCGCGATACGACCCCTGCCGCAACGGAGAATTCGATTCGTGGAAGACGATCCGCTGGTTGGAAATTTCATAGTACGGCTTGATTCCGGCAGAGCCGGAGTTGTAGTTGTGGAACTCCCAGGCAGTGATGGTGCCGTCTTTCTGGACGCCACTGGTGACTTCAATTACGCCCGCGGGACGAAAGTAGGCCCAGGTGAATTCCTCTTCGCGGCTCCAGGTCACCTTCACCGGACGCTTGGCAGCCTTCGCCATACGGGCGGCTTCGATCGCGGTCTCCCCCGTATGTTTGCCCCCGTAGGCAGAACCGGTGTCGGGCATCAGCACCCGGACTTTGTCTTCGGGAATGTGGAAGGCTTCGGCAAGTTCCCCGCGAACGCCAAACGGACGTTGGGTTCCGGTCCAAACCGTCAAGCTCTCGCCCTCCCACTTCGCCAGTGCAGCACGGGGTTCGAGCGGAACGTGCGCAATATAGGAGACGGTATAGCTCTGCTGCAGGCGCATCGCTGCAGTCGCCAGTGCCTGCTCCACATTCCCGCTTTCCTGACGATCACCGTCCCCAGTCGGGTCCTTGCCTTCCTTCGGGCTCTGCTTGAGATAAGTAAAAAGATCTTTGCCCGAAGGCTGAGGCTCGGACTTCCATTCGGCGTGAAGCGCAGCGAGCGCGGACGACACAGCCGCTGAACTTGGAGCCGCTACGCCGACAAAGTTGGCGTCGCGGACGACAACTGCTCCTAGCTGTTCAGCTTTGGTGGTGTCAATAGAAACCAGGGTCGCTCCGAACGCAGGTGGGCGAAGGACCTTGCCGTACCACATGCCAGGCAGTGTCTGGTCGGAGGGATAGCGGTGCTTTCCGGTCACAAAATCACGACCGCCCACTTTGGGTTGCGCCTTACCTAATACCTCCCAATTTGCCGCCGGCATCAGCGGGTCTTCCGGGGGAATGGTTTGGCTCAACTGCTGGCCTTTGACCAGGGCAGCGTATTCAATCGAGCGCTTGGTTTTGCCGTCGGTCACCTTGCCATCGCCTGCGCTCAACTCCTGACTGTCGGCCTTCCATTCCTTGGCAGCGAGATCTATGAGCAGATCACGCGCGGCAGAGGCCACCTTACGAAGTTGCAGGTTCATCGTTGGCGTGGTGCGGCTTCCGAACGTACCCATGTCAAAGGGCGTTAGTTGAGTGTCGCCCATAACCATTTCAACTCTAGCAACGGGAACACGCAGTTCTTCGGCCACAGCCTGACTCAGGGAGGTGCGAATGTTCTGTCCAACTTCAACCTTTCCGGTATAGACCGTAACGTTGCCGCTTTCTCCAATATGCAGCCAAGCATCGATCT